>OOCH01002425.1_pt1 | contig 11622 bp, 7 predicted proteins | sample 1671641 | NCBI WGS metagenome assembly OOCH01 (sample SAMN06348177, study PRJEB24527) | human gut metagenome | biome: human gut; feature: ankylosing spondylitis patient; material: feces | host: Homo sapiens | place: China | collected 2015-10
TTCAATTCACTCACATCACCGCAATCGAGATAAGCATCTCCATTGTTCACATTCAATTTGAATCCGTTATTAATCGCAATAGGCTCTGGTTGCTTCTCTAAAATAGCAAGTTCGGTATCCAAAATAGAAGCTTCCGATTCCTCAAACACAGCAGGATATTGACCGGCTAAATCGGGAACCTCAGTTCCCGAAACATTCTGGAAATCATAATATGCCGCCAAAGCCTCTTTGTCCGGGTGAGAATCGAGAACCTTGCAACCTTTCCATTCCATAATAGTTACAGCTTCCATCGCTTTATTCCATATTCTCACCTCATCATACTGGACATTCAATGCCGGGCCACCCACTGCAAAAGAACCCTCCATATTGCCGGTAGTGCCCTTAAATGTCGCATCCGATAAGGGTTGCTTCACGCCATCTATATACAATATCATGGCTCCGTTTCCGCTGGTCCCTTTTTCCCCATCGTAAACCAATGCGATATGATGCCAACCACTCTCGGGATACGTGCCGACCGGTGTCTGGGCAAATGCTCCGTCACCTCCATTGGACTGCATGACATATATCTGGCCATTCTTCTCCACCTGCACTTTGATACGATTCGTTTCGGTCGGCTCTTTCTTAAAGATGATAAAACGGTCGGGCAAATCATTCAATGTCACATTTACCCACATCTCGATCGTATATTGAGATGTATTATTCAATTCACTCACATCACCGCAATCGAGATAAGCATCTCCATTGTTCACATTCAGTTGAAAAGCCTTGTTTCCTTCTGTCTGTGCAAACAGACAAAAGCAAGAAACAAAAGACAAAAAACTTACAATTAATTTTTTATTCATAATGGTATTATTTAAATAAGGTTATTATTCCTCTTCTTCAGGAGCGTTTGGATCATATATCGTAAACACCCCCGACTCTATCGTAGGACTGTCGACAATCATATCGTCCTTACCCAATGCCTTCACGACCAAACGATATCCTTCACCCGGTATAAAAGGATCTCCATCATAGTCCGTTGTTATCGTTTCTGGGAAACGGAACGAACATTGATTTTTATACTCTTTTTGATCCGGATCGTTCTGAATTTCGGTCAATTGGAAAGCCCTATCCTGATGTTGCATAGCCTCTTCGGCATACAAAGTACTATTCTCCTTTATAACCCAAAAATTTATCTGTTTTACCCGAGCCGTATCACCCTTAAAAAAGTAAGTGACTTTTATATCGGACAATTTACTTTCCGTATCCACTTCCCATGTACGCACATTCCATACATACAAATAACTGTCTTTGGGAGAAAAATCCTCGTCGTCTTTCTCACAGGCGACAAAAGCAATTACAGATAAAAAAATTAAAATTATTTTAATTATAGATTTCATGGCTCAACTTATTTATTAGCGGTTTCATATCCGGGATTTTGTTCTAAATTTCCGTTTTTAATAATTTCGGTCTCGGGAATAGGACAAAGATTATGCCGTTCATCGACATATTCGTCACCTCTGGAATTTATCTCTTTACTAATTTTCTTAACCGTTTCTACAAGGATGCCCCACCGTACCAAGTCGAATCGGCGATGCCCTTCATAACACAATTCCCGGGCTCTCTCGTCTTGAATGAACAATTTAAATTTTTGGTAATCATAGTTCTCTATCTCATCTACTCCTGCCCGACGACGGATTTCATTCACAGCCTCATAAGCCTCGGTTGTAGGACCTTTTTTCCACTCATTCAATGCCTCCGCATACATCAGTAATACATCGGCATATCGGTATACAGGGAAGTTTAGACCATCATGATCCAACATTTGCGATCCGGTACGATCCCAATATTTGAGAATAGCGATTCGGCTATCCTTAAACGGCTGATTACGCCATGTCTTTGCTAAGTTCTGCTCTAACCGATAATCCCATTCGTCATATTTTTCATAAAACGACTCTGGAGCCGAACTACCACCAAGACCATTGAATTTATCCCACTCGTCTTTACTTGGACCTAAATACCATAACATATGAGCAGAAAATTCGGTATAACCGGGATCAAATTGAACAGAGAAAATATGCTCTTTCTGATTTTCATATTGCTCGGAAAAAACCTCGCTATAATTATCAAACAAATCATATTTTTTCAAATTCTTAATTTCCTCACAAGTTTTTACTGCATTTTCCCATTCTTCTTGCCACATTTGTACCTTCGCTTTCAACATCAATGCAGCCCCTTTACTTGCCCGGGTAGCGACAGCAGGATCTTTATCAAGAATCTTAGCGGCATCACCGGCCTCTTCGATAATGAAATCGGCCAATTCTTTACGAGAACTTCTTTTTACATATTTAACTTCATCGAGCGACGATATCTCATCTTTCAACAGAGGGACTCCCCCCCAATAAGTAAGAGCATGATAATAATAAAACGCCCTTAAAAAACGAGCCTCGGCCAACAATTTTTCTTTTACGTCGCTATCGATAGCCGACATTCCAAGTCTGGTAATTGTCACATTGCAAGCACAAATCGCCTGATAGGTCGTGAGCCACCAATCGCTCCAACGGTTTTCACCGGCAGTCCATTGATAATTGGCCGAACCACCACCGTTCCCTGATATATCGGTTCCTTCAAACGCAAACACCCACCGCTCTTGCCAATAATAGCCCGGTTTATACAGGAAACTGTAACAACCCACGACTGCCGCATCTGCGCCTTCCTCCGTATTAAAAAGGTTATTTACACTGAGCTGGGAAATAGGCTCTTTATCCAACAGATCGGTACATGAACCCATACAAACCGCCAATATTCCCAATATGATCATTCTTAATTTTCTCATGGTTTCTTTTTTATAACGTCAATTTTACACCAAAAGTAAATGTTCTCGCCGGTGGATAGGCCGTAAAGTCCATACCTCTAAGCACATTGGCAGAATACACATTATATCCACCCTCTGCGCCAGTATTTACCTCCGGATCATATCCTTTATAAGATGTAAACGTAAAAAGGTTGGTTCCCGTCACATAACATTGCAACTCCGAAATCACTTTGTTCCGTCTCCATTTTTTCACCGGGAAATTGTAATATAGACTTACACTCTTTATTTTCAAGTGAGATCCGTCATGAACCATATAAGTCGACGGTTGATACTCATCATTGGAGTAGAGCTTAGGGAATTTCGCGCCTGGATTATCCAACGACCAGAAGTCTTTCACTCGTTTATATTGGTTCACGAAACGGGGATCGACCGTGGCATACAGGAAATCGCCACCCGACAAAATATCATTCCCGAACGTACCTTGAAGGAATATATTCAAGGTAAAGTTTTTATACCTAAATGTATTACTCAATCCACCAAAAAAATCGGGGTTCGGATCACCTATCGTCGTTTGATCCTCTATGGTAATAACACCATCATGATTAATATCCCGATAGATTTTTTGTCCGAGAGAAGCATTAGGTTCGCAACCTGCCTCTATTTCCTCTCTCGTTCTGTAAATACCATCCATGATATACCCATAAAACGCACCCACAGGCTCACCCACTTTCAACCAAGTATAAGGATGATTTCCCAAACCCGGACGGAACGTATATTCAAAGTCTTTATCCGGCCCCAACGCCACTACTTCATTCCTATTATGGGAAATATTGAATTCAGTCGACCATGTAAAATCGTTCGTTGAGATATTCGTACTACGAATCATCAACTCGACTCCCCGGTTAGAGATCTTGCCGACATTCATAAATCCATTCTTAAACCCCGATGTATAAGGAAACTCCACATCTAATAAAAGGTCCTTTGTATTTTTGATATAAGCATCGAATTCTATATTTAACCTCGACTTAAAGAAAGAGGCTTCTACCCCGAAGTCGAATTGAGAAGTTGTCTCCCATTTAAGCTCATCATTTCCCATTCGATCGGGAATATATCCTATTTGTGGGGTACCAGTCAATATCACATTTTGTTGTTTCATCAAAGGCCAAGTTTGATAAAGAGCAATATCTTGATTTCCCGAAAGGCCATAACTAGCTCTAATCTTCAAATTATCCAAATTGGAGAACTGTTTCATAAACGGTTCCTCTGACAGCCTCCATGCCACGGCCACAGACGGGAAAAAAGCGAAACGGTTGTCCCGGCCCAACCGAGATGAGCCATCGTACCGGCCTGTAACGGTAAGCAAATAACGATCAAGCGCCGAATAATTGATTCTACCCAAATAAGATATAATCGCCCACTCCGAAGCCGAACTACCAACTAACCGAGTCGAAGTTTCCGAATCAGCCAAATTGTTCCAAGTCAATAAATCGTTGGTAAAATTCTTGCCATACAAGCTGAGCCCTTCGCTTCTGGAAGTCTGCAAGGTATAACCTAACAATGCAGTTATATGATGCCCTTTCGCAACCTCTTTCATATAATTCACCGTATTTTCCCAAAGAATAGAATAGCTCTCCCCTTGGTTTATCCAAGCTTCGCCTTTGATTTTATTTTGCCTCATGGTCGGCAACATACTAGACTTATATTCACTCGTCTTATTAGTACCTGCATTTAATCCGAGGAATGTCTTAAATTTCAAATCTTTGATAGCCTCCCACTCGGCAAATATTCCGGCATATATACTGGCTGCCTTTTCCTGTTTTTTACGTTCGTTCAATTGAGCTACAACATTATCGATATCATTACTTACGACTCTCGATGGGCTATCGGAAGCATAGGAACCATCTTCATTATAAATATTCATAGTCGGAGGTGTTGCTAATGCTGAACTTTGATAATCAAATCCGCCTAAACTTACCAAGTTGGGCTCTCTCTGAGTATAGGAGAACTGGAAATTCGCACCGATATTTATGTTATGCCTCATCTTTCTATCCAAATTGAGACGAGTTTGATAGCGTCTGATTCCCGAATTCTTGATTACACCGTCCTGATCGAACATACTTAGAGATAAATAATATCGCCCATCTTTATTTCCACCGGAGGCGGCAACCTGATAATTCTGCATAAAAGCCAGTCGCAATATTTCATCTTGCCAATCGGTCCCTTTGCCATACACGCTTGGATTTTCAATAGAAGGTTCTTGATTCGACAATACATCTTGTTGGTTCAACATTACAGCATATTCACGGGCATTCAGCATCTCCAACCGCTTAGCGATTTGCTGCACACCTACGTAGGCATTAACTGTAACATCATTCCGCCCCTCCGAACCACGTTTCGTAGTCACGATAATAACTCCATTCGCTCCACGAGAACCATATATAGAAGTGGCTGCTGCATCTTTCAATATCTCTATAGATTCTATATCGTTCGGGTCAATCAAGTTCAAATCCCCCGCACCAATAAATCCATCAATGACATAAAGAGGCTCATTGCTAGCCGATATGGAATTACCGCCACGAATAAGAATATTAGTGGCCGCACCCGGCTCTCCCGTAGTATTGGTAATATGTACACCCGACACTTTACCTGTTAAAGCCTGATCCAATCGTACTGTCGGCGTATTGGCGATTTTATCGTTGCCCACTCTGGTAACCGACCCCGTTAGGTCACTTTTTCTCATTACACCATAGCCCACCGCTACCACTTCATTCAGCATATGGCTGTCTTCCTCCATGGTCACAGCAATAAAATCTCTATTTTTCACAGGAACCGTCTCCGGTTTATATCCCACATAAGTGAATTGCAATGAAGTTTTTCCGCTACCTACTCGAATCGAAAAATTTCCATCGATATCGGTAGCAACACCTCTTTTATTATCTTTCGAATATACTGTCACACCGATAAGAGGCTCGCCAGAACTATTTACTACCCGACCCTTCACCGTACTTTGTTGGGCAGCCAAAGTCTGCCGTGTAACCACAATCGATTTCGCCTGAATAGAAAAGCTCAGGCCTTTCGGCTTCAATACCGACGTAAGAATTTCGGATAGGCTTTTATTCTTTGCAGAAACCACCACATCTCTGTCATTATCCAATACACCTTCCCTGTAAGAGAATGTATAATCGGTTTTACGCTGTATTTCATCAAAAAATTGTTTTATCGTAACTTTATTTAAGTCGATCGATAAATGAGGATCTTGCGCGTTCGTGCTCAATATAACTCCACTCAATAAAAATAAAATCAAGATTGAGCGCAGCCATACTGGCCTAATACAATGTGTTTCATGAGTACAATTTCATAAAATTTTACTTCTTTACTTAACTAAATTTAAAATCTCTCTGTTTTTTATTTTTGCCGTTCAATAATAATACACAAAAAATCTCATTTCGTAACACCTGCTTTTATATGTTATACAACATATTGTTGCATTTTTATAAAAACCGTGGAAAACAGGAGTAGACAAATAAAAATGTGCAATTTATCCAGATCAACTCTAATGATTATTTATTAGCTCTTTCGCCTAATAATAACTTTATAAAACACTTCGTAGCAGGAAGCCAAGCCATAAATTATGTAAAAACTAATATTATATAAGCAACGACTATGGACAATAACTATTGAATCCTTCAATAGAGAGCTGAGAGAGTTGATACATAAATCCGTATTATAATATATAAACATGATATGTAATTTTCTTCCATTCATCTAAGAATAAAGATCTATTCTGTAAATATGCTTGGCATATCATTCCATCGGAGATTTCCTGAATATTGAAAAAAGGACCTCGTCGTTGTTATCTATCAGACGGGGTCCTTTCATTCCATGCGGTTTCATCGACCAACCAATGAAAACGCACTTATTCCTTTTTCTTAGCTCTTTCCTTCAATTCTTCTATTGTAAGATTTATCTGCTTTCCTATTGGGCATTTTCCCCTGTAAGTAACTACTTTTAACATAGTAGCATTCTTAGGGACAGTGAGAGCCGTAGTATACAAGTTGGAATAACAGTCCGGATTTGTGTTATCAAATGTATAAAATATATCCAACCCACTAATTTCAGTCGTCAACTCTATCTTCAACTCTCCATCGTTTATGGAAGGCGATATAATAGGATCATAAATACTTCGGGCATAATTGACATTCAACCGGTCGAGATATCTAAATTGGCTCTCCACCCGTTGGATAAAAAAGTCCCAATTACGAGAGTCCGTCTCATTCCAAAGCGTCTCCGAAATAGCCATAGCGCGAGGCCAAGTCATATATTCCACCTGACGATAATGAGGAATCGATTCGGCCCATAAATTACCTTGTCCTCCCAAAACAAAAGAGGCATCGATACTATCGGGTACAATCGAGAACTTATAGCAGTCTCGTAATCTCAACATCGAATATGTATTAGGCTCTACGGCAGGGTCTCCCTGGTACAGATCGAGGTAACAATGCTCAAATGGCGTCATGATCACACGATGGCCCTGCCGGGCAGCCTCCACGCCACCTTTCATGCCTCTCCACGACATAACAATGGCATCCTTGGCCAATCCTCCTTCAAGAATCTCATCCCAACCGATGACGTGTTTTCCTTTACTCCGCATATGAGAGGCAACTCTTTTTACGAAATAGCTTTGTAGTTCCTCGACATTCTGTAACTGCTTCGACGACATACGAGCTCTGCAATCGGGACATTTCGCCCAAAAGCCCTTGTAACACTCATCGCCACCTATATGGATATACGAAGAAGGGAACAAATCCACTAACTCATCGAATATCATATCGAGTATGGCAAACGTTTTTTCCTTCCCGACACAAAGAGAATTCTCTTCTTTGGTATAGAACGTGTTCCCTACATTCACATGAAACGGGCCACCTGTACACGAGATTTCAGGATATGCAGTAAGAAGTGCCATACTATGTCCCGGCACATCTATCTCGGGAACAACCGTGATAAAACGCTCACGGGCATACTCCACCACTTCCCGAATATCGTCTTGCGTATAAAATCCTCCGTAAGTCAGAGAATCTGTAACCGATTGAGGCTCTCGCTCCCACCAGTTTCCCACACGAGGAGCACGCCATGCACCTACATCAGTCAATCGAGGTAACGATTTTATTTCTACCCGCCACCCTTGATCGTCCGACAGATGCCAATGGAACACATTATATTTATACTCAGCCATTAAGTCGATAAACCTCTTCACCTCCTGCTTAGTAAAAAAATGACGGCTAACATCAAGCATCAATCCCCGCCATGCGAACCTGGGCTTATCGCTAATATCTATACAGTTTATTTTAGCTATATCCCCGGTAGAGTCCAATGGAAGCAATTGAAGAAAAGACTGTATCCCATTAAAAATACCGTGATATGTATTCGCATATATTTGTGTACCATCGGGGGTAACCGACATACGGTAACCTTCCTCTCCCAAATCGTTCTCTTCGACAAGCGTAAAGACAATTCCCTCGGAGGCACTCTTGATAGAGAGGCCAAAACCCGTTGTCCGCATGAATTTTTCATTCAAATAATTTGCCAAGGGAACCATATTCGTATCGGAAAGATCGACACCTATCACCGTATTTTTATCCATCTCAAACACACCGGGCTGAGACTGATAGTAATTCGGTAAAGGGATAATACGGATCTGTTCGTCCCCCACTTTATCTTTCGAAGAGCAACTACCGAAGAGCGCTCCTGAAAAAATCAGGAGCGATAAAAACTTCAATATCTTCATAGTTAATTATTATTTTTCAAGTTTCGAGAAGTATTTTGCCCTCCCAGCTTTCATATATTCCCACACACCTGTGCGCCAAGACTCGACTCTTGCTTTTTCAATCGGAGTAGAAGCCAACTGCACAGCCTTGTCCATATATCCGGCAAGTTCTTCCATAACCGGTTCTGTTCCCAAATATTTCCATGCGATCTCTTCGGTTTGGTGGAATTGTGCCTCACGAGTTTGAATATCCATAGGATAATTAACAGAGTTGGCGTAAACCGATTCTATCTTATCATAAAAGTCATGCATGGCCGGTGCAGCGTTACCGAAATACAAGGCAAAGAATTCATCGACCATTTCGTCTGTATTCGTCTGAGCATCATCATACAATTTCATCGTCGCATAGAAATCGAGCTGCTCCCCGATTCCACACAGGAAAATACCTCTCACACCATCTTGGGCATACATCTTTATCTGATCGGATACGGCATGCACGTTGAATCCGGGAAATACGTTGAAATCTTGAATCAAACCTCTTTCGGTAGGGAAACAAAGGTAATTCCATAAATATATGGGACGTCCGCTTTCTTTGCTCTCCGCAATCCAGTCTTTATAGAAAGCCAACTCATTTTCTTTCATTTTGGGAGCCCAATAGTTACGGGGATGCAGACAAGGAGCTACCGATATGTTATCTTCAAGTTGTATATCTTTGGGAAGATAAGCATAGACATGATATGACAAAGCAGCAATTTTCTTATCGGGGTGAGTTTTCTTCACCTCTTTGGCTACATTATTAACGAAAGTCCAAAGATAATGAGTGCTCTCCACGAATATTCCCCTCATCGATGGCAAGTTGTTTTTGGCACTCGTCGCACTGACACCAATAGGCATTATCGAGAGGTACAACTGCAAAATAGTCTCCCAACGCGATTTGAGATCCTTTCAACGGTTTTCCATCGAAATAGTCTCGGGCATCCTGAGCCACTTGTCGAATGAAAGCCTCGTTAGTGTAACAAAACTGGCGTTCATGAGGGCCTCCGGTACGTCCCTGCGCAAAATATTCGGGGTGATACGATTCGAACAATTCGGGATGCTCGGGATTTTTTTTCAAAAACCGGTCTTGATAAGAAGTAAATGCATGATTGGCGGCCCACTTTTCACCACCGAACTTGATTCTTCTCAAAAAAAGTTGCCACATCTCACCCGAAGGCTTGAAATACTGGTCTTTCATCATGGGCCATTCAAAAGAATAAGTACCGACTCTATACTTCAAATCAGGAGTTCTTCTTATCTCAGAAACAGGGAGTTGAAGTTTCGTTTGCTGCGGAACAACTACATTCATCGGATGCGGCCCATAAAATCTGACACCAACAAATTTTTCAAGAAAGTCATATACCGCATAACAAGTGCCCTGTGCATCATAAACCGAAGGAAGTACTTTACTTTCAAACGATCTTTCGACGGGGTGATACCATTATTATCCCGGCCGTCATCTCTATCGGTATTTTCATCTTGCCCCATAAGAACGACCTTATCGGAAGATACTTTAATAAAATATTCCTGCTCGCCCAACTTCATGGTATCGAACTCCGCAGTATACGGGCTTTTACCTACGCAAATAAGTTTGGACCCGTTAGAAGGTGCATTGTTAACAATCGGCAATTCTATGCCCGATGATTGTTGCACAAAATGTTGAAGCTCGTGAGCCGCCAAAACAGCTGGAACAGAAGCCTTCTCGTCAATAACGATAAACGTATTTCCGTCTTCAACAGAAAAATTTTTAGGCGATGAACACGCCGTGGCAAGTAAGAGAATACCACCGTACAATAATTGATTTCTCATAATTTTTTCTTTTTTTACACTAAAAACACAAAACAATACCTTGATAAAATTTCACGAAAGGGTATATGACTCTCTAAAAAAGTATTCTTTAATACCCTTTCAAAACTTCATCTAAGTCAAAATGTAAATACGGATATACGAACGGCAAATATAATATCACACTCAAATCGTGGCACTTACCACAACTGAATCTGTATTTTTCATGAATATCTTGTTTCTAAATTATATATATGTCATTATTTTCGATTTTATATTTAAAATTATAGTGCATGCGTAAAATGTTCATCATTTCCTGTATAGTCAAAGCTTCAAATTCACCTGTAAAGCGATCGTGAATGATATTGTCACTTTCATAATGGATAGAAACTCCATACCAACGTTCTATTTTTTGGAATACATTTTCAATCAACTCTGCGTTGAACATTTTTTCCAAGCCAATTCATACTCCTCGTCTGTAAACGAGATATGTCCCTCCTTACCATTCTTAGAATACACGAACTTTTGCGAAGGTGTCAAATAAACAGGCGAATCATCACTATTATTCAAGGAAAGTTTCACTTTTCCTTCCACCAACGTGATTTCAGACATATCTTCATCGTCATAGGCCGAAACATTAAACGAAGTGCCCAATACTTCCACATCGAAAACCGAGGTTTTCACGATGAATGGTTTTTCTTTGTCTTGTTTTACATCGAAAAAAGCCTCTCCTTCGAGAGAGACTTCCCGCAGACGTCCATTATATGCTGCATTATACGATAGCTTTGAACCGCCATTCAAATGCACCTTGCTACCATCGGGCAATGTGAATTCGGCTTTTTGGCCATTCTCGGCAACAATAACATTAGGCCTATGTTTATACTCATCGACCTGAAAATAGAAATATACTGTCGAAAAAATAAATAAGGGCAGCAATATAGAAGCTGCAAGAGATGATATCTTCCGCAGCCGCACACGGATATTTTCTTTTCGGATCTGTTCCCATGCATTTGCGGATTTCTTTTACAACCTTCAACGTCTGCCAAATTTGGCGTTTTACCGCAGGCGAAACATATAAATTTTCAATGCTTTCATAATCAAGACTTACTTTTTCTGACCCAGAATTATAATCCTCCACATATTTCATAAATCCCAACGGTCCATATAGAAGCTGCATTAAATTATCGTTTGTTTTCCATAATGCAGTAATAATGTTTATAAATTCTCCAGTTTCAGGATCGGG
>OOCH01002428.1_pt1 | contig 11608 bp, 10 predicted proteins | sample 1671641 | NCBI WGS metagenome assembly OOCH01 (sample SAMN06348177, study PRJEB24527) | human gut metagenome | biome: human gut; feature: ankylosing spondylitis patient; material: feces | host: Homo sapiens | place: China | collected 2015-10
GGCACATGATTGATAGCCGCATTCCCGACAGGCTGATCTAATCCGGGTTTGGTGACTCTTCCCACTCCGTCACCACCGTCTATATTTATGATAACCATATCCTGCCTTTTTTTGCATAAAGCAGATGTATCTGAATGCAAAATCCGCACAGAAGCATATATATAAGCTCCGGTGGTCACATCCGGGTCATCCCCTCCATCCTTTATCACAGCGCAGCTTACCTCATTTTCACTTCTTTTTATGTCGGTGATATCAGCCGTGTAATCTATTCCCTTAGGTGTCTGAATCGTTATTTTGTTTTTTACCTTTCCTGTTAAAAGCATATATGCCGCCGCCTTTGATGCCGCCGCAGCACAGCTTCCTGTGGTAAATCCGTATCTCATAATCAACTAAATACCCTCATGCATCAGCCTCTATCAACCAGACTGTAAATCAGCGCATTGCATATGGCAGCTGCAATATTGCTGCCACCCTTTCGTCCGACATTTACTATGTATGGCACGCCGGTCTCCATAATAAGCTCCTTGGCTGCCTCCACATTGACAAAGCCCACCGGCACACCGATTACAAATGCAGGCTTATATATTCCTTTTTCTATCATATCGTACAGCTCTATAAGCGCTGTCGGTGCATTTCCTATCGCAAAAATCACAGGCTTATCTATTCTTGATGCAAACTCCATGCTTACTGCCGCACGCGTTGTCTTTTTCTCCTTTGCAATAAGAGCGACCTCATCATCAGCCATAAAGCAGTGCGCCTGTCCTCCGAATTTTGCCAGATATTTTTTATTTATGCCTGAAAGAGCCATGTTGGTATCGGTCACTATATCAGCGCCCTCTGATATCAGCCTTTTGGCAATAGCAACGGCGTCCTTAGAGTATTTAAGCGTCTGTATATAATCAAAATCAGCACTCGTGTGTATGACTCTTTTTGTTATCATCTCCTGATCAGCAGGCAGCGTAATCTGCATTTCAGACAGCTCATGTGAAATTATCTCAAAGCTCCTCTTTTCAATCTCCATCGGCTCTAACTGTTTAATTTTTTTCAATACACTCACCTATCACTTTCAATAATCTTACATTTTCATCATAAGTCTTTACCGCCACACGAAAATACCCTTCCGAAAGCCCCACATAGTTGGAGCAGTCCCGTATCAGTATTCCCTTATTAAGCAGTATATCATATAATGGAAGCTTGCTGTAAAACAGTATGAAATCAGCATCACTTTTATATACCTTAAAACCAAGCTTTTTTAGTCCATCTGACAGCAACCTTCTTTGTCCGCTCACATACGATACCGTTTCTTTAATATACTCTGATTCCATAATGCATGCCTCTCCTGCCATCTGTGCCAGGACAGACACGTTCCACTCCGGCAGATTTCTTTGAACCTTTTGTCTTACTGCCTCATTTTTACTGAGCATATATCCAAGCCTTACTCCCGGAATAGCAAAAAGCTTGGTAAAGGCTCTTACAACAATCAGATTGTCATAGTCACATAAAAGTGACAAAACAGAATAATTTTTTTCACAAAAGCCCATGAAGCATTCATCTGCCACCACATAAATATGCTTTTCTTTGCAATGTCCTATTATTTGCCTCATGAAAGTGCTGTCTGCAAGATACCCTGTCGGATTGTTTGGATTTGCGATAAAAAATATATCTGTATCAGCTGTAAGCATATCCATTAAAGCATCCAGCCGTGCAGCAGGAGAAAAATCACTCTGTTCATCAAGCAGACAATATCTGATATCACAGCCTACTGCCCCAAGTACGTGCTCATAGCCGAAAAATCCCGGAGCTAAAAGCACTGCTTTTTGGGGCTTTATGGCATGAGCTATCGCCATAAAAAGCTCTGAGGCTCCGTTTCCGGGAATTACATCCTCGCTTTGTATGCTGCAGCCTTGCTGTGTGAAATACTCTGATATTGCTTTTTTAAGGCCACTACATGCCATGTCGGGATATCTGTCTGCATACGAAAGTGCATCACTCATAGCCTCTTTAACAGAATGCGGTATGCCAAGCGGATTGATATTTACCGAAAAATCCATATTTACTTTATTGTTGTATATGTCACCGCCATGGATGCTTTTCATTCAAGTCCTCCATCAATTCTTACATCAATTCTTCCATATTCAAAGCAATATTAAACAAGACTCATAACCGCCACAGATAAAAGCTCACACAAAAACGCAGTAATATACATCAGCCTGTTTGCACGCTTTATATCCTCGTACTCTATCTCTCGCAGCCTGTCGCCTATGTATTTTTTTTTCACAAGCTTTCCAAAATATACTGCATCACCTGCCAGCCGCACCCTTAAAGCCCCGGCACACACGGACTCTGTCTGGGCTGAGTTTGGGCTTGCGTGATTGAAACGATCTCTTTTAAAAATGCGGTATGCATTCCGTCCATCAAACTGCCTGCCACCAATAAATGCTGCCACAATCATCATATATGCACTGATTCTTGCCGGTATGAAATTGACCACATCATCAAGCCTTGCAGCAAATCTGCCAAAATACATATATTTATCATTTTTGTATCCAATCATCGAATCCATCGTATTCACAGCCTTGTATACAAAGCCAAGCACAGGCCCACCGATTGCTGTGTAAAGCATAGGTGCAATCACTCCGTCAGATGTATTTTCAGCTATCGTCTCAACTGCCGCCCTTGTGACACCTGCCGCATCAAGCACAGATGTATCTCTGCCAACAATCATGGAAACGGCCTTTCTTCCTGCATCGACTCCGTCTGTCCTTAGCGCATCATACACCCTCATGCTCTCCACACGAAGACACTTTGTGGCAAGAATCTGCCAGGTCATGACAACCTCTACTATTATCCCGGCATATAGATTTATGCTATATGCTGTCGCCAGGATCAACGCTGATACGGCAAATACGACAATAATTACTGTAAAAGCAAGAAGCATGCCTCTTTTATATTTTGATAACTTTATTTTTTCTATATTTGCATCAACCGCAGTTTTTTCACCGGAGCGATTATTTCTGACATCACAATTAAGCCTCTTATCGAGAAAAGAAATGAGTGAGCCGATAAGCCTGACCGGATGCGGTATAAAATGCGGATCTCCTATTAATAAATCAAGCAGAAAGCCTGCTATAAATGCAAAAATATGATAACACATATGTTAGTCCTTCTTAAATAAATCATAGCGATATGGGCTGTATTTCATTAAACACGATCTCATCGCCCTCAGCTGCCACCTCACACGAGTAGCCACAACCGTTTTTCACCTGGTAATCATAGTAATCCATATCACAGTAACGGCTCATTATCGCCATGATAGTCCCTCCATGCACAAAAAATACTATTTGTATCTCTTTATCAGGCATAGCCCTCTTAAGCTCTAATGCCTGTGTGAGCACTCTCTCAAAGCCACCTATACTTCTTTTGCAGAATTCTTTTCTGCTCTCCCCATTGGGAAAAGCAAGTGTACCACCACTGTCAATCCATGCCTGATATGAAGCTCTGAAACGGATATCTGTGCTAAGTTCCTTATAGTTTTTAAGCTCCCATTCACCGAAATCCATCTCAGCAAACTCTTTAACGGTATGAATTTCATGGTGCTGCGAAGGCGGCAAAATGATTTCTGCCGTCTGTTTGCAGCGCTTCATTGGGCTTGTAAGGATTATCTGCTCCCTTGAGCCTTTTTCCTCCAAAGCCTTGTATACACCATTATTCAAAGCATTTTTCAGCTCAAAAATTCCGGCTTCATCAAGCGGCTCATCTGTCCTGCCCAGATATCTGTGCTCTCTGTTTGAAGCTGTGCAGCCGTGTCTTATAAAAATACAGTTTACTTTATTTTCTGACCGATTCCACATATTACACGAACCACCTCGTCTGCTTTTTTGGCAAGCAGTATCTCAGCTCTGCCTGTCTGCTCCCTGTACCCTCTCTCAAATGCATCAAGAGGCACTATGCCGTTTCCAATCTCATCAGCAATGACTATAGTATCCTGATTTTTCTCTGCAAATTGCATGAATTTCAAAAGATATTCCTGCAGCGGAAGATTTTTCTCGAGCACGGCCCTGATAAAATAATGAAATTTATCTATTATGAGTATCCGCTCATCATCGACGGCAAAATCCCATGGCCAGTCCATGTATGATGCCTTATCATCACAAGCATTATCTTTTAGAAAAAAACAGTCATACACATCATATTTTTCTGACTCTTCTATCATATTTTCAAGCACATAATCAAGCTTTCCCTGTGCCACTCCGCCTATCACAAGCTTCATATTTTCTCCAATTCCAAAGTTTTAAGTTCATAGTAAAACTTTTATCAAATCATAAATGAAACAATACCCAGAGCCACTGCCATGGCGCACTCACATATACACACAAAATACCCTGCCGTATCGCCTGTGATGCCGCCAAGCTCCTTTTTTGTTTTCACATAATAATACCAAAAGCTAAGTGCTGCCGCAATGATCATGGCCACCGCATAAGGCAGTGACACAATGAGTAAAACAGCCATACACAGTGCAAGCTGGATGTATAGTGCTGCCCTCACGATCGTTCTGTGTGCAGTGTCTGCAAACATAAATAACAGTCCATCGCTTTTTGCCGATTTAAATGACACAACAGCTATTCCGCTTAAGCATCTTGTTATAAAAAAGCCTGCACAAAAAACAATAAATGCTTTATCATTCATTATCTGAGAAAAAGCTCCCATGAATAATAATCCGTAGGCTGCAAGCATTATAACGGCAAACGCTCCTATATGTGAATCCTTAAGTATTGCAAGCTTTTCCTCCCGCGGCTTGTATGAATGAAATGCATCCATTGTATCCATAAAACCATCTATGTGAAAACCTCCCGTAACTGCTATCGGAATCAGTGCACCTACGCATACATAACAGATATCTGCCACTCCAAAATGAAAGTATATATATCTCCACAGCATAAGAAGCAGTCCGATTACAGCTCCTATCCACGGAAAGAATACCAGCATGTACTTCATGTCATCATCATTCCATTTAAATTGTGGCATAGGTATCTTTGAATACATGGAAAAAGATACTATGCACGACCTTATTAACTTCATAATACACTTAACCTCCACACTGCTTCACTTAACCGTCACAGGAATGCCTGCAACCACCTCAACGACACGCTCTGCCATCGCAGCAAGCCCTCTGTTTACAATTCCCATTGCCTTTATGTAATTCATCGTTGATTCATCATAGCAGACTCCGTCTTCAAATACATTGTTTGTCACAATAACAAGCTCCGCAACATTTTCACTTAAGATACTTACCTCTTTTAACACCTTTTTACTCACACGGCTGATTTGAGCAGTATCATAATCCTTCATATTTTCAGGGTCATCCAAAGCCTCTTTTTCAGCTTCGGCAGCCTGTATACAGGAAGCATCTACAGGTGGAAACATCTCATTTGCCACAAGGTTTGACATACACTCAAGCAGTGCTGACTGCCCGGTTTTTAAACTACTTTCTGATTGCAGCTTAGAAACCGCATTTTGGATATCACGAGGCTGCTCGATGGTAATAAAGCCTTTTCCGGCACGAAGTCTTCTGTGCCTGTCTATCTTCCGCTGTCCCTCATCATCAAATACCTGCATGGTGGCAATGTAATATTTTTCTTTGTATCCCTTTTCACTTGACGCGTGATAAATATACTTTTCTGCATATGCTGATTTGCCGCTGCCGCTGCCGCCTGTTATAAGTGTAATCATCTATACGTACCTCTCATACTGTGATACCGAGATATCGTCGAAGGTTGTCCGGCCTTTGTATACGCTAAGTGCCATATCCAAAAGCGCAAACATCATCACGGCACCAGTCCCCTCTCCAAGCGCAAGGGATGCTCTTATGACCGGCCTTACGGAAAGTGCCTCACACAAAAGCGCCACGGCAGGCTCCTTGCCCTCATGGGATGGAATGATAAAATCAGTAACTCCGGAAAGAAGCCTTCCTGCTGCCAACGCTGAAACCATGCTTATCACTCCGTCGAGCACAACAGGAATATGGTATAATGCACCGCCTATACACACTCCGACAAGTCCTGCAATATCGAGTCCTCCGACTGTCATAAGTATCTCAAAGGTGTCCTTATTATATAAATCATACTTTTCTATAGCGCTCTCAATTACACGGATTTTTCTCTCAAGCCCACTGTCGTTTAGGCCTGCTCCTCTTCCTGTCACCGTGGCCACATCGCACCTTAGCATGGCGGCTGCCATTGCCGCGCTTGTGGTGGTATTTCCTATACCCATCTCACCGGTTGCAATAATTCTGCAGCCGTCTGCCTTACACCCACGCACTATTTCTATACCTGCTGCAATCGCTTCAAGTGTCTCAGCCCTTGTCATGGCAGGCTCTTTTGCAAAGTTTCTAGTGCCCATGCGCACCTTTCTTTGAAGCAGCCCTTTAACGCTCTCGTCACTGTTTATTCCTATATCCACAGGAATTGTATCAGCCCCTGCAGTCATTGCCATGCGTCCGACAGATGAAGCCTTCCTTGCCATGGATTTTGCAACTGCAAGTGTCACCTCCTGTCCGGACTGGCTGATGCCCTCAGCGACAACACCATTATCCGCACACATCATTATGACCGCCTTTTTTGAAATATCTATATTTTCATCTCCCAAAACAGCGCCGATCTTGGCCGTTAATAGCTCAAAATCACCCATGCCGTCGAGCGGCTTTGCCACAGAATCCCAGTTTGAACGGATTTTTTTGTACATTTTTGCATCAGGTGGAGTTATTTTTAATTTTTTTAATTCTTCAACTGTAAAATGGTCAGAAATAATATTATATTCAATCATATTTTGCCTCACGAAGCATGCCGTACACTGCATCCATATCCAGATACTCTCTCAGTGTATCCGCAAGCCTGTCATACTGTTTTTCTTTGAAGCTCTTATAGCTTACAATAGCGCTGTCATTCACATCAATGCCCTTTTTATCGGCAATATAATCCACTATCACTCTGGCGACCTCTGCAGTATCAAAAATGCCGTGGATATACGAGCCATACACATTCCTGCCATCAGATATGACATTATTTAACTCATTTTTCCTGTCAGCACAAGCCCCCTGCTCATCTGAAGCTGTGCTATATGCGCTCTTACCCATATGTATCTCATAGCCCAGAAAGTGACAGCCTGAAAGCCTGCTCAATACACCATCTACATGTGCTATTTCACCGCTTGTCTGAAGCCGTGTCTTGCTGTCTTTTAGAACGGTATCTATAGGAAGAAGCTCCATGCCACGCATATATCCTCCCTCCTCAACACCGTCGGGGTCGGCTATTGAAGCCCCAAGCATCTGATAGCCTCCGCATATTCCAAAAACAGGTATCTCACAGGAGAGCTTTTTGACAGCAGCCTCGAGTCCGTTTTGTCTCATCCACAAAAGATCCCCCATCGTATTCTTGCTTCCCGGCAGAAATACTATATCCGGATGACGCAGCTCATTTACTGTTGACACATACCGCACTGTTACCTCGGACATCTGCTCAAAGACATTGAAATCCGTGAAATTTGATATTCTCGGATATCTGATGACCGCTATATCAATAAGCCCATCTGTCTTTTTGTCAAAGCGCTCTGTCAGGCTGTCCTCATCCTCAAGCTGTACATCCATATATGGCACCACTCCGGTGACAGGCACCCCGCCTCTCTCCTCAAGCATCTGTATCCCCGGGTCAAGTATTGTCTTGTCTCCACGAAATTTATTGATAATAAGCCCGCAGACACGATTCTTTTCCTCATCGGTTAAAAGCATAAGTGTGCCAAGCAGCTGCGCAAAAACGCCACCTCTGTCGATATCACCCACGAGCAGTACCGGTGCATCAACCATATGCGCAAGCCCCATGTTTACAATATCATTTTCCTTCAGATTAATCTCCGCCGGGCTTCCCGCACCCTCAATCACTATGATATCAGCATACTCCTCAAGCTTTTTAAACGCCTTTTTTATATCCGGTATGAGAGTTTTCTTGTATGCAAAATACTCTCTCGCCGGCATGTTCTTAAGCACCCTTCCGTTTACAATCACCTGTGAGCCTGTATTATTTGTGGGCTTTAAAAGAATAGGATTCATGCAGACCATAGGCTTAATGCCTGCTGCCTCAGCCTGCATCACCTGGGCCCGTCCCATCTCAAGTCCTTCGTCTGTTATATAAGAGTTGAGCGCCATGTTCTGTGATTTAAACGGTGCCACCCTGTATCCGTCCTGTCTGAAAATACGGCACAAGCCCGCGACAAGAAAGCTCTTGCCTGAATTGGACATTGTACCCTGTACCATAATTACCTTTGCCATATATATACCTGCTGTCTGAATTTATGTGGTAGTCTGTTGCTTTATCATGAATATTAAACTGTAGTGTGAACAGTAACTTCCTTAAAGCTGTGCCAATTGTTCCTCATGAAAAGGAATTTTTATAATTTTTCCTGTAGAGACTGCATACTCATAAAGTCTGCTGTTAAACTGCTCATATGTGCCAAACTCTGTTCTGTCACATATAACGCCCTCGCATGCATCAATAAGCTCTTTTGCCTTTTCAATAAGGGCATCGTCTACAGGCTCAAAGCTTCTTGCGCTGACAATCTCTGCAGAAAGCGCCTTTGCCGCAGGATAATCCAGATCATTTTCATAGATGATTCCTGTCGCAAACGGGATACCCTTTCGCTGTAAGCTCCTGAAGCTTTTTCTGCCCAAGCCCCCTCCTGCTATGACAAATACCCTCGCCCTTCCATCTGGTTTTTCCAGCTCTAAATCCTCCCCTGTTTCATCAAAGCTTCCTGCCGTAATTCCAAAAAGACCTGAAACATATTGGTCAGTAAATACCTCCTCGGGAGTTCCGTATCTGTCCACATATCTGCCATCTATACACATGATATGGTCTGACACACGCTTTGCCATATCAAGCTCGTGAAGCGACATGATAACCGTAAGATTTTTCTGTCTTTTAAGCCTTTGGAGTATTGATAAAAACTCAAGCTTGTACTTTATATCAAGATACGAGGTAGGCTCGTCTAACACTATAATCTCCGGCTGCTGGCATATAGCCCGTGACAGCATAACCCGCTGCCTTTGACCATCGCTTATCTTTGTAAAATCCTTATCTTTTATCTGTGATACATTGACCAGCTCCATCGCCTCATCCACAGCCTTTTTGTCCTCATCCGAAAGTACTCCGAACCGGCCTGTGTATGGATATCTGCCGGTCGCAACCACATCATAGCAGGTCATAAGCTCCGTCTTTAGCTTATCGGTGAGCACAACAGCCATTTTCTTTGCAAATTCATTGCCATTCATCGTCACTACATCACTTTTATCAAGATATATCGTACCGCTCACAAGCGAAAGCTGTCTTGCAATACTTTTTAAAATAGTCGATTTACCGGCACCGTTTGGCCCGATTAATGTGAGAATCTCTCCCCTTTTCAGGGAAAAATCAATATTTTCAATAAGCGGCCTGTTATCATATCCAACAGCCAGCTTTTGTGCGGTAAAATAATATTCCATCAGACATTTTTCTCCTTGCTGCGTCTTATCATGATAAACAGCACTACCGGTGCACCAAATACTGCCGTAACCGTGCTGATACTAAGCTCCGTAGGCGCAAACATCATCCTTGCAAGCAAATCACAAAACAGGCAGAACACCGCTCCCCCAAGGAAGCAGGCCGGTATCATATATATGGGCTTTGTGCTTTTTAGCATGCTTTTTACTATGTGTGGCACGGCTATTCCGACAAACGATATCGGTCCCGCAAACGCCACTATACATGCGGAAAGCAGGCTTGAAAGCAATACCAGAAGCACCCGGATACGCTTTATGTTTACACCCAGATTTACGGCATATGACTCTCCGAGCTGATATGCCATAAGTGGCTTTGACATGAGAAAAACAAAAATAAATGTAATTCCCACCACAATGCTCATCACACCGACACTGTCCCAGGTCATGCCCGAAAAGCTTCCCCTTGACCAGTTATGCAGGTTTACTATATCGGAATCATCTGCAAATGTCACCACAAACTCAGTCACCGCAGAGCATATGTAGCCAATCATGACACCGCTCACCACAAGCATTGACATGCTGCTTACCTTTCTTGAAATGATAAGCACAAACCCCATTGAAAGCATTGCTCCCAAAAACGCTGCTGCAATCATGGCCAGTGAGCTCATAGCCTGCAAGCGCTAATGCCCCCCCCAGTATCATCGCTGCGATAGCTCTTGGCATGCGGATATCCCACACAATACGTCCTACCCTGTCTGAGTGGTCATAAAGTGTCGCAAATGCAGCCTTAAATGATATGTGTACAGTTCCTATACACACATTCATGATAAGCAATATGATAATTAAGATTATAAGAATAATAAATGTTGTAAAACACCTTATTTTTCTGGTTTTTTCCATTTTGTAGCTCCGATTTTTATCTTTTTGTGCTATTGATTTTCCTGTTGAGCTTAAACAGATATTTCATGCCGCTGTCGGGTGCACCTGTAATCATCGAATGCATATCATCAATCATATATCCGATGGACATAGACTGCTGATACATATCGTTCGTGGTGCAAAATACATTGCCGTCTTTGACTGCCCTAAAATCAGCAAGCACCGGGCACTTGTCCAAAAGCTCATTCAGATTCTTCACACCGCCGTCTATCGCACTGTTATATATCAGATAGTCAGCATCTATTGCTCCATTGTAGAAATCCTCAAGCTGCATATTCATGGTTGACCTGCCTGTATCGTCGTCATTTGATGCATCAAAAATATATTTTCCACCGGCAAGTGAAATCATCTTTGGCACATAATCTGTGCTTTTGCGCACCTGAACCTGTCCATTGGATGTGATATAGAAAAATGCAACTGTATCACTTTTTGTGGCATCATCCGTATCGGTACCATCTGTCTTTGCGATGCGATTTACAATATCCACCTGCTCATTAAAGAGCTCATCGGCCTTTTCATCCCGGTCTGTGAGTGCTCCAAAGAACTTCACCCACTCCACTCTTCCAAGCGGCTCCTCCTCATAGCTTGAGTACTCGATTATTGAAGGGATATCAAAACTTTTAAGCTTTTCAGTTACCTGCGGCGAATGGGTAATCATAGTATTTTCTATGGCAAGAGAACAGTTTTCTGACACCAAAAGCTCATAATCGGGCTTTGAATATTTGCCGGCATATAGCATCCTGCCACTTTCAAGAGCCTTTCTTGCACTGTCAATATACCAGCCGTCACTGTCTAGCCCCGAAAATTTAATAGTGTCCACTGCATCAAGCTTGTCAAACATATCCATCACCCCTGATGCGACCAGATACAAATCACTTACAGGCTCCTTCAATACAATAATATCCTTGTCAATATCCTTTGGAGTCTTTCTGCCCTTTGGCACGGTAAGTATTTTGGTACCGTCCTTTGTCGTAAGTATCTTGTATCCACCCTCATAATAGTCAACAGAAAAATTCTTTGCATATAAAAGCTTCATACTGCTCTTATATATAAGACCGTTTTGTGCCTCTGCCTCAGCCTTCGATTCGGTATTCCCTGAATCGGAAGAAGGACTGTCACAGCCTGACAGCCAGAACAGTCCTA
>OOCH01002429.1_pt1 | contig 11604 bp, 8 predicted proteins | sample 1671641 | NCBI WGS metagenome assembly OOCH01 (sample SAMN06348177, study PRJEB24527) | human gut metagenome | biome: human gut; feature: ankylosing spondylitis patient; material: feces | host: Homo sapiens | place: China | collected 2015-10
TGCTCATCTGGGTGAGCACGGTGCCCTTTTTGGTGACCTTGTTTTTCAGGATGACGTCAAATGCAGAGATGCGGTCGGTGGCAACCATGATGAGGCTGTCGCCGTTGTCATAGATCTCGCGGACCTTGCCTTCTTTGATGGGCTTGAACTCAGTCATAATCAAACACTCCATTTTCCAGTGCCGGTTGGGCGGCGGTGTATCTTACACCGATATTGTACCATGTCCGCGGACAGTTTGAAAGAACCAGAATGAAAGGAAAATGCGGCTGTTTTTGTGTTTTTATCGTGAAAAGTGCGCAAAAAACAACGCCAAAATTCGGCGTTTTGACGACAAAAGTCGTACTTTCACAACTTTTGCTGCTGCTTTTTGTAAAATGCGGGCATAGACAAGGAATCGTTTGTGCGGTATCTTATAATCAAAAAATAAAATAGGGAGGTTTTACTTATGGGCAGTTTCCCGAAAAGTTTTCTGTGGGGCGGCGCAACGGCCGCCAATCAGTGCGAGGGCGCATGGCAGGCGGGCGGCAAGGGCCTTGCCACCGTGGATGTGACCCCCTTTGGGCCGGACCGTATGCCGGTGGCCCGGGGCGAGCTGGAAATGCTGGAATGTGACGAGCAGCACTATTACCCCAGCCATGAGGCCATCGACCTGTACCACCACTATAAAGAGGATATCGCCCTCTTTGCCGAGATGGGCTTCAAATGCTTCCGGCTGTCCATTGCGTGGACCCGCATCCTGCCGAACGGCGACGACGCCCAGCCCAGCGAAGAAGGCCTTGCCTTCTACGATGCGGTGTTCGACGAGTGCCATAAATATGGCATCGAGCCGCTTGTCACCATCTGCCACTTCGACACCCCCATTGCCCTCATCAAAAAGTATGGCGGCTGGAAGGACCGCCGCATGGTGGACGCCTATGTGCACTACTGCGAAGTGCTGTTCGACCGCTACAAGGGCAAGGTGAAGTACTGGCTCACCTTCAACGAGATCAACATGCTGCTGCACCTGCCCTTCACCGGTGCGGGCCTTGTGTTCCACCCCGGCGAGAATGCCGAGCAGATCAAGTACCAGGCCGCCCACTACGAGCTGGTGGCCAGCGCCAAGGCTGTGAAGCTGGCCCACGAGAAGATGCCCGGTGCCATGGTAGGCTGCATGCTGGCGGCAGGCCAGTATTACCCCCGCACCTGTGCGCCCGAGGATGTGCGCGCCGCGCAGGAGGCCGACCGCGACAACTATTTCTTCACCGATGTGCAGGCCCGGGGCGCTTACCCTGTGTGGGCGAAAAAGCGCATGGAGCGTGCAGGCATCGTGCTGCAGACTGAGCCGGAAGACGAAAAGACTCTGAAAGAGGGCACTGTGGATTTCGTCTCCTTCAGCTACTATTCCAGCCGCTGCATCACGGTGGATCAGGAGATCCTGGCCGGGGAAAAGGCCGACGGCAATGCGGTGTTTGAAGCCACGGTGAACCCCTACCTGAAGGCCAGCGAGTGGGGCTGGGCCATTGACCCCATCGGCCTGCGCGTGACCCTGAACACCATCTACGACCGGTACGAAAAGCCCATGTTCATCGTGGAGAATGGCCTGGGTGCAGTGGACACCGTGGAACCGGACGGCTCCATCCACGACAGCTACCGCATCGACTACCTGCGGGCCCACATCGAGCAGATGGAAAAGGCCGTCAACGAGGACGGCCTGCCCCTGATGGGCTACACCACCTGGGGCCCCATCGACCTGGTGAGTGCGTCCAGCGGCGAGATGAAAAAGCGCTACGGCTTCATCTATGTGGACAAGGACAATGACGGCAAGGGCACCCTGGCCCGCAGCCGCAAGGACAGCTTCTACTGGTACAAAAAGGTCATTGCGTCGGACGGCACCGACCTTGCCTGACCGCTGCGGCGTGCGGCAGCTTTGTGAGGAGCACAAAACAGAGAGGAACGACCACATTTTATGACACCTGAGATCATTGCACACAGAGGCGCATCCTACCTTGCGCCGGAGAACACCCTTTCCGCCTTCCGCAAGGCGATGGAGATCGGCGCAGACGGCGTGGAGATGGACGTCCAGCAGACCAGCGACAAAAAACTGGTCATCCACCACGATTATATCATCGACCTGCACACGGATATTTCCGGCAAAATTTATGATATGACCGAGGGCGAGCTGAAGGAACTGGACTTCGGCAGCTGGAAGGACATCGCCTACAAAGACGAAAAGATCGCGACGCTGGAGGAAGCGCTGGCCCTGTGCAAAGAGCTGGACGTTGCCCGCGTGCAGCTGGAAATGAAAGCCCCGCTGCTGTACAGCGACGCCTTTGTGGAGCAGGTGGTGGAACAGGTGCGGGCTGCCGGCCTTGGCGAAAAGCTGGTGCTCACCTCCTTCAACCACGACCATCTGAAGCTGGCAAAGCAGCAGATGCCCGAGCTGCAGGTGGGGGCGCTGCTGTTTGGCGCAGTGGAAACGCTGGCCCTGCCCAAAGGCACCTGGGAAACGCTGGGCCTGCAGAACGGCCTGGACGAAGACGAGGATGAAGATGATTTTCCACAGCTGCCTGTGCCCACCGTGGAAAACATGGACGAAGAAAACTGCCGCGAGCTGACCCGCTGGGTGAACGACAAATACAGCATGCTGCAGGCGGCCTTCCCGAACGAAAGCCTGAGCGGCATCCTGTCCAAGCTGAACCGCCAGCGCGACCCGGCGCAGTACATCCAGACGCTGGATTTCCCGGTGGAGTGGGTGAGCTGCGAGTACCACACCGCCTACAAAAAGGTGAGCATGGTGCAGAAGCTGCACGACCTGGGCGTGAAGACGGCGTTCTGGACAGAACAGTATTCAAACTTGCCGTGGAAATTCATTCCACCCGTAAAGAGGTTCGGACAGGGCAGTCCCATATAGGAGAGGCGTGAACCGTCGGTACCTCCACGGATCGGACGGACAACAGGAACCACTCCGGCCAAACGCATCGCCTTTTCGGCCCGGCCGATCACCTCGGGATGGGGTTCGACCATCTCACGCATATTGTAATACTGATCCTTGACGGTCAACGAGATCACCCCTTTACCATACTTCTCCTCGAGCAGATTGACCACACTTTGCAGATAGCTCTTTTTGGCTTCGAACTTCTCGCGCGAGTGGTCACGGATGATATATTCCGATGTGGCCTGCTCCACGGTACCGTTCATTCCCACCAAATGGTAGAAACCGTCATACTCTTCGGTATGTTCGGGACGTTGGGCTGCCGGCAAAAGGGCGTTGATTTCGCAAATCACCTGCAGGGCATTGATCATTTTGTCCTTGGCATACCCAGGATGAATATTTCGACCCTGCACAGCAATTTTGGCACTTGCGGCATTGAAGTTTTCGTACTCCAGCTCCCCTTCGAAACCGCCATCCACCGTATAGGCGAAGTTGGCTCCGAAATTTTCGACATCGAAGAAGTCCACACCACGTCCCACCTCCTCGTCGGGTGTAAATCCGATACGTACTGTACCGTGCGGGATTTCGGGGTGTGCCATCAGGTATTCAGCGGCTGTCATAATTTCAGCAATTCCGGCCTTGTCATCGGCCCCCAACAGCGTGGTACCGTCGGTCGTGATCAGGGTATGTCCTTTGAAAAAGGACAATTCCGGGAATTCGGCCACACGCATGGTCAGCGATTCGTTCAAACGAATATCCTCCCCATCGTAATCATATACAAACTGGGGTTTGATCTCCACCCCGGTCATATCGGGGCTGGTATCGACATGAGAGATAAATCCGATTACCGGTTTCTGTTCGCAACCGGGTGTAGCGGGGATTGTACCGGTCACATATCCGTGCGGATCGATCTCCACATCGGCAAGTCCCATAACGAGCATCTCCTCCAGCAACAGGTTCAACAACGTAAGCTGTTTGGCTGTTGAGGGGAAGGTTTCACTTTCAGGATCACTTTGCGTATCCACGGCCACGTAACGTAAAAAACGTTCTACAAGCCGTTCTTTGTCAATCGTAATCTCCATGATATCGTTTTTTTGTAAAATCATTTATTGTCAACTACTCTTCTCCGTGGCCGTACAGAAGCCTCCGGAGAAAATGATGCAGTTCCATGTCCACTCGTCAGCACATTACTTTCCATTGCTGCGGGTGGACACTCAGCAGCCCAATCGCACATTGCCGAGCAGCACTAACCAAATTCAACAAATTCAAACGATCTGGAACGGATGCAGAACAACTGTCCTTGCACCTTTCCTCCGTTAAACGTATTACGAGCGGTGCGGCTCAACCAATGGGGATGCTAGCACGCCGCTACTCTTCGGGTTTTGCCCGCAGGCTGTCCCAAATGAAATAGGCGATGATGGCCACATACATCACCACAGCCAGGATTTCGGCACCTTGCGACTCATTCCAGGTTGTGGCAAACCAATCGGCGCCGAAATATTTCAACAGAGCGCTCACCACGCCCATCAACGCTCCACCGGCAATAAATCCGGAAGCGATCAGTGTACCACGTTCCCGACGGGATTTTTGTTGAGCTTCGCTTCCCTTACGGCTGGCCACGAACCAACTGATCAGGCCACCGACCAGCAGCGGGGTATTCAGCTCCAACGGGATAAACATACCCAAAGCGAAGGCCAGAGCCGGCACCCCGATCATGGTCAGGATCAGAGCCAGAGCAGCACCGGCCAAATAGAGCAACCACGGAGTGGAACCACCCTCCATCAAAGGTTTGATAATGGCCGCCATGGCATTTGCCTGTGGAGCCACCAGGGCGCCCTCACCCACAAAGCCATACGTTTTATTCAAAATCATCATCACCCCGGCCACAGTTGCCGCAGAGACGGCCGTACCCAGGAATTTCCACCCCTCCTGTTTAGAGGGAGTTGTTCCGAGCCAGAAACCGATTTTCAGGTCTGTAATGAAGCCACCCGCCATCGAAAGTGCTGTACAAACTACACCGCCGATAATCATGGCTGCGGTCATTCCACCGGTACCGGTCAAGCCTGCACTCACCAAGACTAGTGAACTGAGGATCAGGGTCATCAGCGTCATACCGGAAACCGGATTGGTACCGACAATGGCGATAGCGTTGGCTGCAACCGTCGTAAAGAGGAACGAGATAATAAAGACGATCAGGATAGCGATGATCGAATGGAACCAGTTATCCAACACCCCGAACTGGAAGAACAGGAAGGTGGTAAGCAGAGTAGCGATCAGCACCGAAAGGATCAGTTTCATCGACAGATCCCGTTGGGTACGTTCCGTAGAGGCAGCGCCTGCGTTTTTCTTACCCTTGAGTTCACTGACAGCCAGGCCCAATGCCTGACGGATAATTTTGGACGAACGGATAATTCCGATCACACCGGCCATGGCAATACCGCCGATACCGATATGGCGGGCATAATTCAGGAAAATATCTTCGGGCGACATATCTCGCAGCAAGGTGGTCACGCCCTCGCCTACTGCCAAGGTTTGACCGTCTGCAAAGTGGCAAATGAAGGGGATCAGCACAAACCATACGGTGAAAGATCCGGCACAAATAATCGCCGCATATTTCAGCCCGATGATATAACCCAAACCCAACACGGCGGCACCGGTATTTACCTTAAAGACCAATTTGGTTTTATCGGCCAAAACAGCACCCCATTCAACGATTCGGGTCGAGATGTTTTCGGTCCACCAGCCGAAGGTGGCGATAATAAAATCGTAGAGACCGCCGATCAGACCGCTCACAGCCAACAGTTTAGCTTGATTTCCCTTCTTTTCGCCCGAGACCAGCACCTCGGTGGTTGCAGTAGCTTCGGGGAAGGGATAGCGTCCCTGCATATCCTTGACGAAATATTTGCGGAACGGGATCAACAGAACGATACCGAGCAGACCGCCAAAGAGTGATGAAAGGAAAATCTGATAGAATTTGGCCTCAAGCCCCAGAATATACAGAGCCGGCAGCGTAAAGATGGCTCCGGCGACGATCACTCCGGAAGAGGCTCCGATCGACTGAATAATGACATTCTGGCCCAACATATTTTTTCGGCCGGTCAAATTGCCGACCCCCACGGCGATAATGGCGATTGGGATAGCGGCTTCGAAGACCTGTCCGATCCGCAAACCGAGATAGGCGGCTGCGGCCGAAAAGATGATCGCCATCACGATACCAAAAGTAACGGAATAGACCGTCGCTTCGCGCGGGCGACTCGAAGCCGGCATCACAGGATGATACTCCTCACCGGGTTTCAGTTCTCGATAAGCGTTTTCGGGCAGTGACACGGGCTGCTCGTTTTCGGGTTGACTGTTTTCGGATTGCATGTTCAGTTAATCTATATTTGTATTTATCGTTTTAAAAGGTTCCGTTTTATCTTCGATCCGGGACAAGAGCCCCATCCTGCTATTGGGTGTTCCCAGTTACGGTTCATGGCTATTGTCCACACCAAACTCGAAACAATATTTTGCCGCCTTGTCTCGATCGGTCTCGCCTCATGCAAAGCATCTTGGTGGCCGACATTCAGGCTCTACCATCCATGACCTTTGCCCCTGGCCTACCTTCCACCACCTTGAGGCGATCGATTGACGCATCCCAATAACAACCTACATGACAATGCATTCCACTAATGCACCGCAAGGCTTATCGAGACAAGCCACAACACGAAGCACCTCGTTTGGTCAAAATCTCTCAAAGATAGCCACTTTTTAACTAAAAGTGGAAAAATTCCACTAAATTTGCCCGCTAAATTCAAGAAGACTATGTGGTTAGCGCTCGCTTTTTTATCCGCCCTGTTACTGGGTTTCTACGATGTCTTTAAAAAACAGTCGCTCAACGGCAATGCGGTATTACCCGTTCTGCTGCTCAACACGCTTTTTTCGTCGCTGATTTTTCTGCCGTTCATCCTCTTGTCGGCCTGGCGGCCCGAACAGATGGCCACCCATCCGCTTCTGTATGTCCCCTCAGCCGGTTGGGAGGTGCATCGTCTGATCCTGCTCAAATCGCTGATCGTTCTCAGCTCCTGGACCTTAGGCTATTTCGGGCTGAAACATCTGCCCATCACCATCGTAGGCCCGATTAACGCAACCCGTCCCGTCATGGTGCTGGTCGGAGCGCTGCTGATCTTCGGCGAACGCCTCAACCTCTACCAATGGATCGGTGTCATTTTGGCCGGTATCTCTTTCCTGATGTTAAGCCGTTCCGGACGCAAGGAGGGGATCGATTTTCGGCACAACCGCTGGATCTATTGCATCGTCCTGGCAGCCCTGTTGGGAGCCGTCAGCGGACTCTACGATAAATACCTGATGCGCCAGCTTGCCCCGATGATGGTACAGTCGTGGTACAACCTCTACCAGTTGGGAATCATGACCATCGTGTTGCTGATTCTTTGGTGGCCCCACCGTGCAAACTCACCTTTTCATTGGCACTGGAGCATACCGTTGATCTCGATCTTTTTGTCCGCTGCCGACTTTGTCTATTTTTATGCGCTGAGTCTCGACGGTTCAATGATTTCGGTGGTCTCCATGATCCGACGGGGCAGTGTGATCGTTTCGTTCCTGTTCGGGGCGCTGCTGTTTCGTGAAAAGAATCTGCGCAGCAAGGCGATCGACCTGCTGTTGGTGCTGATCGGTATGCTGTTCCTCTACTGGGGTTCAAAGTAATATATAGGCATAACACACTGAGGCCCGCATTTCGATGAGCGAACTCGGATACGGGACAGCTCCGAATGCGAGGCAATCGGATGCGTTGCCTAATCAGGTTATCGAAGGCGATAATCAAAGAGCTCCTGTCATTCTGGCGATCCAAACGTCACAAGGGATCCAGGCTCCTCTCACAACCATGACAATCAAAACAGAACTGGCACTTCATACGACACAGGATCGTATAAAATGCCAGTAAAAAGCCTATCATCGGCCCACGAACGGCTGTGCAAACAAGCACACGCCACTACGCGCACAAGTACACACGCAGATGCATGAGCAGCTGCATACGCACGAGTTACGACAGAACTGAACACACCAACGAGCACACAACCGAATACACGAACGGTTACACATACAAGCTACTCAGAACCGAGTACAACAACAGATACCCAACCGAGTCCACGAATGGCTGTGCAAACAGGCACACACGCCACTACGCGCACCAGTACACACTCAGGTGCACGAACAGCTGGAAGTTTTCGTTATTTTGTTTTTTTCTTATCCTTGCCAAAGAAGAGGATACAGACTGATCCTCCCAGTGTTGAAGAGTAGTTAAAATCTCTGATACTGCTGGTTTGCACCGATCCGTCCATGTTGTACTCTTTGGCTTTAAAATGCACCGGTGAGAAACTAATATCGTAGAAAAGGCGGACACCCAGATTTCGGCCCACCAGATACATGAACGACAGTCCGGTGCCAAATCCGAAACTTTCACTGGAACCGATCTCCATCAGAGGTTGACGAGTCTGCCCCTCCTCCAAACCGTCAGCCAATTGCTGAGACTCGGTAACGCCTCTTGACAGCTGTGCCACCGGGAGATTCACTGGCAGAGTACTCTCCTGCTGGGCAGGATTCAGTACGGCATTGACCCGGTTTTTACGAATGGAATAGGTACCACACAGCAGTTTCGACCCAACGGACCAATGTTTGGACAGAGGATAGGAGAAGTAGGCACCGGCCATCACTTCGGAGACCTTCAAAGAGGAGATTTCGATACGTTCCAGACGACTCATCAACGCCTCACCATCCACCATCTGATTATCCTGCAAGCTCACAGCCATCGGCATGCTGGCAATGGTTGCCCTACCTCCGATACCGATATATCGATTGATAAACCACGCACCCTCTATACCCGAGATTGCACCCGCAGAGACCTTGATTCCGGCATGATTAAAATAGACCATGCTTTTCCCAGCCCAATTGAACCCCATGTATAGGCCAAAAAACGAGGCTTTTCGGTCATAGTTGAAATGGGAGTCATCCCGATCGGGACGGCGCAATCCCCGATCCTTATAGATCAGATCGGTCAAATAATAACCCAATTCCGTTGACAAGATACCGATTCCGGCACCGACCAGGACATCAGAGATCCAGTGTTTATTGTTCATCAGACGACTCACGCCGATTGTCGTAGCGGTCATATATCCGCCAATACTATACCAGGGGCTGTGGGTAAGGCCATACTCCTTATGCAGGATGGTAGCTGCCATAAAGGCTGTAGCGGTATGTCCCGAAGGGAATGAGTTGTTACCCGATCCGTCTGGGCGGGGTTGTTTGACCGAATACTTCAACGTATTGACAAAGCCGGCCATCAATGCCGCAGAGAAGACGTTGGATACCAGCATACGTCCCCAGGAGCTGCGTCCCGGCACGCCGGCCAGTTTCAAGCCATAGGTCAATACCATCGGTCCATATTGCAGATAGTCGTCGTAATGGTATCGGAACGTAGGGATATAGGAATCACGCAGAGCATTGAAATGGTATCGCTGGTCGTTGAGGACCACACCGGCCACAATCAAAGGCACCGCCACATAGGTCATTTTATAGAGTCGGGTTTGGGTCATCCGATCGACCTTGAGTTGGAAGCGTTGCCAGCCGTTCAGCCGTACTGCACTGTCCAGAGCCAGGGTATCACCGGCCACAGTATCCGGTTGGAACATCGGATCGGCAATTGGTGTGAATGGGAATGCATCGGCAGAGGGCTTGATACAGCTTGCCGAAACGGACAGGGGCAAACAGATGCAACCAAACAGGACACAACAAAACAGCGTCCTGACCCACTTTACACCATATAGGGAAAATTGTTCCACGATACTCTCGTTTGAAAAATTTTCCCAAAGGTACGTTTTTTTGTCCTAAATGACCACCGTAGCAGGAACTTTCTGCGGTTTTAATGGGCTTGCATTCTGTACTCTTTCGGGGTCATTCCCACATGCTTTTTAAAATACTGGCCAAAGAATGAGGGGGTGGGGAAATTGAGATAATCGGCAATTTGCTGTACGGTCAGTTGTGAAGTTTCCAACAGAGCCTTTGCATTGCGAATGACCGAACGGTTAATACATTCGGTTGCACTGGATCCCGAGACGAGTTTAACGATTGCCGACAGGTATTTTGGGGTCAAGCACATTTGTTCGGCATAAAATCCCAAATCACGATGTGTTCGGTAATAGGTAGCGACCAAATAGAGGAATTTTTCGAACAGTTCTTCCTGACGGCTGCGGGTTTTACGGGGTTCGAGCGTTTTTCCACGATTGATAATCGCCCCAATTTCATAAAAGAGGTTCAATATTAAATTTTCGATGATCTCTTTGTAATAGGGGTTATCGCTATAGGCTATTTTCTTTTGGATCAAATCACGCACCTCAAAAATTGCCTGCATATCCTGTTCCGTCAGGGAGACGCAAGGTTGATCCCGCACGGCCAAATAGAGCTGCACTCCCATCGACGGATCGACATCAATCACCCGATCGATCTTCAGCATTAAAGCACATCCCGCAAAATCATCGCTACGGCTGACCGGCTGCACCACTGCCCCCGGCAGAAAGATGACCATATCGTGTTGGCGGATCGGATACTGTTTTTTATCGATTGAGATGACAGCCTCACCCTGTTGGCAGATACACAGGCCCATACCATGGATCTTTTGGGGCATTACGTAGATATCAAACGACATGGGGTTTTCTGCCGTCAGCACAATACTTTTGAAGACTGCTTCGTCATCATGACCTTCAAACGAATCGACCACTTTCACTGTATGCTCTTTCACAAGACTTTTCAAATTTGACTGTTCGCTACAAATTTAACCAAACAAACGACACATTGCCATTCTGACGCCACGGAAGCAGTCATTCACCAACGGGGTTATTACAGGCCCAACACGGATCTGCTACCGCTCCACAACAGCAATGCTTCCACAACAAATTTTCCGCTTACCCGACATGAACCCATCACCCGAACGCTTCATTCGCATTCGGCACTTTCCGGGTATCCTGGCAACACCACACATTCATCCCCGACTTTCCCGAATATGTGTCCTCCCTCTCCATAACCAATACGCATTACATCTTCGCTGCGTACACAACCACACGCTGCAACTCCACAACGAACGGGAGAGGAAGATACCACATTGGGGAGCATGCCACGCTGAGGAACATGCCACGCTGAGGAACATGCCACGCTGAGGAACATGCCACGCTGGGGAACATGCCACGCTGGGGAGCATGCCACGCTGGGGAGCATGCTGACCGGTCACCATGGATCGCATATCATTTTAACGCACTGCAAATGCGCCGCACTTTTCACCATGCCGCAAACACACCACAACTTCACCTCCGCAAAGATTCGGCATTGACACACAACCGTTTTTTCTGTATAGACAACACATGCAGATTTTGGACTCTTCATCTCTCCAGTACGACTCTTCCGGACCATCCACAGCTCGAAAGATCTGCGGTCCACATCAATATAGCCGCACACGCATTCGCTCAACGGTTCAAGCCACATCTTGACCCCAACCGCACCTGATCACAAGCCGCACCCCACCATCACCCGCATACAAACACCGATCGTATCGGATCGCAATTGCATTGGATCGACAGTGGCACATCATGGCCCATCACACAAGCTCTGTTCCCGGCACATCTGCAAGCAACGTTCCATGGCAGGATACG
>OOCH01002435.1_pt1 | contig 11595 bp, 7 predicted proteins | sample 1671641 | NCBI WGS metagenome assembly OOCH01 (sample SAMN06348177, study PRJEB24527) | human gut metagenome | biome: human gut; feature: ankylosing spondylitis patient; material: feces | host: Homo sapiens | place: China | collected 2015-10
CATGTTTCCTTTCTTTTAATATCGTGGTTCAATACATTCAGATACTGTGGACTTTTGATTTTGCCCTGTAGCTTTGACTACTCTAAGGAGTGTATTGCCGCTACCTTTATCTGAATTGTTTATAGCTGGATGTTACCGGAGTAATCCGAGTTCTTATTTCCATCAAGTCTACGATGATAATCGCTGGTGGATATCACGGTATCAGACTTTAGAAAGGGAGGTACAACCTCATGATTTACGTAGGCATTGACATTGCAAAACTCAATCACTTTGCCTCAGCCATATCTTCTGATGGTGAAGAACTAATCAAGCCGTTCAAATTTACAAATGACAATGATGGCTTCCAACTGCTGATTTCCAAGCTAGCTCCTCTAGACAAGGACAGCCTCATCATTGGTCTTGAATCGACGGCACACTACGGCGACAACCTTGTTCGATATCTTGTTGCTAAGAATTGCAAAGTGTGTGTGTTGAACCCCATCAAGACTTCTACTATGCGTAAGAACAACATTCGCAAAACGAAGACTGACAAAGTCGACACATACATCATTTGCAAAACTCTCATGATGCAGGAATCTCTCAGATTTGTGACCTTTTACGATCTTGACCTGATGGACTTAAAAGCCCGTGGTCGATTCCGTCAGAAAACCATTAAGCAGCGAACTCGTTTAAAGATTCAGCTGACTTCTTACGTGGATGAGATATTCCCTAAATTGCAGTATTTCTTCAAATCAGGTCTGCATCAAAAATCTGTCTATGCGCTTCTCAAGGAAGCACCAACACCGGAAGCTATTGCTTCTATGCATATGACTCATCTGGCTCATCTTCTCAAAGTGAACTCGCATGGACGCTTTGACAAAGAGATGGCACAGCAGTTAAGAGTTCTCGCACAGAAGTCTGTCGGTGCCAGCGACAGTTCTCTATCTATCCAGGTAACTCACACCATACAACAAATAGAGTTACTCGATAGCCAATTAGAAAGAGTTGAAGCTGAAATGACGGGAATCATGAAATTCAATGATTCTGTCATTATGACCATTCCTGGTATCGGATATATCAATGGAGGAATGATACTTGGTGAAATCGGTGATATTCACCGTTTCTCCAGCCCCAACAAGCTGCTTGCATATGCCGGTTTGGATCCTTCTGTCTATCAGTCTGGAAACTTTCAGGCTAAGAAGACCAGAATGTCAAAACGTGGATCTAAAGTCCTCAGATATGCACTTGTTAATACAGCTCACAATATTGTTAAAAACAATGCAACCTTCAAGGCTTACTATGACGCTAAGATGGCTGAAGGCCGGACTCACTATAATGCTCTTGGGCACTGTGCCGGCAAGCTCGTCAGAATCATCTGAAAAATGATGACTGACAACCTGGAATTTAACCTCGATTAAGAGGTCTAGATACCTACATCATAGATTTGTTTAAAAGCACCCACCAGGGAGCCTTATTAAGGTTACCCATTTTTACCACAAAAAGGATTTATTAATTTCCAGCTAATTTAAGCTTGACTTTTCATAGCTGGTCTCCTTTAAACAGATTTCATTCTTGATTATTGATAATCCTTACATAAAATATCTAAAATTATACGGTCTATCATAGACCACTAAGTCTTGCTTAGCAACACGGGACAATACCTTAGCAAAATCCAGCGTTACAGGCAATATTTTGTATAATCCGTCCCCACTATTCCAATTCATTTTAGTAAGCATTAGAATTTCATTGACCAATTCCAGAGCCGATGATTTTCCCATAAATCTTTTTACCAATAATGGTGCAGGTATTCCTCTACCATTTTTGTAATAATTCAAATTTTTTCCAGCCAATTCATCATGCTGAACACTTCCATGTGTCCAGATTAAAAATGTATCTTTATCAAGTGGAATAACCGTTCCTCTTTGAATAGGAAATGGTGTTGCAACATCATTCTGAAATCTTATAGCCCTCCACGCAGAAAATTCTTGAATTTGCAGTAGCTCGATATTATCCACACCTGCAAGTCCTTTTGTTATTCCTTCCATTTCTTCCTTTGTGAAATGTGTTGTCTTATGTATTACAATTCGATTTAGTTTATGCAAAGGAACCGATTCGTCATAAATTCTTTTCAAATTGTTCATAAGGCGGCAAGCATCTCCACTTCTCATATACGGATTTTTCTGTATAATCTGTGGATCTTTCAACGGACGTAAATACAATTCCATGCCATTTCCTTCTGAGTCAAACAACTGACTACAACCAATTGATATTTTTTCTTTATTCTTTATTGATTGTACATAACTTAATCCAATATACGCCGTGTCATATCTTGTTATCTTGGGTTTCCACAATTTTCCAATAGCTTTTATATATATAGCCGTGGAAAGCCCCCACATAATCTTTGCCATATCACTATTAGTATGGACTGATCTTTCTTCTATTATCTGTGTAACAATACCTTTTCCTGCGCAATATATTTTTAGTGAGTCATGTAAATCAAAATAAACATTTTCATTTTTCAGTTCTCGCATTTTACTTAACTGATTCGGAATATAGATTACCAAAACATCAAATTCATGCTTTTCCCTTTCCATCACATCAATATATCGACAAATCCCATTAAAGAACTCTTCTGCAGATGCCTTTAAAGCATCGCTCAAAGAATAACCCTTAAATCTTTTGGTATCATTTCCATTTGGAATATTCAATCCACATCTAAAAACATCTTGAAATCCTATATATTCTGGTAAAAATGCCTTATCCTGCTTTAAAGTTGTTGCATGGTGCTTATTTAGTTCATTTAAGTGCCTCCATATATCTGCTGCGCATTCTCTAGGCGACAGCACTGCTAATCGTACACTTCGATTAGCATATGATTCTAATGGTCCATAATTAATCCTTTTAATTGATTGACTGCAATGCAACTGTCATTTTCATAGTCAAAAGCAAGTTCAGTTTCCTTTGCTTGATAACATTTATCAATGCTGCCTGTTCCTGCAAATCGAATTCGTTGTGTACTAAACTCCAATATAGCATTTCCTAATTCAAAGATTAGTTTCCTGTTCTTTGATAATTTCTGTACCCATATTTCTACCTTTTCATTCATCTGCTTATTATATAGTGTTGACATTTCATTGTTTACAATATTCTGATACGCAAATCTATCTAATTGAGATCCGTCACTTTTTAATACATGTACTGTAGGCAATAAATTCATAACTACATTATCTTTAACAAATGATAGTGCTATTTTAATTGCATCATAAACAAAATAACCGTTTCTTAATCGCCTGCTATTTCTATCAAAGTACTTATTTTTTCCAAATGAAGACAAGACTTTGCTTAACAAATTATTTTCTATAATCTCATAAAACATACCAATAACATCCGAATGTTCCAATTTCATCATATATATTGGAATATCCATTTCCTCAATATAACTAATGTTTTTATCTGCAAAAGCCTCTAAAATTCCGTTTTTACTACCCAATGCCCATACTTTTCCTTTATGTAAAATAGCAACACAAGATTTATTTGTTATTGACCGTAATTCTTTCCAAGTGGTAATGTTTGAACTAAATACATAACATTTTCTTGGAAACTGTATTGCTGGTAATGCATTAGTAATTGCTGATGCTGTATGCCTTCCTATCGCATCATATAAAATCTCTTGTTTTTTATCATTCCCCTTCCATAATTCATCAATATTGGAATTTTCCAAATTCATAGCCAAATACAGACTATACATGAGGTCATCAAAACCATCAATTTCAACCACAGCTGACTGTTCATTAACATTACATGCGTTCTCCATAAACTTGCATGCTCTTATACTAAGATTACTGCCTCTTGGTTTACACCAATATACCCCTTTCTTTATACCGTCTTCATTGATTAATCCTTCCAATACAGACATAACAGAATTATCATTGCCAGCATATCCTATAACTATTAATCCATTTTGTTTTATAGAGGTCTTCCAGATACCTGCAATTTTATCCTCTAGCTTTTGCAATTCTGACTCTGTGTTTTTTAATTTATCAAATAAATAATCTCCATGTAACTTTATTATATTAGGAAATCCCTCATTCAACGCAAATCCGACACTATTGTTAACCGCAGATGATATTGTTTTAATTGAAAACCCTGGATTAATTGAGTGAACACCAGCTTGTACTAAATCATCAAAATTAGTCGTTGAAACTAAATCTATTTTTCCATTGACTATCAATTCCCCCATACATAAATATCCCAATGATGGTTTTATATCTCGTACTTTATTTCGAATATAATACTCTCGATCACTTCTTGATGGATAGCACTTTTCAAAATAAAATGAATATTCTTCTGGCGACCATAATTCCGGGTATCCCCCTCGACCGTCAAAGTATGATTGTATCTCCTTCTGTACATTCTCCTTAGACAAATCACCATACAAACTTGTCCGAATGTTATTGTCTGTACAATACAACGTTCTTTTAAAATCCCATACCATTTGCCCACCTGATGGAATATTAGATGATACAGATGCTCCCGCTCCCAAGAGGAAAGACACACTTTTATCCGGCTTAATTTTAAAACTATTTACAAATGTGTTAGCGTCTATTACTTTCATGCTTTCCTCCTATCCTTACTTCACATAGTGAACACTCTTTTATACAGATATTTATCCTAACTTATTACGATGCTTTCTCTCAATCATAATCTGGAACAAATGTTGCCATTTCTTCATAATATCCAGCAATACAGTTTAAATTATAGTCTATCTTTTTGAATACCTCCACAAACATCTCTAAATCAACAACTTCATTTCCATAATTTTCGATATAAAAATGATATTCGTCATCGGTATTAAACGGGTAACGTGAAAAATCCATATTTTTCATCTTTGCATTAGCATTATGATCTTTATCGATTTTATCATATAATTCTGAAATATAATCGTCCAGCTCTTTGGTCATTTCCTTAAATTGTTTTCGTTGTTCTTTATCGGTTTCAAAACCTATCATACGTTTCTTTACTGTGTTCCATATCTGCCTGATATCGTGACCTCCACAAAATGACTCTTTCATGTTCAGCAACATATTCAAAGACCAGTTTATAGATTTTAGATACAACTCTATTGCATGGTTTGCCGAAAACAGCATTGGGAAAACTACAATATCCGCCTTTTTATCTCCATTATCCTGCAAACAATCTTGTGCAAGCATTATCGCTGCCTTCATGTATCCATCAGCAATAATCATCATATCATGAATGGGTTGATGCTGTCTGGTTCTCCAATTCATATATGCTGTTTTGTCTATATCTACATTATACGAAAAAATCTTTTCCATTCATTCACCTACTTTTCAAAGCTATATATTTAAATTTCTGAAATACCTAAAATCTATAAAATATCAACCAAATACCTTCCACCAATTAATGAAAATAACACTTTTGATGGAAATAATCTTTCACCCATACTGGAAACCCCAGCAACAGTCATAGTCCAATCACTGTACTCATTCGGCAATCTATAACATATCGGCTTATCATTTTCAGAGATTGTTACTAATGGGGTCCTATTCTGTGAAAATCCAACTGAAAGAACATAAAACTCATTCTGTCCACTATGTAATGGCAACATAGGTTGCTTGTTAATATCCTTATAAACCTTTGCACCTCTTTGATTATAAAAATAATCTTTGCCATCTTCTACTATAGGATCAATCGGTAATTTGTTCCTCATTATTTTATAACGTTCGTTCAAGCTTTTACATGCGAAAGCATTATAATACTCCGGTTGCATTTCTATATTACTGTTACGAATTTCATCTGCATCTGAAAAATGATTCATAAATTGAAGAAGTGCTACCAAAGACACCAAATCATCTGAATAAATCCCAGAAAAAATTTTATACCAATATTTATCATTCTCACAAATTACCCGATATAATTTCTTATACAAATCAAGTTGCCGTTGACTCAATGCAAACCAACCAGAATCCAAAAGAGTCTTCTTAATTTTCGCTTCATTATAATCTCCGGTTAACGATATCTTCAACGATTGCATTAATCGAGATATTAATCCAACAATCATATCCACCATTCTGATTCCAACATAATCCTTAGAATCTTCTTCGGTGACATTTTCAAGGCCTACACCTATTGCAGAATTCAATGTATGAGATTCTTTCCCTTCTTGGTCAATCATCAACTGATATTCATAAATATTCATCTCTGTCAACAACTTCTTAAATCCATCAAAGGGTGCAAAATAGGACCAATCTAATGTTTCGGGTACCTCTGTGTCCTCAAGCAGTAAAAGTATTTCCTGAAATGCTTGATTCTCATGCTCTTTCAAAGCAGTATTCGCTTGATTTTTAATAATCCTATCCTCTAAAAAAGACCGTAGTTCTTTAACAAATATTTGTGGTTCTTTATAAATTGCTTCTATCACTTTTTGTGGTCGATATATATTGATAGCCTTAATTATTGAGTATTTCATGTAATCAACATCAACAAACATAGAACTATGATAATTTACAAACAACTGGCTAATAACATACTCTATTTTGCTAAACACAGAGACATAAATAATTATTTTCTCATCAAATAATGATACAAGGTCTTCATAAAACTCAATCGTATGATTATTAAGAGACGCAAACCCCAGCCTAAAATCTTTTGCTTTCATAGTCTGGCTTTTTAGTTCTCCTTCTTTTTTTCTATAAGCATACTTCGATTCAAAAGCAAGATATCTGTCAGAAATACATTCATTTTCTTCTGCTTTCCACCCTACAATTCCAGTTATAAAATTATCACAGTAATTATTCGCAGTAACAGTCTCATAATTAATTTTTCTACTATGCTCTGTTTCATCATAGAAAAACATGTATTTCATATTCAGCACCTCCTTACTGATTATTTTTTGAATCACCATACTTCGACGAATCTTCCGCAACCATCATCACTTTATACTCTGGCGCATACTCATAAATCTTTCCAGAAGTATTTGCTTCACTTCCTATACCTTCTGTTCCAGAATACTCCTCAAAATTCTCCACCTGTTCCATAACTTTGTTGAATACTTCCGGACTATATTGTGGCGGATAACCATTCTTTACCAAGCAAATCTTTATATCCAATTTTAATTGGTTACGAACATTCTGATTATTAAGCCAATCAGCAAACGAAGACTTTGTATCAATAATATCTTTTATTTTCTTTGCTAATTCTTTACACTTATCGTTGACTATAACACCATCCACTTCTTTATCCGTTCCATACTCAAAGTTATATTGGTCACGCATCGAAATCAAGATATCATAAAATGCCTTTTCCTCAAAAGTGAGTCCAATCTTTCGAAAGCTCTCTCTATTTTCATTCATCTCTTTAAGAATAGCCAAAGCTTGTTCTGTCGCGATTTTAATAATATCTTCTGAAGTCTGTTCCTGTGCTTCGCCAGCCTCTTCCGCAGAAAGATGTTTTCGTCTCTCATGATATTCAGCAATAGTTTTTTCCAACATTTCCTGATATGTCTTTGCTGCTAATCTGTTAACCTTGCCGTATTCCTTAATCTGTTTCCTGAGCATTTTGACAAGAAGTTCCAATTTAGTCGCCGGCATCTTAACATCAGATAGCTTTTCAAAGTACTCCGGCGAAAAGATATCCTCCTCCTCACCACTTTCAAGGACACTTTCAACCTGATTATATTTTAACGCTTCTTCCACCATCTTAGAAACCGTTCGATTCATGCTATCAGCATCCACATCACTTGTTCCATTCATTTTCCGAACAAAGCCCGCTATTGCCATGAAGCACTGTGCAAGTGCAGATTCTTCCTCCCCTAAATATCCTGATGGCTGACATATATCAAACGCCATCCTCATTCGCTTGACCGTATTCAAAAAATATGTTTTAAATGATAATGTCTGAGAACCATTCTTCCCCTCAGATTTTAGCTCCTGCGTTGATGTAAAAACATATTCTCCAGCTTTTGAAAGAAGTCTATATCGATCAAGCGGATCGCATTCCAGATTTATAAATGGTGTTAAATCATATCCTATAAACATATTTTTTAACACTTCCAATTTTTCACGAAAGACAGATGTAGCCTGTTCAACATCATCGGAAGTTGGTGCAACAGAAGTATCTCCGCCATATAGTTTCATGGCTTCCCGCATATTATCGCGAATTCCGATATAATCTATTACCATACCAAACGATTTTCCTGGATATTTTCTATTTACACGACTTATAGTCTGTATTAACAAATGCTTCTTTAATGGTTTATCATTGTATAAATACGTAAGGCAAGGAACATCAAATCCAGTAATCCACATATCTACAACAATAACGATATGAAAATTTGACTTTTCTTGTTTAAATGCAGCATCTAATTCCTCAGAGCGTTTATCATTCTTTACACCACCAAGATAATTATACATGTCCGGTTCATCATTTTTTCCAGCACTGGATACCATTGCAATAAACGGCATCGGACTCAATTCATTTAATTCTTCTTCCGTTGCAACGATGCCATCCGGCACTTTCTTTTCTTCGAACCACTCAGGATACTTATCCTTGAATTTTGACAACAGAGCATACGCAATTTTTCTATTAGAGCAAACCACCATTGCCTTTTGGATTCTATCTGGATCACCAGCACAGGATGCAACATAATGATCATGAATATCAATAGCAAGTCTCTCTAATCGAGAAGGTTCGCCAAGAATTACTTCCATAGAACTCATTGCCTTTTTGCTTGCTTCTATATCCTCATAAGTTGCGCCATCATCCGCACATTTTTTATAATAATTCTCAATTTCTTTTACTTTGGTATTATCTAATAACACTTTTGCTATGCGGGGATGATATTTGATAGATACAGTCAGACCATCTGCAACAGCCTGATCCATCGTATATCGATCGATCTCATCGCCAAAAGTCTGATAGGTTTCTGCAATAGGCGTTCCTGTAAAACCTACAAATGTAGCCTGTGGAAATGCTTCTTTTAACACCTTTGCATACGGTTTTGAAACCATTGCCCTCATATTTGCTTCTGCATCTTTACTAAATTGAATTTTCTTAGAATGTTCAAGCTGCGTTCTGTGAGCTTCATCAGAAAAACATATAATATTCTGTCTGTCATTGATAAGGCCTATTTTATCCTCTTCCCTGTCACAGAATTTCTGAATAGTGCATATGTAAAATCCACCACTTTGTCTAGCGCCTAATTCCTGTCTTAACTGTGCTCGATTCTTAACAACAGAAACCTCTCCAAGATTAAGGAATTCTGTACTCTTTGTAAAAAGCTTAGCTCCCTGTTTTTGTAATTCATCTCTGTCAACAATCAATATAATCGTTGGAGAACCAATCTGCGGAATATCTGTACATCTCAATGCCAACTGACGCGCCAGAAAAGCCATCGTATAAGTCTTACCACATCCTGTGGCGCCAAAATATGTACCTCCTTTACCGCTCCTTGTAACAACAGAATCCACAATACTTTGCTTCAGAAGTCTAGTAGCAAAAAACTGTGGGTAACGGCATACAATTTCTACTTCATCACTATCATAGATACTATCTTGAAAATAAATGTAGTCCCTAAAGATTTCTAAGAAACGTTCAGGAGAATAAACGCCCTTAATCATGGTTTCTGTTTCCTCAAAAGGAAGCGTTGATACAGCATCTCCATCATTCACGCGTCTCCAAGCATAAAAATGTTCATATGGCGTACGAACTGTTCCTAGTCTAGTCTTAACGCCATCAGAGATACATGCTAGCGGACAGTAATGTAACAAATGTGGTATATCTCTCCAATAACGAATATTAATCTGCTCCCAAGCATCATAAATGGTCGCATTTGCGTCAGCAGGATTCTTCAATTCCATGACACATAATGGCATACCATTTACAAAGAGAATCACATCCGGTCTGCGGTTTTCTTTTTGACCATTATTGGTGTATTCTACTGTAAATTGATTCACTACTCGAAAGATATTCTTATCAGAATCCTTTTCAAATTTAATGAGTGGTATCATTCTTGCAATGCCATCTTGAGGTGTAAATTGGATTCCATCCACCATCCAATTATATACCTTGTGCAATGTTGCAAAATCACTCTCTGCACCCACAAGCCGTACACTATCATAAATCTGTGTCACTTCATCTTCCGTCAAATCCGGGTTAGTGTCTGCAATAAACTTCTTGAAATCATCAGCAATCAAAACATCTCTTTTTGTGACACGATGGATATTGTTGCCAGAAGAACACTTCCAACCTTCCGCCTCTAAAAATCCAATGAAGGCATATTCATATTCTGATTCACAATAATGACCATTGTATTCTTTTAATCTTGCCATAGACTATGCCTCCTTTGCTTTTCTTGCCTCTTCTATAGACCCTTTGATAAGAATAGGACAGATGTCTTTTATCTGTGCTTTGAGTTTTTCGTTAATCTCTCTGCGTTCATTATAAACGTTATATATTCCAACAATTGATTTCTGGACCTCATAATCTGGAACTGGAATCTTATAATTAGCCAAATTATCATATGCAAGGAATTCATATGATGTTCCTTGTGAAGCCCAATATACAAATCGTCCAAACTCAGCACGAACAAGCCATAACATCAAATATTCTGGTATAAGTCCACTATTCTCATTGAACTCTATTACATCATAAACATTTGACACAATACAATCTGGTCCTGTTCTCAATGCAACTGCAATATTTTCATTATTTAACTGAGTACAATAAGCTATTTGACCTGTTCTAACAATCTTCCTCCCATAGAAATTGTCATTCGTCCTTTGTGGATTAATAAACCTTTTGTTTATATTAATTCCCTGTTCTAATATAATTTCTCCACTATTATTTTTTTCATTATATTGATGCACGTAATTACCAATAATATCGCACGGCAGTTTCCGTCTTAAATCCTCAATATACGCATCACAAATGAGTTTTAAATCATCCAGTCCTCGTTCATAGCTTTTCTGATTTTCAATCATGGCATTGTATACATCAACATATTTTTTCTGTATTTCAATATCCGGTAACGGAATAATGATGTCACTCATATCATTAAAATTGAATTCCGGTCGCTGGCTTCCAAAATTTCTAAAAGTCACTTCTCTGCAAAATTCTGAACGCCTAAAATAAATATATAACCACATTGGATCAATGATTTTCTTTCCCTCATCCGTCAGATAAAAAACCATATATAAATGAGATACTATACATAATCCCTCAGTACGGTAGGCAATTGAACCTAATTCCAATCGAGTTGGGTTGTACACAAAAGCTCCATTTTCGACAATACACCAACTATCAAATCACCCTCATACTTTAAGTCTTTGTTGTTTATCGTGGAGCGTTCAATGTAATCTCCCAATCTAATATTAATCAATCCCATAACCAATCCCCCTAAATGCCGCTTCCAGCATCTGCTGGGATTTCTTTTCCTGCTTTAATATATCTTTCATCTCAGATTGAATACGAACCATTTCCTTTTCATAATCAATATCTAAATCATGGTCAATAAACTCAATATATTTGCTTGGTGTAAGTGCCCAACCTTTACTTTCAATTTCATTAATGCACACACTACGGTAAAGTTCTGGCATC
>OOCH01002436.1_pt1 | contig 11594 bp, 9 predicted proteins | sample 1671641 | NCBI WGS metagenome assembly OOCH01 (sample SAMN06348177, study PRJEB24527) | human gut metagenome | biome: human gut; feature: ankylosing spondylitis patient; material: feces | host: Homo sapiens | place: China | collected 2015-10
CAAGTCGGGCAACAAGATATACATCATACAGGCCATAGACCGCAAGATGGATTTCGAGGATATAGCGCGGGCGAAGAACCTCGATCTCGACGAACTGCTGACCGATATCGAGGGTATCGTGAACTCGGGTACCAAACTCGACATATCGTACTACATCGAGCAGTATATGGATGAGGACAAGGCCGAGGACATATACCTCTATTTCAAGGAGGATGCGAAGAGCGACTCGCTCGATGAGGCGGTCGAGGAGCTCGGGTCGGACTATACGGAGGAGGAGATACGGCTCGTGCGTATCAAATTCATGTGCGAGATGGGAAACTGACCCTCGCCGCTATATGTTTTATGAGGATGGGCGGTGTGAACGCGGCCCATCCTTTTTATGTTATAATTACGTGATTAACCGTATTTTAAGGCGGATCGACAAGGCTGACAGGGATTTTTTTATTCGTTCTTTTGCTATTTTGTATTGCATAATAGTAAATTTGTATATATATTTGTTTTCGTAATCGACCGTTATGCCGCATGCCGGGTGTGATGTTGGCACTTGGGGCGGGGTGGCGGTTGGAATGTATAACAGTTAAAATATTGGTGTTATGGCATTGATTTATTGCAAGGATTGCGGAAAGCAGGTTTCGGATTCGGCACTGACGTGCCCCTATTGCGGCAGCCCGCTCAAGGAGCCCGCAGCGGATCCGAACAAGAGCCGTAAGGATTGGCTTACGACACTGTTGTTGTGCTTTTTTCTCGGTACGCTCGGTATTCACAGTTTCTATGCCGGCAAGACCGTAATAGGTATCATACAGCTTGTGACGCTCGGCGGATGCGGAATCTGGACGCTTGTCGACTTCATCATGCTGCTCTGCGGCAGCTATAAGGACGGCGAGGGCAAGACCATAAGCAACAGGTAATTATCGCGTGCGGCGCATGTTGCGATATTGGCGTGCGGTGGTTGTGGCGGCGGCACCTTTCATCACCTATCTGATCCCCAAGGGGTGGATATTCTCGGATGGGCACCCGCTCTGCATCATCCGCAACATCACGGGACACGAATGCCCCGGATGCGGGATGACGCGGGCGCTCGTGTCGTTGGCCTACCTCGATTTCGACGGTGCGTGGCAGTACAACCGTGCCGTGGTTGTGGTGGCGCCGCTGCTTGCCTATGTGTGGGTGCGGTGGATCGTACGGCTGTGGCGTGAGGCCTCGCGCCGCTGACGGCGGGCGGCCGTTCGAAGGGGGGGGGCATGCGTTGTGGAGAGTGTGCGATCGCGTCTCTACGTATGGTTAACTCGACGTATGGTCAACTCCGTATGGTTAACGACGCAAAAAACCGAAGTCGGGACAGGGTTTTCACCGTAGTTTTAGTACCTTTGCGGTATGGATCAAGTTAGAGCCAAGAAGGCGTTGGGTCAGCACTTCCTGACCGATCTGAACATTGCGCGCAAGATATGTGCGTCGCTGTCGGGAGGCACGGCGGAAGCTCCGGCCACGGTGTTGGAGGTGGGATGCGGTATGGGTGTGTTGACGCAGTTTCTGCTGCAGCGTGATGACATTGTCGTCTACGGAGCCGAGATCGACGGCGAGAGTGTGGAGTACCTCCATGAGCACTATCCCGACTTTGCTCCGCGCCTTATCGAGGGTGACTTCCTTAAGATGGATCTGCGGGATAGATTCTCTGGCGGTGTGCGCGTCATAGGCAATTTCCCATATAACATATCGTCGCAGATATTCTTCAAGATTATCGAGAACCGTGACCTTGTGCCCGAATGCGTGGGTATGGTTCAGCGTGAGGTGGCCGTACGCATAGCCGAGCCGCCGGGCTCACGCGAGTACGGCATCCTGAGCGTCCTTTTGCAGGCGTGGTACGATATCGAATATCTGTTCACCGTAGGGGAGAAGGTATTCAATCCGCCGCCGAAGGTCAAGAGTGCCGTCATACGGCTGCGCCGTAACGGCGTGCGGTCGCTCGATTGCGACGAACAGCTCTTCATGAAGGTTGTGAAGGCATCATTCGGACAACGGCGCAAGATGTTGCGCAATTCGCTTCGTGCGGCATTCGGAGAGTTCGATTCGGAGCACCGTTTCTTCTCGATGCGGGCCGAGCAGTTGTCCGTGGCGGACTTTACGGAGCTGACGCGCTGGGTGGCGGAACACCGATCGAAATAGGGGAAGAGACAATAAACAGAAAAGGCGGCAAGTTTATTTGCCGCCTTTTCTATATGATGCGTGAACGTCTAACGCTGGTATCTTCCCGTGTGGTGTGTCTCCGCAGTCTCGGCCCTATTGTACGTGTGCGTCGAGAGCCAATCGCTTTCTGGCCGACATACAAGACGTGCGTTACGGTAGGCCCATTCGAGCGGATATATTGTCTGGCCGCAGTAGAGCCCGTCAGCATCCTTGGTGACGACGAGAGCCAGATCGACCGACTGCCGATCCTTGAGTGCAAGGGGCAGCAAAAGAGATATGCCCTTTGTTTGGGGATAGTACATGGGTACGGCGGTCTTGTAGTCCCATTGCACGCGCTTTAGGGCCATGGCGACGGCGTCGTCGATCTTATCCTTGAAGCTGTCGTATGTGTTGTTGTCGTTCTCGAGGGCGAGCTTCAGGCGGCGGAAGAATGTGGCGCGCTGTACGTCGGACAGATTCTCAGGACGTACCATATCGAATCCTTCGGGTGCGAACTCCTTGAGTATGCGGTAGGGGTAACGTTCCAGCCGTTCGATTATGATGTGGTGGTGGTCGATGGATGGTGCGCCCAATCTCACGTCATATACCGCGTCATATACCGAGTCGAGATATTGTGCCGGCTCGGGCCGCAGATCGAACTCGCCGGTGAGGATCTTGCCCGCACGATCCTCATCCTCGACGCAGAAGTCATACAGATGCCACTCCTGCTGTCCTTCGTTGCGGTTCTTGTCGAAGAGGGCATATATCGGCTTGTATGCGGTGTTCATGAGTCCGGTATTGAACGCGGCCCAGCGGCCGTCGTCGGAACGGACGATCTTGTGCTGGTCGTAGAGTCTTGAGAATGTGCCCGTAAGGTATGAGGTCAGTATGGAGTAGTTCCGCGTCGCGGCCGAACCGAAATCCCATGCTTCGGGCAGAGCCATCTCGGCCAGATCCTGCATGGCGCTCTGGTAGTGTCCGAGCCATGCCCAATCGACAAGCCGAGGAACAGACGATCTGGCTGGAGCGGAGGTTTGGGGCGAGGTCGCGTTCTGCCGCAGCCGTATGTAGAAGACGGGCGGCTGAAGGGTATCGTCCCGGTATACATCGAACATGTCGGGCAGCGCCTCGATGAGAGACCGCAGCTTGTCGTATCCGTAGTGTCGGTAGTTGATGCCTCCGCGCGAGAGTTCGAGCCCGAACCCGGCCATATTGACCCAACCGTCTCCGGCGCCTTCGATCTCGGTACCGGACATCGAATCGTATATTGCCTTGAGCGATGAGCCGAGTTTTCGTATATCCATACTTGCAAGCAATTTTTACAGTCGGTTCATGTAAACTGTTCTAAATCGGAAAAATAATATTTCGAAAGGTCAATAGGTACCCAAATGAAAAATATCGTTTGATATTGATCTTTGCGCACCTGCGCCACATTTTGCTGCAAAGGTAAGAAAATTATTCAAAAAATGTTACTGCTATATACTATATTGGTGTTATGCGGCAGATCTGTCCGGATCTGCCGTCGATAGATCCGGATGTCGTATGGCAAGTGTCATAACGAAAGATACGGATGGAAAAAACTTACGATATTTTCCATCCGTATTATTTGGCATGCCGATACGGGACGATGTATCGGCACGTAATATCTTAAAAATACTATTTCCCGTCGAGACGCACGAGACGGTACTCTTGGCTGCCGAGTCCGATCTTCTCGCCGTAGTCGAGCGTGTGCATGCCGTGGCGCGAGTCTATACGTTCGATTAGGTGAATCTTGCCGTGATCTTTCGACGCGCGTACCATATCGACGCACGCCTTGTCCAGAGCGACGGGATCGAGCGAGGCGAGGATTCCGATGTCTCCCATCTTGGGATCCTCGGGCGAAGAGTCGCAGTCGCAATCCACCGAGAGGTTGTTGGCTACGCTTATGTAGAGGATCTTGTCGCCGCAGTGGTCGGCTACGGCCTTGGCAGCCTCGGCCATCGACTCGAGAAAGTCGTCCTGTGCGGGCAGGTCGCCCCACACTTCGTTCTGGTTCTTGGTCTTGCCTGCGGAGTGTATCCACGCCTTTCCCTTCGATGAGGCTATGCCTATGGACATGTTCTTTATTGCGCCGCCGAATCCGCCCATGGCGTGACCCTTGAAGTGCGAGAGTATGACGGTGAAGTCATAGTTTAGATAGTTGAGTCCCACGAAATCCTCCTTCAGGTGGCGTCCGCCCTTTACGGGGAGGGCGACCTCACCGTCGGCATCCATGATGTCCACGTCGGCTATGGATGTGAAGCCGTGGTCGGCTGCCGCCTTGAGGTGGTTTTCAGTATCGGAGCGGCCGCCGCCATAGGCGGTGTTGCACTCGACGATGGTGCCGCCGACCTTGTGTACAAGGTCGGCTATGAGGGTTGGTTGCAGGAAGTTGTGGCCTCCGGGCTCGCCCGTCGATACCTTGACGGCGACACGGCCTTCGGCCTTGCGTCCCAAAGCCTCGTATATGCGGACGAGGTTCTCGGGCGTGATCTCTTCGATGAAATAGACCGCGGGGCGCTTGTCGGCCTCCTCGGTGGTCTGTGAGCCGGCCGTTGTGGCGGCTGCGGCGAAGAATAGTGTCATTGCCATGATTACACTCTTTTTCATACGGTTATTGTTTGCTGATAGTTCTTTAGAAGCTGAACTTAATGCCTCCCATGACCGTGGCGCGCGGCATCGGGTATCCGGCATTGATCTCGTATCGCTGTGCCAGAAGGTTCTCGCCGCGGAGCCATATCGAGAGGAACTTTGCCGCACGGAATGTCGCGCGCATGTTCCACAGTACGAAATCCTCGGTCAGATAATCGCCGCGGCCGTTTGTCGGAACGGATGTGTATAGCCCGGCGACATACTGCACACCCGACGAGACGCTCCAGCGGCCGCGTGTGAAGAGACCCTCGGCATATAGTTTGTGCTCGGGGGCCGCGATGACGGGATTCTCCATGTGTAGGAAACTGTAATTCGCCGACACGTGCCAAGATGTGTTGATATGATACGAGGCTTCGAGCTCGATGCCCGTGTTGTCGATCTTGCCCGTGTTCATGTTCAGGGGCGTGGCACCCTCACGGGGTACGGCGACGATCATGTTGCTGCCGTCGATGTAGAATATGTTGACGCCGTACATGAAGCGGCCGCCGAGGAGCCGCTGCGTGAGCGATACCTCATAGTTCCACATGCGTTCGGGCTGCAGGTCGGGGTTCTGCGGCGGGAACATGTACATCTCACGTATGGTGGGGTAGCGGAATCCCTTTGCCGCCGAGAACTTTACTTCGATTGTGCGGGGCAGGTGAAACGAGAGACCCGCCTGCGGCACCCACTCGGTGCCTATATGCGAGTGGTGGTCGACGCGCAGACCGGCATCGAAGGTGATAAGATGTCCTATGTGCTGGCGGAAATCTACGTATCCGGCGATCTCGTGTGCGCTCTTGTCGGCTATTTCTGACTCCAGACCAGCATCGTCGCCCTCGACGTAACGGTTCCACGCCTCGCCGCCGAAGTAATAGTAATCGACGCCTGCCATAAGACGGTTGCCCGTGAAGAGTTGTACGCTCTGGTAGAGCGACGCTCCCGCCATTCTGTCGCGCGAGTTGAAGCGGTAGTCAAGAGGCGCCTCGTCGGGCGCGTGGCCGTCATTTATATGGTGTCGACCCCAGTTGTAGAAGAGGCTTACGGCGCCCGAAGTCGATCCGTAGTCATTCTCTACGGCAAGAGATGTCATGCCGCGCGTTATGCGTTGGTCGGCATCTGACAGCGGTTCCGTTATGCTTCCGGGCTGTGAGGCGTTGAAATGTGTGATATCGACGTCGGCGCGGATGTTCCATGCCGTGCCGAGCGTATAGCCCAACTTGGCAAAAGCCCCCGTCTGCTCGAATCCCATGTCGGGGCGGTGGCCGTCCGTGCGGTCATACGACAGGTCGGCGGTCGAGGTGAAGCGTCCCTTGCGCAGACGGTTCGTCGCTTCGGTCTGCAATGTGTTGTAGGAGCCGTATCCCAACTCCACGTCGGTCTGCACGCCGTCGTCGGCCATCTGCCGCGTGACGATGTTTACCACGCCTCCCATGGCGTTCGAACCGTAGAGTACGGATGCGGGCCCGCGCAGTACCTCGACGCGCTCGGCCGTGGCCGAACGGTAGGCATCGGCTATGGGGTGCCCCATAAGGCCCATATATTGCGGATGGCCGTCGATGAGCACCATCATACGTCCCGATCCGCCGCTCAGACCACGCAGAGACATGGCACCCGCGGCGCCTCCCGAGACGCCGTATCCCATAACGCCGCGCGAGGTGATGAACAGACCGGGGATCTGTTCCGTCAGCACGGGCAGCAGGGAGGATTGCATCGACCGTTCGATAGACTGTCGGTCGATCGTCGTGACGGTCATCGGCAGGTGGCGGATGTCGGTACGGTTGCGGGTTCCGGTGACGACCACCTCGTCGATGGGGTGCGTGCTCTGCATGTCGAGCGAATCGGTTCGGGAGATTTGTTGGGCCGCTGCTGTCACGGCCGCGAGGCTCAATGCCAAGGTCAGATATATGCTTTTGCCCATTGTGTTTATATTGATATGTTCTCTGCCGGTCGGCAGCGCCGGATGTTGTCGGCGGCAAAATAAATAAATTTTCACCAAATAGCTGTTCCGTATGCCCGGCTATTTGTGGTTTGCGGCGTTTCGTGTGACGTCGATGCAAAATTATGGAGGCTGCGCCTGCGGCGGCGTATATGATTTACGGATATTGTAACCCTTATCCCCGTTTTTGGTCTCTGTGTGTGGCTTTTACCGATAAAATGGATACATTTGCAATGACCTGAGGGTCGGATTGGTGATTGTATGGCAAAATCGTATAACCAAAAAATATATCCTCTATGGACAACATAATCAAACTCGACAGCGTGGATACATATAACAAGCTGTTCGGACTTGAGACCAAACATCCGTTGGTGAGTGTGGTTGACCTGTCGAAGGCCACCACGTGGCCCGACAGTTTTACGATCAACTATGGAGTCTATGCTTTGTTCCTCAAGGATACCAAGTGCGGCGATATCATCTACGGCCGTCAGCCCTACGACTATCAGGAGGGTACGATCGTGAGCTTTGCTCCCGGGCAGGTTGCTTCTGGCAGGATGAGCCCCGGCGTGCATCCAAGCGCCCATGGGGTGTTGTTCCATCCCGATCTGATACGCGGTACGGCGCTCGGACAGGAGATCCGCAACTATACCTTCTTCTCGTACGATACGCGCGAGGCGCTGCACCTCTCGGAGCAGGAGCGGCAGACGGTGATGGACTGCCTTAACAAGATCGAGGCGGAGCTTGACCGTACGATCGACAAGCACAGCCGCCGTCTGATTACGGCCAACATAGGTCTGTTGCTGGACTATTGCATGCGCTTCTACGAGCGTCAGTTTGCCACGCGCAGCGTCGTCAACAGCGACATGGTGGCGCGTTTCGAGCGTCTGCTGGATGACTATTTCGACAGCGGTCTGGCTCAGAAGGAGGGCCTGCCTACGGTTAAGTATTTTGCCGACAAGGTATGCCTTTCGGCCAACTACTTCGGCGACATGATCCGCCGCCAGACGGGACAGACGGCGTCGGAGTACATACAGCGTAAGATAATCGGCCGCGCCAAGGAGTATCTGCTCTCGTCGGATATGACCATGAGCCAGATAGCATACGAACTCGGGTTCCAATACCCGCAGCACATGAGCCGCATGTTCAAGCGAGTGGCTGGATGTACGCCGAACGAATTCCGTAACCGTCAGTAAGCGCGGCATGGCGCGGATGAATCTTAACGGGACGGTCTTCCGCCCGGGAACCGTGTTATGAAGGGGATGACGGTTGGATATACGGGACTGCACATCGAGTACGATGCCGATGTGCATGTGTCTGCGGTGCTGCGTTCGCACGGGTATTACGTCATGGCCGTGGCCGAAGGCGCGGCTTGTGACGCGGCAGCTACGGGGTGTGGAAACTGCGACTTCGGCGATTACACCTTGTTCTGCATGGCTCCCGTTGCGATGGCCTCGGCTCTTGTCGGGACAGTGGCAATGCCGCGGACGCTGCGCATGTTGGTCGCATTCAATCCGACACTGTTGGCGCGGGTGCCGCACGAATGCGACGCGCCGGACTACACATTCTTCGGTTATTCGCTGCACGAGGCGTTGCACATGTCGGTTGCGGAGTACGGTATAATGAGCGGATGTGTCGGGGATATAGTCGGGGAGCTGCCGCATGAGAACGACAGCTACAAGGGCGCGATTCTGGCTCGGCATGTTATCCGTATTCTGGACTATGCGCAGCGTTTCTACGACCGGCAGTTCGCCATGCGCGAGGAGGAGTGCAAGGCGGCTGTAGGGTTGTATCTCGATTCGATGGATGGCTATATCGCATCGGGCCGTATGGCAAGTGAGGGTGTCCCGTCCGTGGGAGAGTGCGCCGCTGTGGTCGGAATGTCGGAGGCATACTTTTCCGACATGCTGCTCTTTGTTACGGGCCGTACGCACGAATGTCTTATGACTGAGCGCAGGATCGAGGCGGCAAGACGTATGCTCGCAACACGTTGTGTGTCGGTACGGAGTGTGGCCGAGCATCTGGCTTTCGGGTCGGAGGCGTATTTTAGATATATATACAAAAAGATAACGGGCCGATCGCCCGAGCAGGGCGCTGCCGACGCTTGATATCATTTCCTTAGACAACAGCCCCCGCAGTTATCGTCTGCGGGGGCTGTCCTTTATTGAGTATGTTAGTCTATTTATTCATCTTGGCCCACGAATCCTTGAGTGTCACCGTACGGTTGAATACGGGGTGCTCGGGCGTAGAGTCCGTATCGGGGCAGAAATATCCCACGCGCTCGAACTGATAGGTGCGTCCTATGGGCGCATCGGCCAGCGAGGGCTCGAGATATCCCGTCACCTTGATCATAGAGTCGGGGTTGAGGTTGTCCTCCCATGACTGCTGCCCCTCCGACGTGTCGAACGGATCCTCGGTGTTGAACAGACGTATTTCGGCCTTTATTGCGGTCGGAGCCGATACCCAGTGGATAACGCCCTTGACACGGCGGCCGTCGCTCGACGAACCTTCGCCCGACATGGGGTCGTAGGTGCAGTGCAGCTCGACGATATTGCCCTGAGCATCCTTTATCACCTCGTTGCACTTGATGAGGTACGAGTAGCGCAGACGCACCTCGCCGCCCGGGCTCAGACGGAAATACTTCTTGGGCGGGTTCTCCATGAAGTCATCGCGGTCGATGTATATCTCGCGCGTGAAAGGTACTTCACGCGTTCCGGCCTCGGGATCTTCGGGGTTGTTCACGGCGTTGCGCATCTCGACCTTGCCCTCCTCCCAGTTGGTGATCACGACCTTCAGGGGGTTGAGCACGGCCATACGGCGCTCGGCTACCTTATTCAGATCCTCACGTACGCAATACTCCATCTTGCCCAGATCGATTACATTGTCGCGTTTGGCTACGCCCACCATCTCGGCAAACGCGCGCACCGATGCGGGGGTGTAACCCTTGCGGCGCAGGGCGCAGATCGTCGGCATGCGGGGGTCGTCCCAACCCATCACGGCACCCTCCTTCACGAGCTTGAGAAGGTTGCGCTTCGACATCATGGTATAGGTGAGGTTCAGACGCGCAAATTCGTACTGGTGCGAGGGGTATATGCCCAGAGCCTGTATGAACCAGTCGTAGAGCGGACGGTGTACGTCGAACTCCAGCGTACAGATCGAGTGGGTTATGTGCTCTATCGAGTCGCACTGTCCGTGTGCGTAGTCATACATGGGATAGATGCACCACTTGTTGCCCGTGCGGTGATGCTCTGCGTGGATGATACGGTACATTATGGGGTCGCGGAAGAGCATGTTGGGATGCGCCATGTCGATCTTGGCGCGCAGAACCTTTGCCCCGTCGGGGAACTCGCCGTTGCGCATGCGCTCGAACAGATCGAGGTTCTCCTCGACCGTGCGGTTGCGCCACGGAGACTCCTTGCCCGGTTCCGAGATTGTTCCGCGCGTGAGGCGTATCTCCTCCTGCGACTGGTCGTCAACATACGCGAGCCCCTTCTTTATGAGTTCCACGGCCCACTCGTAGAGCTGGTCGAAGTAGTCCGACGCGTAACGCTCCTCGGCCCATTGGAAGCCGAGCCACTGGATGTCGCGTTTGATCGAGTCGACATACTCGGTATCCTCTTTTACGGGGTTGGTGTCGTCGAAACGCAGGTTGCACTTGCCTCCGTACTTCTTGGCCAGCCCGAAGTTGATGCAGATACTCTTGGCGTGGCCTATATGCAGGTAGCCGTTCGGCTCGGGCGGGAAACGTGTCTGAACGCGTTTTTCGCCTTTGGCGATCGACTCTTCGATGATCTCCTCCAGAAAGTTGAGCTTCTCTTTGGGCTCGGTTGTCTGTGTATTCGTATCCATTGTTCGAAGTGTTTTGTATGTATCGTTGTGTTGAATGTATACTGAGTTGTGTGTGCAGCTACTTCTTGCGGCTCAGGGGTATGTCCTTGAGCAGACGTACCGAGAGCTGTACAACCTGCTGGTTGCCGAGCCCCGTGCCGTCGTATCGCAGCGCCAGATATGCCTTCACGCGCACCGTATTGTCGAAGAATGCGCGGTCGTAGCCTATTTTGGTGCAAGAGTATATGTTCTCGGTGGTGCCGAAGAAGGTCTCGCCCGAGTACAACTCGCCGCCGTATCCGTTGGGGAACTGCTCGCTGCGGAAGGATGAATAGTATGGCTGCAGGCCGGCACCGACATATAGTTGTTCGTCAATGAAGACACCCCATTTCGACATGCGTGCCTGCAGCATGCCGCCGCCCGGCATACGGTATTTATCCTCGTTGTCGCGGTCGCGCTGGAAGGTCTGTATGTAGTGCAGTTTTATGTCGAAGTCGAAGTATGCGTGGAACGTTGTCCCGACGTAGGGGTTAAGCGTGAGGTTGTCGTTCACGCAGTGGGGTATGAGCTTGCTGCCGGCGAAGTGGAACATCATGAAGGCGTAGCCGCCGTAGAAGCGGCGGTGGTAGTTGTCGAACCAGTAGCGTCCGGCGGAGAGTATGCGGAACTTCTCGCGAGAGGCTTCGGAGAACATGCCGCACCAGTCGACCGACATCTCGACATATCCGCGTCGTCCCTCGTATTGGCCCATGAATCCCTGTATGCGGTTGTCGAAGAAACGCATCGAGTCGCTGAGTATGGCCTCCGAGTAGTCGCCCAACATCTTCTCGCGGGGGAATATTCCGGCGTAGGCGGCCACCTTGTCGCTCTTGAATCGGTAATATATCTGCGGCCGTGCCTTGGCGAAGACGACGGTGTTGTTGCCGAAGTCAGACCACAGGTCCATGCCGAACATGAGACGGTTCTTGGCATTCCACTCTATGCCGACCTCGGGCGTGAGGCGCGACGAGAATAGCGTTTG
>OOCH01002438.1_pt1 | contig 11589 bp, 10 predicted proteins | sample 1671641 | NCBI WGS metagenome assembly OOCH01 (sample SAMN06348177, study PRJEB24527) | human gut metagenome | biome: human gut; feature: ankylosing spondylitis patient; material: feces | host: Homo sapiens | place: China | collected 2015-10
ATCCATATTTATTATATACTATTATCTTATCACTTTCAATTTATCTTTATTCAAAAAATGAAATGTACTTATAACCAGTCGAATAAAAACGAAACATATCATGTATTTTTCATGCCGATCCAACTGTCTATAAGCACATTTCATTAATAAAGCATCTTATAAAATGTATTCTTTCTGTCATTTGTCTGTGGAAATTCTGTTCTTGCATGTCTGACTGCCCCGGGATCAATATCTGCAACACGCAGCTTCTCACTAACCCGGATCGATACATCCCGCCCAAGCCAGTCATATACATGAGAGCCCGGAATATAGTGAAGCCCATCTCCATCTCCAACCCGGTTGACTGCGATCACATATGCCTGATTCTCGATCGCCCTTGCTTTTAGAAGTGTTTCCCATTGTTCTGCCCTCGTTTCCGGCCAGTTTGCGATCACCATGATTGCCTCGTACTGATCTCTCATTGCAGAGAAAATCTCCGGGAAACGAAGATCATAGCAGATATATCCACCTATCCGAATATCCTTTACCTGTGCCTGTGCAAGCTTTTCTCCTGCCCGATATACCCTATCCTCACCACTATATGAAAATGGATGAATCTTCGCATAATCAAGCAACACATTTCCTCCATCCACAAGCACCAGCCGATTCTCGTAAGCCTTTTCTTTCATTTCATCATTCACCAGGCTACCATCTGCCATAACCGCACGAATATACCCAAATGCCATCGGCATCTTATATTTTCTGCTGTTCTCCATAAAAAATGAAACACTGTCCGGGATGTTATCCGCATCCCAGCTTTCCGCATACAACCATGGCCGCATCGTGAATCCTGTCAGTGTCATCTCCGGAAATACCAGAAGCTCTACTCCATTTGCACGGGCTTCTTCCATAACTTCAAGACAGCATTTCTTTGCTTCTTCCCTATTCTCAAATCCAATATCCAGTTCTGTAACTCCAACTCTAAGCATAGCCGCTGCCTCCTACCTGTTTTTCTTTATTATATTCTTATATAGTATATTTATATCTGCTTTTTTTCAACCCTTAAGCCTCCCATTCCAATTGTCAACCTTAATGTTTATTATGTGGTTGACATTTGAGAATATACCATCTATAATGTTATCCAGTGGGTGCCATTTAATAGTTGACATTCAATTTGTTATCGGGAAGCGGATAGCTTAGCCCTGCTATCCGCTTCATATTTTTGTCAATCCCCCTTAACCTCATCCAATCAAGGGATGGCATCCATTGTACTTATATTATTTATTCAACAAGGAGAACACACATGAAAAACAAATTCACAACCGTGGAGATCACAATGATGGCTGTATTTGCAGCAATCTTATGCGTATCCGCATATTTAAGTATCCCAACTCCACTTCCAAATGCAGCACACATTACATTACTGAACTTTATGATCATGCTCATTGCACTGGTATTTGAAGTCCGCGATTCAACGATCATCGTTGCTTTATGGATGATCCTCGGTGCAGTCGGCGTTCCGGTATTTATCGGCGGCGGCTCCGGTATTGGTTATCTGACAGGAGTATTCGGTGGATATACATTCTCATTTATTATCGTTACTATCTTTGCAGGTCTGACAAAGGGTAAGAAATACAATCGTATCCGTTATACGATCGTTGCTATTTTAACAGCAGCTCTCATTGATATCATCGGAATGTTATGGTGGAAATTCAACGGAAACTTAACTTGGAAAGTTGCTTTCCTTTCAGGCTTTGTTGCATTTATTCCATTAGATCTTGTAAAAGCTATTATCGCTGCACAGATCGTTCCATTATTCAAGAAACTGATGCCGGAAGCAAATGCAAATACAGGCGCAAAGAAAGAAGCAGCATAAAAATAAAATATTATATAGTTATAAAACAAGCAGGAATCCTTAAAAGATTTCCTGCTTGTTTTCATTATGAGGCATCCAGACACAACCTATTCTGAACGAACCCTTTTTTATTTCTTTCCGGCTTTTTTAGATTGCCTTAACCTTTACATTCTTGCTCAGTCCGCACTTACGGAAAAGCTTCTTATATGCGCTAAGCTTGCTCTTTGGTACTTTGACCGTAGTCTTTGAAGTGATACCGGCAAAAGTTTTCTTGCTCAGCGTTTTGGATGTCAGCTTGGTTGTTTTGATCTTTAAAACCTTTAAATCCCTGCTGTTAGCAAAAGCATATGATCCAATTTTCTCAACTGATGTTCCAAGGGTGATAGTCCTTAAAACTTTTGTTCCTGCAAATGCCTTGGAACCAATTGTTTTAATACTTCCTCCGATTACAATATTATTATTTCCATCATATTCAGAGAATGTTGCACCTGCAAATGCTCCGGAATCAATGGACGTCAGCTTATAAGTCTGATTTCCATATTTTATTCCTTTCATATAGCTTTTCCAGCCTTTTGTGCCGAAAGCACCTCCATTGGTCCATGCTCCAAGAGATACTGTCCGATTTCCGGCCTTTGTACTTGTAACACGGAAGGTACAATATGGATAATTATAAGTATCCTCAACAAAATAGGCTCCATTTTTGACTGGTTTTGTCTTCTTCTTTATGGATACCTTCAAATTTTTATCATAGTAAATTCTATCGTTTTCCATATTCTTTGGTACGATAATTTCTGTCAATTTATTCTCATTGCAAACAACAGAATCACATAAAGGACTTGCACTAAAATCCAGTTTCGTTAACCTGTTATTTGTACACTCTACCCATACTAAGGCATTATTATGACTGGTATCCAACTGGGTCAACTGATTCTTTGCACATTCCAGCTTTACAAGCTGTTTATTATTTGTAAGATGCAACTGAGTCAGCTTATTATCAGAACAGACCAAACATACAAGTTTTTCGTTTTTATCAACATTCAATTTTGTCAGTTTATTGGTCTCGCAATTCAAGTCTACAAGATCAAGATTCTTGGTAACATCAAGCTTCGTAAGTTTATTACTCCTACACCACAGAATATGAAGTTTGGTATTTTTTGTAAGATCGAGCTTTGTAAGTTTATTACTACTACACCACAGAGTATGAAGTTTGGTATTTTTTGTAAGATCGAGCTTTGTCAATTTGTTTTCGTCGCAACACAACACTACCAATTTTGTATTCTTACGGAGATCCAGACCAGTTAAGTTATTGCTCACACAATCTAATATCTCCAGTTTTACATTTTTGCTGACATCTAACTTTGTTAGTTTATTATCATAACAACGCAGTTCTTTTAATTTCGTTAATTTGGATACATCCAATTCTTTTATGCTGTTATAACCACATTTTACGACTTCCAGTTTTGTATTTTTGTGCAGATCCAGTTTGGAAAGAGATTTCTGGCTTTCACATTCCAGTCTTTTCAATTCTGTAAATACACCAATACCGGTCAGATCATTATAAACATATTCATTTCCATCTCCATCATAATGCTCCAGTGTTATTTCCGAGACTTTCTTAATCTCTGCTTTTGATAATACACCATCCTCATTCAGATCGATATTCTCAGAAATATATTTCCGAAATCCTTCATCTGGGAAATTCGTTGAATTGATCTTCACATCCCCCTGCGCTGCATCAACTTTCCGCATACCTGCATTACTAAATAACAGCGGTACTGCTACTAATGCTGCCAGACCTCCAGCAACCATCAGACGTTTTAATTTTGTCTGCAATGCCAATTTGTTCATTTGTTTTTTGTTTCTCATATTGTCTCTCCTTCCAATTTCTTCTTTTTACTCCGGGTTGACACAAGCGCAAAAAAGACCCGAAACAGGATAATCTTCCATTATCCTGTTCCAGGTCTTCTCAACTGCAGTTCTATATTTTATGGTATGCAAAAAAGCACTATTTAAGCGTGCTGTGCTGTGCTGTGCTGTGCTGTGCTGTGCTGTGCTGTGCTGTGCTGTGCTTAAGCCTTTTCCTTTCTGCATCCTTTGTCAATCCCTTTCGCATAAAATTTACGAATTAAGTGTAGCACACAAAATGGTGAATGACAATTGTTAAAAACGTAGATTCTACATGTGATTCTATATGACATGTTTACTCAAAATGCATTTCATCCATATCCCAGTTTTCATAGAATTTTTTATTTTCATCTCTGAATCTTTCAAATAAAATAATATACGTTTCAACAATCTTCTGGAATACATTTTCCGCCAAAGATCCATCATAATCATGTGCAAGCTGATTCCTTATTTTCAACATCTCAAGCCAGCGATCATCATCTATCAAGCGGTTCGTAAATGCTGTTTGTAAAACTTCCCGTGGTGAGCCAAGTGCAAAATTCGTAATTTCAAGTTTCTTCACCAGAATATCTTTCATTACTTTCCATGAAATATCAAACGTAAGATTAAAGTTCTGAATCGTTCCCTCCAGTACGAAATCCTGTTCCGGGTCTGCATTTTGGCTTTTTTTCAGATTGTTCAGGCAATTACAAAATGTACGATATCTGTTAATAAATTTGTTTTCCATATAAATCTATATCCTCCAATAATTGCTTGTTCCTTATTGAGTCATAATCAAATATATCTATCTTCCGAAGCGTTTCTACATCCTCCATATCCCGTTCCAATTTCAGTATATCCGGGCATCCATACACAACAAAATCAATATCGCTATACTCCGTTGCTGTTCCTGTGGCAAAAGAGCCAAACAATTTTAAATGCTCTATATTATTTTTTTTGCAAATTTCTGTTACTTTTTCAATAATCCGTTCAACCGGCATCACATTCATATCATTCTCTCCAAACCATGGCATTGCAAGCAAGCGATTTTGCACTCATTATTTCGTGAGCATAGCTCACTCAATGCATTCTGCAAAATCAGCATCCTTGCGAGCAAATAATTTTGCATTCATTATATCATGCATGTAACAAAGTAGGAAATAAAAAATGGATATATCTACCTTATTATGGAAGATATACCCATTTTAACTTAATATTAAATCTACAGATTCCGGTGCAGCAGACGATGTTCTTTTCCGGCAAGAAAATGATCGTACAACTGGCGAACTGCCGGGTTCTCCTCGGAGAAACGGACATTGGAGCTTGCGTCTGCATTGTACATACCTTCCATACGGCTCCGTCTGGTTCTTGGGCCTGCGCCGGATGGCTGACCGCCACCCATGATACATCCACGTCTGCACGCCATAACCTCAACGAAATCATAGCTTGCTTCGCCGGATCGGATACGGTCAAGCAGCCGTCCTGCATTTGCAAGACCATGTACAACTGCGATCTTCACTTCTCTGCCATCTAACTCGATCGTTGCTTCCTTCGTTCCTTCAAATCCCCGGACACCTGTATAACTGATCTCACGGATCGTGTTATAGGATTTGTCCTCCGCAAGGCGACGGAGCACCGCTTCCGTTACACCACCTGTCGTTCCGAAGATCTTGCCTGCACCGGAAGCCACGGAAAATGGTGCATCTGCGGATTCATTTTCCAGTTCGGTAAACTGCAGTCCCATCTGCTTAATCATCCGCACAACCTCTGTCGTTGTGATGACATAATCGGTATCCTGTCTGCCATCCGTGAAATTATCCGGTCGGAGGATCTCTCCCTTCTTTGCTGTACAAGGCATGATCGATACAACCATCGTTCTCTTACCATCTTCTTTATCTTTCTCCGCAAAATAATCCTTGATCACTGCTGAGAACATTCCTTGTGGAGAACGGCAGGTTGACAGATGATCTGCAAATTCCGGATATTTTTCTTCACAATATCTGACCCAGCCCGGACAACAGGATGTAAATAATGGCAGCTTCTCATCCGACGCAAGACGCGCCGCAAATTCTTTGGATTCCTCCATAACCGTAAGATCGGCGCCAAAGCTTGTGTCAAATACCATGTCAAAGCCCATGATACGAAGTGCTGATACCAGCTTACCAAAACAGTTCTCGCCCTTTGGTATACCGAAGTTATCTCCAACTGCCACGCGGACTGCCGGTGCGATCTGTGCGACCACACGAATGGACGGATCTTCGATCGCATCCCAGATATCGGTTACATTGGTACGGATCGAAATTGCTGCGGTCGGGCAGACAACTGCGCATTGTCCGCATCCTACACAATCTGTCTCTGCAAGCGGCTTGTCAAATGCCGGCTGCACCTTCATTTTCGAACCACGGAATGCAAAATCGATAACACCAAGTCCCTGAATCTCATCGCAGGTACGCACACAGTCACCGCACAGGATACATTTATTTGGATCCCGGACGATAGACGGTGAACTCATATCGATCTTTTCTTCTTTTTTATTATTCAGGAAACGAACCGCATGTACACCAACCTTATAGGCAAGTGACTGGAGCGCACACATGCCATTCTTCTGACAGGTCGTACAGTCTCTGCAATGAGAGGATAACAACAGCTCGATAATAAGCTTTCTGTACTGCTGCACTTTCTTTGTATTCGTATAGATCACCATGCCCGCTCTCGGCGTCTCGGAGCATGCTGCAAATATTTTTCCTCTGTCATCTTCTACCACGCACATACGACATGCGCCATAGATGGATAATTCTGAATGATAACAGAATGTCGGGATATCGATCCCCGCCTTTCGGATCAGAGACAGAACATTCTTCTCGCCCTCGATCGGCACTTTGATTGAATTGATCGTAATATAATCCATGTTCGTCTCCCTCCTTAATTCTCTGTATATACTGCATGGAACGCACAATTATCGATACATGCACCACACTTGATGCATTTGGCTGTATCAATGACAAATGGTTTCCGGATCTCACCTGTGATCGCACCGACCGGACAGTTTCTCGCACATTTGGAACAGCCCTTACATGCTTCCGGATCGATCTTATAGCGAACCAGTGCTTTACAGTTTCCGGTTCTGCATCGTTTGTCAACCACATGCTCGATGTATTCCTGACGGAAATTCTTCAGCGTACTAAGTACCGGAAGGGCTGCGCTCTTACCAAGTCCACAAAGGGCTGTGTCGGTGATCGCCTGTCCCAGTTCCTCTAACAGATCCAGATCCTCTAACGTACCATTTCCGGCAACGATCCGCTCCAGGATCTCAAGCATCCGCTTGGTTCCTTCACGGCATGGAACGCATTTGCCGCAGCTCTCGTTCTGTGTAAAGTTCATAAAGAAACGGGCTACCTCAACCAGACAGGTATTCTCATCCATAACAACCAGACCACCCGAACCGATCATCGCTCCTTTGCTCTTTAATGAATCAAAATCCAGACTGACCTCCAGATCATCCGTCACCAGACAGCCACCGGATGGTCCACCGATCTGAACTGCCTTTAACGGGATATCATCCTTTAAACCACCGCCGATATCATACACGATCTCACGCAGCTTTGTTCCCATCGGTACCTCGATCAGTCCCGTATTCTTTACACTTCCGGTCAATGCAAATGCCTTGGTTCCCGGACTTTTCTCCGGTCCGATCGACTTGTACCAGTCTGCACCATTTAAAATGATCATGGACACATTTGCATAGGTTTCTACATTATTCAGAACTGTCGGCTTGGCAAATAAGCCCTGCTCTACCGTTCTCGGCGGCTTGGTTCTCGGCATTCCGCGCTGTCCCTCGATCGATGCCGTGAGCGCACTTCCCTCTCCGCAGACAAATGCTCCCGCACCACGATTGATATGTATATGGAAAGAGAAACCGGAGCCTAAGATATTCTCACCAAGAAATCCCGCTTCCTCTGCCTGTGCGATCGCAGTCTTCAAACGGCTGACTGCCAGCGGATATTCTGCTCTTACATAGACATATCCCTCCTGCGCACCAACTGCATATGCAGCAATGATCATACCCTCTAACATCTTATGTGGGTCGCCTTCCATCACACTTCGATCCATGAACGCACCCGGATCTCCCTCATCACCATTGCAGACAACATATCGGATCTTCTCCGCCTGTCTGGCAACCTGCTGCCATTTGTATCCGGTCGGGAAACCACCGCCTCCACGTCCACGCAGATTGGAGTCACTAATGACCTGAATAACCTCCGAAGGCTCCATGGTAAATAACACCTTACGAAGTGCCTGATATCCACCGACCGCAAGATATTCATTGATATTTTCTGCATCGATATGTCCGCAGTTTTTCAGTACCAGTCTGGTCTGTTTCTTATAAAATGGAATTTCTTCCTGCTGTCTGTAGACAACACCATCCTTGTGATACATCAGACGCTCTACCGGTCTTCCGTGCAGGATCGTCTCGTTGAAGATCTCCTCGCAGTCTTCTTCCTTTACTTTTATGTAGATATAATTATATGGCTCGATCCGCACAAGCGGCCCCATCTCGCAGAAACCATGACAGCCGCTTTTCTTCACGCCGACATGACAGGATTCTTTTATAACTGTATCCTCCGCCTCCGGGACAAATTCTACCTTCACGCCCTCCGACTGCTTCGCCATCTCGCAGAACCGATCGTATATTTTCTGAGAGCCACCCGCCAGACATCCGGTTCCTGCACAGACAAGGATCCTGTGCGAATCCGCATGCAACATCTCTTCTGCCTGTTTTACTGCTGCGTCAAGCTCCGATACATTTGTTATTCTATTCATCCGCACCCTCCTTCAATTCTGCTATCAATGCAGTTACCTTCTCCGGTGTCATAGCCGGATGAACAACATCGTTTACCGTCATGACCGGTGCGAGTCCGCATGCGCCAAGACATGATACTGTCTCTAATGTGAACATCATATCATCTGTTGTGTGTTTCTCTTTTGACAATCCAAGTTCTTTATACAATTGATTTAAGATATCCATGGATTTTCTGACATGGCATGCGGTTCCATCGCACACCTTAAGAATGAACTTTCCTTTTGCATCAAATGAAAAGTTCTCATAGAATGTTGCTACGCTGTAAGCTTTTGCCTCTGTAATATTCAGTTTGTCCGCCACATATCGTAATAATTCCGGCGGAAGATACTTATATTCGCTCTGAATATCCTGAATAATCGGGATCAGAAATCTTGGCTCCGTCCCATATGCAGCAATAATCTTATCAGCTTCATCGTAGTAAGATTGTTCCAGCATGTATTACCCTCCGTGCTTTGCCCCATTGTTGGGAATTTTTATCAATACCTCATATACAGATGATAACATTTTTCAATAGGATTTGCACGAAGATTTTGGATTGAAAAATAAACCCCCGCCCGTCTCCGGCACGATGGTGGGTAGTGTTTCAACTCGTTGCACTTTCTATTCGCTTCATGCAACTATTTGTCAGCAGTCGCCCAAACTTGCCTTATCAGGCTCAGACATGGGCTTGATGCTGACAGTTAGCATGAATCTCATAACGAAAGTTCCACTGATGTTGAAAACACTACCCACCATCGTGCCGGAGACGGGCGGGGATTTTTATATTGCTAACATTTTACAATTAATAATTTCTCACCCGGTGTTACCTCGTCGCTTTCCAGATGGTTGATGGTTCGGATGGAATCCAGGCTGGAAAAATATTCTTTGGCAATAGACCAGATGCTGTCGCCTTCTTTTACAACATATCCAACCATACCCGGCATGGCTGCCTTCTTATTCCAGTCGATCGGCAGAATATTCATATCGGTAATGACATCCACAGAACCCGGTGCAAATACCGTAACATTCATATTGATCACCGCCTTGATCTCCACCTCATCGGAATTCAGCATCTGGGCTGTAATCTGATCAACGGATGGATTGATGCGGATCGAATCCTGATTGACAAATGGTACGGATTCCACCTGATAATTGAATGGTATCGCCGTTTCAATCTGCTGTAACGGCTTGCTATCCTCTGCTGATACATAGAGTATTTCAGCTTTTACCGCACCTGATATATCAATGCTGTCCTCTCCTGCTTTTACCTCATCGATCTCAACCGTTCCGGTTGCATATACGATCTGCAGGATCTTCGGGAAGCTGCTCTTGATTCGCTCTTTATGTACGACTTTTGTCTTGGCATTATTTTTTATCTGAAGATTCTCAAATGGAAACTGTTCACAGATCGTTTCTACATTTGCCGACGGAGAGAACATATCCCCGATGATAGAAAGCTCCATATCTTCGTAAATCTTCATATCTGTATGGAGATTATATTCAACCTGAAGCACGCGGTCTTCTCCGTCATTGTCCGCACGCACACTGACTTCTCCTTTTCCCATCGTAATGCGGTCATCCAGGATCATGCCTTCATTTGCTTCTTCACACGGGATCAGGCCTTCAAATTCCCGGCTCTCATTCAGATACTGCATTGGTACGCCGGGCTCCTCCGCCAGATAGATTACAAACAGGTCCATCTGTCCTTTCATATTTATTCCCCCATCTACAACCTTTGTCTCGATGCCATAGAAGGACACCCGGCTCCAAAGCACCCGACCGATGTTTGGTTTATTGGCAGCGATCTCGAAATCTTCTTTTACCTTCAATATATCTTTTACAGATGCCACATTATTGGTAAATGGAATCTGCTCATTCCTGCATTCGATTCCCGATCCGTTTAACAATCCGGTTGCCCCGGACAGCTCTACGGAATCCATAGCCCACAGTTTCATGCCAACCAGCCCGCGAACTTCAAATTTTCTTGAATTGATCATGGTTATGTACAGATCTTCCAGCACGCAGCTGACATCGACCTTATCACCGGCAAGTATGCCATCCATATTGATGGATTCCTCAAATGGAACATCACCCTCATAGGTTTCAAACCGAACATCTTCACCAACTGTCTGATACAGGACTTTAAATACAACTGTTCCTGATATCCGCACCTTATTCTCCAATGTCTCTACATCATCTAAAAGGACATTTCCTGTACTTGCAATGATCCGTTCCATATCGTCTTTTGCATCCGGTACATTAAAATCATCATTGATCGTAAACTGCGAATACTTAGAAGTCTTTAAAATCGTTGTACTGAGTTTATTTTTTACAAGTTCCATATGATACCCCCATACTATTTTCTAATTTTTAAATACAACCGGTGTCGTTGTCCGTGCAATCCGAAGAACTATATATGGATACGATACCGTATCCTTACTTACTGCATCTGATGGTGTCGCCGTCTGCCTAAGAACCGATTCGATGTAAATAGCATTTTCATCCATATACATCTTATCTACAACCACGCCAACATCATCCCGATTCTGCCTGCCGCTGCAGATCACAATATATGTGTAAGTGTTGTTTGAATATGTCAGATTAAACGGTTCTTCTTTTTTGCTGTTAATGACGCTCAACAACTCCTCCGGCAGCATGGTGTCGTCACAGATATCGTAAGTCAGCGCTTCACCATCTTCTTTCACCTTATAAAAACTGCATCCGGCAAACAAACTCAGCCCAACTACCACAGTCAACACCCCTGCCAGAATACGCAGCCATCTTTGTCCTCTCATCTCACCGCTCCCTTCACAATGTCATTTTTCGGCTCTATCTTTACCCTTGTCAATCTCTATACCATTATTTATATGTCCTGCTTTGCAAGTCTATGCATGGAAATTTTGCCGGAGCTCTTAGCCTGCCTTTTCTCATTTTTTCTTATTAATTTATATTTCAACGAAAAAAGTCCAAATACAGCATTTCTGCCATATCCGGACTTCTACTAAAATATACATGTTATCTGTTCTGCTTA
>OOCH01002439.1_pt1 | contig 11586 bp, 8 predicted proteins | sample 1671641 | NCBI WGS metagenome assembly OOCH01 (sample SAMN06348177, study PRJEB24527) | human gut metagenome | biome: human gut; feature: ankylosing spondylitis patient; material: feces | host: Homo sapiens | place: China | collected 2015-10
GAAGTCCTCACGCGGGGCCTTCCACAGCAGATAGAACAGGGTGAAGGGGATCCACAAAAACCATGCAAAGTAGGGAATCACCGCATATTTGCAGAAGGGGATCAGATCGTCCAGACGGCAGTGCACCAGAATGCTGCGCAGGGGGACGTTTGCCTCCAGATAGTGAAAAACGGAAAGATAAAATATAGAATACAGCGCCATGAACCCAATGGGGTGGCGCGCAAGCCAGCTGCGTTTCATAGAATAGCCTCCTTTTACAGAAGAGCAGAACTCGATAGCATTGAGAAATTATACGCCCGAACGATGAAGATTGCAAGAACGAAAGGTGAAAACTTTGTCAAGCGCTGAAAAAATAATTTGTGGAACTTGTAAAAAATACCATCGCTCTTCTGTTGATAATACGAATCAAAGCGGCACTTTCCTGCAAAAAGAAAAAATCCACCCCGTTTTCGCTGGTCTTTACAAACCGGAAAAGGGGTGGATGCTAAAAGTTTAAATCACACTCTGCTCCAGCCAGCTGCCCCGGCGGAAGCGCAGGTAGAAGCACAGCGAGCGGAACACCCAGTCCAGATACATACCCATCCAGATGCTCAGCAGCCCGCCGCCGAAGCACAGCACTGCCAGATAGCAGAAGCCCACCCGGAACGCCCACATGGACACGATGCTTACGGTCATGGTAAACCGGGCATCGCCGGCGGCGCGCAGGATGTTGGGCAGGGTAAAGCTGGACGGCCACACGAACAGGGAAACGATGTTGAACCACACCATGATGTCCAGCGCCATGGCCTGTGCCTCCGGCGAAAGGTTGAACAGAGACACCGCGAACCGGTTGGCGAAGAAGAAGGCCGACAGGTTCATCACCCACGCGCCGCAGTAGGCGGTCAGCATCAGGCGGCGGGAGTAGTACACCGCCTGCTCCTTTTCGCCCGCGCCCAGACACTGGCCCACCACGGTCAGGGCAGCCATGCCCACGGCGTTGGCGGGGATGTTCAGGAAAGTGGTGGTGGTATTGGCCACCGCGTTGGCGGCAATGGCCGCCGTGCCAAGGGTGGAGGTCAGGCTGGAGACCGACAGCTTGCCGATCTGGAACATGCCGTTCTCGATGCCTGCGGGGATGCCCACCCGCAGGATGCGCCGGATCAGCCCGCCGTTCGGAGCCATCGCCCGCAGGCTGTCCACCCGCAGGGCGCAGCCCGGCTTTTGCAGCAGATACAGCACCGCCGCGCAGGCAATGGCGCGGGACACAAGGCTTGCCAGCGCCGCGCCCATGACCCCCATGCCGAAGCCGTAGATCAGCACCGCGTTGCCGCCGATGTTCACCACGTTCATCACCAGACTGGACAGCATACTGATCTTGCTGTTGCCCTGCGCCCGGAACAGCGCCGCACCGGCGTTGTACAGGCCGATGAAGGGGTAGCTCAGCGCCGAAAGCAGAAAGTAGGTCTCGGCGTAGTGCATCACGTCCGCATCAATGGAGCCGAAGATGCCCCGCAGGATGGCGTGCCGCCCGCCGATGACCACTGCCGCCACCAGCACACTGAAGCTGGACAGCACGAATAAAATCTGCGCAGCCGCCGCCTTGGCGTTTTTGGGCTCCTGATGGCCGATGTACTGGCTGGTGACCACCGCGCCGCCGGTGGCCAGTGCGCTCATGATCTGGATCATCAGGGTGTTGAAGCTGTCCACAAGGCTCACGCCGGACACGGCGGCTTCGCCCACCGAGGATACCATTAAGGTATCTGCCAGACCAATGGTCACGCTTAACGCCTGCTCCGCGATCAGCGGCAGCAGCAGCGCCACCAGCGCCTGCCGTGAAAACAGGGGAGTGGATGTGAATTTGGACGATTTCATGCTGTCCTCCGTTGCAAATGACAAAAAAGCTCGAATGCTTCTATCATACAGCGGATGCTGTCGAAATGCAAGAGGTTGTATACAAGAAAGTGCCAAAAAGCAACAGCCCGCCGCGTTTCGTGCCCTTTACCCATGGGCACAGTTGTGTTAAAATAAGGTTGCAGCCCGCCCCGCTGTGCAGGAGGGGGGCGCTGCCTTTGGTAAATGATAAGATATATGATAAGAAGTTGAGGACCCATAAGGGGGTACAGTATGCAGCAAACTGCGCATAAGGTCGTTGTCATCGGGCATCGCAACCCGGACACCGACTCCATCTGCTCTGCCATTGCCTATGCAGAGCTGAAAAACAAGACCAGCGATCTGGTTTGCGAGGCCCGGCGTGCGGGCAAGATGAATCAGGAAACGGAATTTGTGCTGAAAAAGTTCGGGGTCACGCCGCCCCGGATGTGCACCGACGTCAACCCTAAAATTCGGGATGTGGATTACCGGCAGGTGCCCGGCATCCCCGGCTCCACCAGCCTGCGCAAGGCGTGGGAGATCATGCGCGACCAGAAGATCGACACCCTCCCCGTGACCAGCGAGGATGACGAATTGCAGGGTGTCATCACGGTGAAGGATATCGCCACCGCCAACATGGACCTGTTCGACACCGGCATCCTTGCCAAGAGCCGCACCAGCTACCGCAATATTCTGGAAACGCTGGGCGCCACCATGGTGGTGGGCAGCGAGGACGCGGAGTGCACCACCGGCCACATCCGCATTGGCACCGCCACCCCGGAAATGCTGGAAAGCAACATGGAAAAGGGTGATATCGTCATCCTGACCAACCGCTACGAAAGCCAGCTCTGCGCCATCGAGAAGGAAGCTTCTCTCATCATCATCTGCAACGGCGCAAAGGTGGGCCGCACCATCCAGCATATCGCCGCCGAGACCGGCGTAGCCATTATGAGCGCCCCCTGCGATACCTACGCGGCGGCAAAGCTCATCAGCCAGTGTGCGCCCATCTCCTATTACATGACCCGGGACGATATCATGAAGTTCACCCTCGTCACCCCGGTGGCAGACGTCACCCGCGTGATGGCAAAGGTGCGCCACCGGTATTTCCCCATTCTGGACGCAGACGGCAAGTACTGCGGTATGATCAGCCGCCGCAACATCATCAACCTGCGCAAGCGCCGCATCATTCTGGTGGACCACAATGAGGCTACACAGGCGGTGGAGGGCTTCGACCAGGCCGAGATTCTGGAGATCATCGACCACCACCGCATCGGCAGTCTGGAGACCAGCGGCCCGGTGTACTTCCGCAACCAGCCGGTGGGCTGCACCGCCACCATCGTCACCCAGATGTACGATGAAAATGGCGTGACCATCCCGCAAAAGACCGCCGGTCTGCTGCTGGCTGCCATTCTTTCGGATACGCTGGTGTTCCGCAGCCCCACCTGCACCCCCATCGACGTAAACGCCGCCAACCGTCTGGCGAAGCTCGCCGGGGTGGACATCAACGAGTTTGCCAACGAAATGTTTGAGGCCGGCGAAAAGCTGGACGGCAAGACCGCCGAGGAAGTGTTCTTGCAGGACTTCAAGGTGTTCATGTGCGGTGATATCCGCTTTGGCGTGGCGCAGGGCAGCTACATGACCCGCAAGAACCTGACCGCCGCCGAGGCGCTGCTGAAGCCCTATCTCGAGGAAGCACGCAACAAGCAGAACGTGGAGGATATCTATATGCTGCTGACCGACGTGCCCAAGGAGGAGAGCGTGGTCATCTGCAACGGACGCTACGCCGCCGAGGTGCTGACGGATGGCTTCGACACCCAGCCCGCCGCCGATGCCAGCTGGACGCTGCCGGGCGTGGTGAGCCGCAAAAAGCAGTTCATCCCCGCCCTGATGACCGCTTATCAGGAGCTGTAAAGGGACACTGCCGTGTTTGATTTTCTTTCCAAAAAGGATCGCACCCCGCCCGCACTGCCGGAAGGCACGGAGCGGCGGCGCTACACCATCACCGGGCAGGTGCAGGGGGTGGGTTTCCGCTACCGGGCGCGGTACGCCGCACAGACCCTTGACCTGACTGGCTGGGTGCAGAACGAGGACGATGGCAGCGTGACGCTGGAAGTGCAGGGCGACCCGGATAAGTTCATGTCCCTGTTCGCCATGATCCAGAAAAGCGACTATATCCAGATCACCGGCATCCGCCAGAAGGACATCCCGCCCGACCCGTGGGAGCGCGGGTTCTCGGTAAAGGGGTATTAAGGAACTGAATAGAAACAGAGCGCCTGACACCGCAGTGTCAGGCGCTCTGTTTTATCATATTATATTTTCACCCCAGCACCTTGAGGGGGGAGTTTTCCACCCACAGGGTATCGTCCAGCAGGCGGGTGACGGCAAGACGGCCATTGGCAGTCACCCGGGCGGGGTCGAGGGCGTAGAAGTCGCTCTCGGTCAGGTTTTCCGGGTCGGCGGTGGGGGAGATGCCCGCCACACATACCCAGTGCCCGTAGGTGCTGCTGGTGGCAATGTGGGGGTAGTTCACCTCGTCCCAGCCGGAGCCGGTCAGGTGGTATTCATAAGTAGAGGTGCGGTTCGTGTGGCGCTTTACCCCGCTGACCGTGGTGTTTTTCAGGTGCACGATCACCGGATGCCCGGCGGAAAGCTCGCTGTACAGCTTTTTCAGGCACTCGGCGCGGGTGCCGGAGTACCCGGTGTAGCCCGCTGCCGACCACACTGCCCCGTTCGACCACATCCCGCTGCCGGAGCACACCTTGCCGTCCAGAATGGTGCGGGCGTAGCGCAGCGCGTACAGGCTGCACTTGCCGGAGGTCTGGTTGCCGATGGAAAGGATGTGGCTGGTGTCGAAGCTGAGCAGCCGGATGCCGTTTTTCTCTTTCAGCTCGGCGGCGTGGGCACGGGGCAAAAAGGCGCACAGCAGCAAAACCAGCGCCAGAACTGCCGCCGCCAGCCGCTGTGCCGCGCGGGCGGGACAGTGTTGCATGGGTACTTCCTCCAAGTTCGTTTCAATTCGGACATGATTTTACCACAAAAACGTGGTGAAAATGTGTAAAAAGGCAAAATAATGGGGGAATACCCTCTCAGTCTCGCTTCGCTCGCCAGATTCCCCCTTTTGTCGCTGCGCGACATCTTCCTCCGGCCGGGGGAAGTCGGCCCTCAAGGGGACGGCTTCAGCGGTGGCGGGAAGCTTTGCGGCATTGCCAAAAGGCGTCCCCTTGGGGGAGCTGGCAAGCCCGACAGGGCTTGACTGAGGGGGCGCTCCTCAAAAAGGAGTTAACGCCTGCCAACACAACATATGTCCAAATTTAAGTGCTCCCGCACCCGGAAAAACTGCGCCGCCGGGGCAGGGAAAAGATGATTCTGTGAATTGTAGACAGACTTTATTCCGGAATATATCAGAACTGCAACAAATCCCGCTTATTTTCATCATTTTCACGAAACTGTTTCGGGAAGTTTAGCGATATTCCCGATTGACAAAACCGTCAGGTGTCGGATATAATCAGGGCAGAAAGGCAACGATGGTTGCGAAAGCCTTTCGAGAAAAAAGAAACATATCCACAAAAAACGCTGATTGGAGGGATACCCCTATGAAGAAACTGTCAAAGATCGTCGCTCTGCTGCTGGCAGGTGTGATGGCTATGGTGATGCTCACCGCCTGTGGCGGCGCAGCCTCGGAAACTCCGCTGGAAGATAATATCAGGCAGCAACTCGGCAAAAATCCGAATGCTGTAGGTCTGTGTGATGCAGATGGCAGAGTCAGGAATGACAAGAGTAGTGAGCTCTATAAAACCACTCAGACCAACCTTAATGCAAAGATTGATTCCAGCCTTACGGGAACCTTTGTGCTTGATGTTGACACCGATGTTGGTCCTGATAAGGAGTACGCAACATTTACTGTGTATGCAGACTACAAGACTGCTGGTCTTGTAGCAAATCTGGTTAATAAGATCACTGAAAAAATTGGAGAGATCAAAGATACCAACAACAGCGTGAAACTTGAAGGCAATTGGGCAAAGGTTGCTGTCGTTGTCAAAACCACTGATAAGGGCAGCTATGCTGCAATTGCAATTCGGGTCAAGAACATCGCCTACAAGGGCAAATAAGTAAAGAATCATCAGTCCTTTCTTCCCCGGAGAGCACCCGCCCTCCGGGGCTTTTTTGCGCTCTGCCCAAAAATCCCGGCAAAAAACAGGCACACTTGCCATTGACGAACCCTGCCGCGCTGCTGTAAAATGAGAGCAGAATACCCCTGTGCATCCGCATGGGCCCCCTGCATTTTATAAAAGGAGCATTGCATGAAAAAGTTAAAGCGTCTTGCGGCTGTTCTGCTGGCCGGTATCATGGCACTGGCACTGTTCACCGCCTGCAGCGACAGCGACCCCGGCAACCCGGAGTTTGATCCCAAGGTGGAAAGCGCCTATCTTGACGCGCTGAATAATACATTCGGGACGAGCTTTGAAAACGATGCCGACATCAAGAGGCTGGCCATCGAGCACATCGAGGAGAAACACGGCGCGGACAGCCTGACCGGTGAGACGCTCTGGAAAACAGAGAGCGACGGAAAGACCGTGGTGCGGCAGGTGATGCTTTGCTGGGAACTGAAAAAAGAAACCGGAAAAGGTTATGTGCCGCTTTTCTACGAGGCCGCAAACACGCCGAACATCACGCCGGACAAAATGAGTCTCCGCACCCTGTATCATGTTGTGGAGCAGGAGATCGAGACTGCGAAGAAAAAAAACGGCCGGACGCTGGAGCTTACTGCGCTGGGGGTCGGCGCAAAGACCATCGGCGGCAAGACCTATGTTGCCATCGGCTTTGAGCTGACCAACACCACCCCGTAGAACTGAACCCCACCCCGCCCCGAGGAGCACCCCGCTCCCCGGGGCTTTTTGCGTGAACCCCTCCCGTGAAAATGGGATAGCGGAGCGTCCGCAGACGCTCCGCTATCCCGAAAATAAAAATAATTTTTCCGCTGCTTATGCGCAAAGCGCACGCGGCGCGCATTCCAAATCGTCCCGCCTTGCCCGGCGGGCTTTTTTTCGCCTTTTTGTGACAAACCCCGCCCGCTGTGGTACAATAAAAGGGTATCGAACTCACACAGAAAGGACGTTTCCATGCAGCTGTTTGAACTGGTCAGCCCACGGCTGTTCCGCCCACTGGCGGGGCCTAACCGGGCGTTTTATGCAGAGCTTTTGCTGCTGCTCTGGGAGGAGTGCCGCCATACGGCAGATTACAGCATTTCCCGCGCCGAAGCCGTCTCCCGCGCCGAGGATTATTTTGCCGCGCTGGCAAAGCCGCTGGCGCTGGACGCCGACGGTGCGGGTGACGAGGACGAGCAGCCCACCCGCGACCCCCACACGCTGGCGGTGGGCTTTTTGCTGCGTCTGCGCCGCACCGGCTGGCTGGAGGAGCAGCCCGGCAGTTATGAGAGCGAGCCGACCCTTGCCTTTATGCCGGAGGTCACCCCGCTGCTGGACGCGCTGGAAGAAATACTGAACCCCCGGGTGGTCACCTACACCGGCAAGCTGTATAAGGCGTGGCAGCTGCTGGGCAGCATCGGACAGGAAAAAAGCCCCTACGAGAACGTGCTGCGGGAGGTGGCTGCAGACCTTGAAACTTTGAACAAGTCCCTGCGCGCCCTCAACGCTTCCATCGGGCATTACATCGACCGCCTGACCCATAACCGCACCCCGCAGGAGGTGCTGGAACTGTTCGACCAGTACGAGGAAAAGGTGGTGGCGGCGGCGTACCATCGCTTTAAAACCAGCGATAACCTGTTCAATTACCGCGCCTATCTGGAAGAAGAACTGGACGACTGCGAGCAGAATCAGCTGCCGCGCTTAGCGCTGGATTACGCCCGGGTGGAGCGCTGCGCCCCCGGCGAGGCTGCACCCCGGGTGCGTGCCCTCATCCAGCAGCAGCGGGACGCGCTGGAAGAGATGAGCACCCTGATGAAGGAGATCGACGCCAGCCACATCCGCTACCGCAAGCGGGCGGTGCAGCGGGCACAGTTTTTGCTGCTGAGCGACCGCTCGGCGCAGGGCAGCGTCACCGCCCTGCTGCGCCGCTATGCGGAGGACATCCGCAGCCCGGAGCAGCTGTTTGAAGTGGACGACGGCCCGGTGGCGGCGCGGCTGCACCTGTACCCGGCGGCAGTGTTCGGCGCAAAGCCGCTGTATCCCCCCGCCGCGCCCCGCACCGAAGCACCCCTTGCCCCGGTGCGCACCGAGCCCCTTGACCCCGAACGGCTGCGGCAGGAGCAGCAGCTGCTGCTGGATTACGCCCGCCTTGCCGTCACCGAGGAAAACGTGGCGCTGCTGGCGCGGCAGGCACTGGCTGCCCGCGGGCAGGTGAACGCTTCCACCCTTGTGGAGGAATATCCGAACGATTTTACAGGCATCATCGGCCTGCACACCTATTCCCAGTCGCCGCACCGGGAGTATGATATCACCATGACCGGAAACTGGGTGGAGCGCGGCGGCTTCCGGTTTCAGGATTTTGTCCTGACCCGCCGCAAGGAGGTAAACACGGATGGCAACCATTGATCTGCTGGAAGAGACCGCAAACTATCTGCTCAACCACTGCTTCGTGCTGGGCTGCGTAGAGGAACAGCGGGCAAAATATCTGTATATTCAGGATCACCTCAACGAGGTGCGTGCGGTGTTCAAACCGCTGGGCTACGCGGTGCTTTTGTACCCCGCACCCATGCAGGCGGCGGCGCTGGTCAACGAGCACGAGGGCAGTCAGGCACGGCTGCTCAAGTACGAGAGCATTTTGCTGCTGGTGCTGCGGCTTTTGTATCTGCAAAAGCGGGAAAGCCTTGCCGCCAGCGCGGACGAAGTGCTGGTGACGGTGGAAGAGGTGCAGGCAGAACTGCAAAAGATGAACCTGCCCCGCAAACTGGATCAGCAAACGCTGGAAAAGCTCATGCGCACCCTGCGCCGGTACAATCTGGCGCGTCCGGTGGGACGGCTCTCCGGGCTGGATAGCCGCATCGAGGTGTTTCCCACGGTGCTGCTGGCGCTGCCGGATGCCGACCTTGCGGATGCCGCCGCCGAGAGCGCCCGCACCCGCACCGAGCTTGGCCTGTACGAGCGCCCGGAGGGCGCAGACGCGGAAGCAGGGGAGGGTGAAGCATGATCGAACTCAAGCGCCTGAAACTGATCAACTGGCACAACTTTGAAAATACCACCTTCGACTGCGCCCGCCTGACCTATATGATCGGCGTGAACGCCGTGGGCAAGACCACCATTCTGGACGCCATCCGCTACTGCCTTACCACCAACCGCAACTTCAATGCGCTGGGCAATAAGAAAAGCGGACGCACCCTGCAAGGCTCTGTCCACGCCAAGCAGCGCGGCGAAAACGCCTACCGCCGCCCGGGGCATACCGTGGCGTATATCGGGGCAGAGTTCTGGGACAGCGTAAAGCACACCAGCTTTGTCATCGCAGTGCGGGTGGAGTCCGAGGGCCCCATGCAGGAGCTGCACCCCGGCGACCAGACGTGGTACATCTCGGAGGACGGCATCACGCTGGAGCAGCTGCCCTTTATCGACCCGCGCACCGGTGCGCCCAGCGCCAAGGAGGACTTCAAGCCCGCCGAGGGGCGGCTTTCCTACACCCGCAGCCCCAGCGAAGCACGGGACCGCATCTGCCGCGCACTGGGCATCGGGCGCGCAGCCAGCCCGCTGGGCAAAAAGTTCAACGAGGTGTTCCAGATGGGCACCAGCATGGACGAGATCCCGAACTTCCGGGAGTTTCTGTACCAGTATATCCTCCCGCAGCCGGAACTGGACTTGGAAGCCTTGCAGGGTGACCGCTTGGAGCTGGAAAACCTGCACGCGGTGCTTGCCGAAGCCCAGACCCGCGCCGATGCGCTGGAGGAGATCGTCCGCTTCGGCCGCGAAGCCACCGAAAAGCAGACCGAAGCCCTTGTGAACCGGGGTGCCGCCCTGCTGGCGCGGGCTGCTGCCGATGCCGGGGAAAAGGCCGTCTGGCAGGAGCGGGTAGATGCCGGACGCCGCCAGCAGGAAATGCTGCGCACCCGCTACGCCGAAGCCAAGACCGCCGAAGCGGAAGCCCGCCGCGCCTACCTGACCGCCCACAGCGCCGCCGGTGCCAGCGGCGAGGGCCGCGCACTGGACGCCCTCAGCGAGGAGCTGGCGCACCGGCAGACCGCACTGGATGCCGCCGCCCGCCGCGCCGACACCGCCGAAAAAGCCGCCGAAAAGACCGGCAACCTGCTGGCGGTGCTGCGCCGCAGCGGCTTTGCTGCCGGGCAGAAGATGACCGACCTGACCCCGGACACCCTGCCCGCCCTGACCGACTGGCTGACCGCACAGGAGAAGCCGCTGGAGGAAGCCTATTTTGCCGCCCGGCAGCACACCGCCGCCCTGCAGCGGCAGCAGACCGAAAAGCGCGCCGAGCTGGATGCCGTATCCGGCGGCAAGTGGGTGTACCCCCACGGGGACGCCGCCACCCGGGTGCGGGACGCCGTGAATGCCGAACTGAAGAGCCGGGGCATGGAGCCGGACGCCCGCATCTTCTGTGAGCTGCTGAACGTGGAGGACGAAAGCTGGCAGGACTGCGTGGAAGCCTGTCTGGGCGACCGCCGGTTCGATATCCTTGTGCCGCCCGCCCACTACGCCGCCGCAAAGAGCGCTTTTGTGGCGCTGAAAGAGAAAGTAGGCCCCATCAGCCTGCTGGACACCCCGGGTCTGCGCAAGGCCAACCGCCGCGCCGACACTGCTCCTGCCGACAGTCTGGCGGCACAGGTCACCAGCGAAAACCCGCTGGCCGCGCAGTACGCCGACACCATCCTGCGCCGCATCGTCTGCTGCGACACCCCCGACACGCTGGAAAACTATCCCGACAGCGCCACCCGGGACCTTCTGCGCCACCATCCCTTCCGGTTGGAACGTCTGCGCACCCCGCAGCGCTATATCGGCTTGGAAGCCCGCCGCGCCCGCGCCGGGGCACTGGCAGGGGAGATGAACGCCCTTGCTGAAGAAGTACGCGCCGCCGCACAGGCAGAGCAGAACCTGAAAGCCGCATACAGCCAGTACCAGACCCTTTTGCGCGGCACAACGCTGGAAGAACTTGCCGCCTTGTGGGACGCCCGCGCCGCCCTGACCGCCGCCCGCGCGGCGGTGGACAAGCAGGCCGCAAAGCTGGCCGAGTGCCGCGAGAACCCGCTTTTGCAGCAGCTGTATAAAGAGGAAGAGGTGCGCGAAGCCGCATGGGAAGCCGCCCGCACTGCCGTGGAGCAGACCGGCGGCGACCTGCGCGTGTGCGAAAAACAGATCTCCTCCTGTGAGACGGAGCAGCAAAAGGCGGTGGACACCGCCGAAAAGAGCGCACAGGCCGCCGAGAGCTTTTTTGCCGCCCACCCGCTGGTGGAGCCGCTCTCCCGCAGCCGTCAGCAGGCGCTGACCGGGCCGGACAAATCTCCCCGCGCCGCCGCGCAGGCCGCCGAAAAGGCACAGGCCAAGCTGGACGATGCGCTGACCGTCTACCTGAACAGCACCCTTGAACCGGCGCAGCGGGAATACAACCGGCGCTACGTCTGCGATTATCCCTTGGGGCTTGCCGGGCTGGAACAGTACCGCGCCCAGCATGAGAGCCTTGTGCGCATCGACCTGGAGCGCTACGCCGCCCGCCTGGAGCAGGCGCAGCGGGACTGCAAGGACCGCTTCCGCAAGGATATTTTGTTCCGCATGAAGGACGATATCT
>OOCH01002440.1_pt1 | contig 11581 bp, 8 predicted proteins | sample 1671641 | NCBI WGS metagenome assembly OOCH01 (sample SAMN06348177, study PRJEB24527) | human gut metagenome | biome: human gut; feature: ankylosing spondylitis patient; material: feces | host: Homo sapiens | place: China | collected 2015-10
ACTCCGGCGCTGCCATCGCCCGCGAGATCGCAGACGTGACCATCAAGGCCGACAGCCTCGAGGAGCTGGTCATCCTCAAGACCATCGCCAACTCCCTGCAGCGCCGTGTCAGCGCCAACTACCACTTTGTGCTGACCTTCAACTCTGCACTCATCGCGCTGGGGGCAATGGGCATCCTGCAGCCTGCGTCTTCTGCCATGCTGCACAACCTCTCCACCATCGGCATCAGCCTCAAAAGCATGACCAATCTCATCCCCGAGGAAAAGGCTCAGAAGGCTCTGGCAGAAAAGAACTAAATCCCATCAGATATAAAAATACCGGCTGTGCATCCAACACAGCCGGTATTTTTATGTTCAGATATTACTCAAGGCCGATCTGCTGGGCGTACTCTTCCAGCAGCTCCCGCTCGAGGAAGGGGGTCTTGACGCCCTCGCGGTCACGGTAAGTCTCATGGCCCTTGCCGATGACGGCGATAAGGTCGCCCTCCTGTGCGTGGTCAACAGCATAATGCAGGGCGTCGAGACGGTCGGGGATCTCCACGAACTTTGCGTCCGGGTTGCCCTTGTTCATGCCCATGCGGATGTCGGCGATGATGTCTTCCACCTTCTCAAAGCGGTTGTTGTCCTCCGTGAGGATGGAGAAATCGGCCATCTTGGCACAGATCTCGCCCATGCCGTAGCGGCGCAGCTTGGAGCGGTTGCCGCCGCAGCCGAACACCACCACGAGGCGGTGGGGGTCGTAGGCCCGCAGAGTCGTGAGCAGGCTCTCGGTGGAGACTTCGTTGTGGGCGTAGTCCAGCAGGATGGTGAACTTCCTGCTGATGGGGACCAGCTCCACGCGGCCCTTGACCACACAGCGGCCCAGACCTTCGTGGATGGCCTCATCGGGCAGGCCCAGCACCTTGCCCACAGTGAGAGCGGCCAGCGCATTATAGACGCTGAACTCGCCGGGCATATTCACCTTGACGTCCATATCATCCTTGCCGGAGACATGGAACTGGACGCCGAGGAAGTCGTGGGTGCGGAGCAGCTGGTAAGTACCGGCGCGGTAGTCGGCCTTCTCGCTGCAGCCGTAGGTCACCAGCTTGCAGGTGTGGCCTTCCAGCAGGGCCTCGGTGTTCTCGTCGTCGATGTTCACGACGCCGGTGGTGCAGCGCTTGAAAAGCTGACCCTTCCAGCTGCGGTATTCTTCAAAGGTCTTGTGCTCGCCGGGGCCGATGTGGTCGGGCGAGAGGTTGGTGAAGACGCCGATGTCGTAGTGGATGCCCGCCACGCGGTCCATCATGAGGCCCTGACTGGACACCTCCATCAGCGCCGTGTCGCAGCCGGCGTCCAGAAACTCCCGGAAAGTCTTCTGCAGCTCATAGCTCTCAGGGGTGGTGTTGGCCGTCTCCTGATGGTGGCCGAGGAAGTAGATGCCGTTGGTGCCGATCATGCCCACTTTGCGGCCTGCGGCTTCCAGCACGCTCTTTATCATGTGGGTGGTGGTGGTCTTGCCCTTGGTACCGGTGACACCGATCATGGTCATCCGGCGGGAGGGGTTGCCGAACAGGTTGCCGCTCATGAGTGCCAGCGCATAGCGGCTGCTCTCCACCTTCAGCACGGCAGCACCGGGGACGGTGGAAAGGTCGATGTCGTGCTGGACCACCAGCGCCGTCACGCCGTCGGCCACGCACTGGGCGGCGTAGTCGTGGCTGTCCCGCTGGGTGCCCACGATGCAGACGAAAAGCCGGCCCGGGGCCGCCTTGCGGCTGTCGTAGATGATGTCCTCGATGTCAAGTTCAAGGCTGCCCTGCACCAGCGTATAGGACACGCCCTCCAACAGTTGTTCCAGTTTCATCGTTCAAATGCTCCTTATTGCTGTTCTGCCGCTGCGGCAGTAGGATCTTCGGCGGGCGCGGCTTCCGCGCCCTCAGTATCGGGTTCGGTGCCGGAGGCTTCCTCCGGCTGGTTCTCGGCTTCTGCCTCCGCCGGGGCGGCAGGCTCTTCCGGGGCCGTCCAGCCCGAGGGCAGGGTCGGCTCACCCTGTGCGAAGCGGAATTTGCGGCTGGAAGAGGCGCTCAGGTGGCTCAGATCCAGCATACCGGTGTCGGTGGGCGAGCAGCCCTTGCCGTCCTCGTTGAGCAGGACATACTTTGCCAGCCGGAGTTTGTAGTCCAACTCATTCAGGGTACCCAGAAGCACGCTGATGCGGCCCTGATACAAAAATGCCATCTGCTCCGGGTCCTCGAACTCGATGCGGGTGACATCCGCCCCCAGCTCACTGCTGTCCAGTGCGGTCAGCAGAGTGTTCAGGGACTCGAGCCGCTTATCCGTGGGCGGTCCGGCCTCGCTGGATGCGGCGCTGTCAGACGCCGCGCTGCCCGAAGACGCGCCAGACGGTCCTGTCTCAAATTCCAGCTGTGTACCCGGCGTCGTGGATACCGGCTCGCCGCCGCAGAGGATGATAAGGTCCGGCTGGGCCGAATCCTTATCCAGTATCTTCAGCCCCGCAGAAAGGCTCAGCCAGCCGCTGGACGTCTGCATGGCGTAGACGGCAGTGGCCGCGTTGGTCCGCACCACTACGGTGTTAGGGTAATCCCGCTCCACCCGGATATTTTCCAGCAGCGGGAACTGCTTTTCCAGCGCAGCGGCCTTTTCGGCGGGGTCGAAGCTGAAGATGTTCTCTTCCGCGTGGACGCCCAGCGCCTGCAGGATCTCAGCGCTGGAATAGCCGCCCACCTCCTGCACCACCTCTCCATCGACCGCCACTTCTAAGGTGTTTATCTTGAAGAGCATGGTCACGGTGAGGTAGACGCCCACCCCGATGACGCAGAGCAGCAGCGCCAGCGCCGTCAGACGGCGGATGGCCCTGCGGCGGCGGACAGCGGCACGAGTCAGACGGCGCTTTTTTCTGCCCTCCCGCCGGGCCGGGCTGCGGAGGTTCGCCTCCGTGGGGCGGTAGCGCCCGCCGCTCTGAGGCCTCCGGGCGCTCTGGACATTCTGGGGCCGCTGGCCATTGCGGGGGCGGCTCCCATTTGTGGGATAGGCGGTCGTGTTCTGACGGGGCCGCTGGCTTCTCTGCTGGCCCTGACGGCGGCTCTGGTTCTGGTTATTGGGCCGTCGCGCCGTCTGCTGGGGAAACTGGATGCTGTTGTCCGCATATCCCGAGCTGTGGTTTTCGAACGTCACATTGCCGCCCGAGAAGTCCAGCGTCTGCTCCTGATAGCCCTGCGTCCGGCGGCGGTTCTGATTCGAGGGACGCCGGTCCTGCGTCCAGTCGTAGGCTTTGCGGGGCTTTCCCTGCCGTCGGGCGCTGTTCTGCTGGATTGAACTGCTGGGGCGTCGGCTCTTGTTCCGATCCTGCTGCATGGTGCGGCGTCGCCTCCTTTCCGTCTGATTATTTTATCACAAGAGTGCTGCCGAATCAATCACGGCGTCTTGACCAGTTTCATCAGGGCGTCAGCGATGCGGTCGAGGCTGTCGTCCACCGAAAGGGTGCGGGCGTTCTTGCCCATGGCAGCCAGCTTGCCCGGCTCGGCCAGCAGGCCGGAGACGGTCGAGACCAGCTTCTCGCCGGTCAGATCCTTTTCCTCGATGACCACAGCGGCACCAGCCTTCTGCAGCTCCATGGCGTTGTAATACTGGTGGTTCTCCGCCACATTGGGGCTGGGGATGAGGATGGCGGCGCGGCCCTCGGCTTCCAGTTCGGCCAGCGTCAGCGCACCGGCACGGCTGATGACGAGGTCGGCAGCGGCCAGCAGCTCGGGCATATTGTTGATATATTCCTTCACCACGAGGCTCTCGCCGGGAGCAAAGCCTTTTTCCTTTTCGAGATTTTGAAACAGCTCCACGCCGTACTGTCCGGTGGCGTGGATGTGGAGCACAGGCTTGTGCTCTTTCTGCTCCCATGCGCAGAGGTCGGCCACCACCTCGTTGACACGGCGGGCGCCGAGGCTTCCGCCGAAGGAGAGGATGACGGTGCGGTCACCGGCACCCAGCTGGGCGCGGATGGCGTCCCGCTCCCCTGCCTTCTCGAACACTTCAGGCCGCACCGGGTTGCCCACGACCTGCGTCTTTTCGGGCGCACCCAGCTTTTCCACAGCGGCAGGCACGGCGGCGAACACGATGTCCACGTCCGGGGCCAGCAGCTTGTTGGTCACGCCGGGGAAAGCGTTCTGCTCATGGATGGCGGTCTTGATGCCCTTCTTGGCGGCGCAGCGCACCACCGGGCCGGAGACGTAGCCGCCGCAGCCGATGACGAGGTCGGGCTGCACTTCCTTCATCATGGCCCGGGCTTTCGGGCCGGAGAGGGCCAGGTTCCAGAGGGTGATGATGTTCCGCTTGATGTTGTTCAGGGAGAGCCTGCGCTGGAAACCGGTGATCTCGATGTGGTGGAAGGGGTAGCCTGCCTGGGTCACAAGGCGGTATTCCATGCCCTCTTTCCGGCCTGCAAAGTGTATCTCGGCGGACGGGTCGGCCTTTTTGATGGCTCCCGCGATGGCCAGAGCCGGGTTGATATGTCCGGCAGTTCCGCCGGCTGCGATCAGTACACGCATGGTGATTTCCTCCTTATTTGGATGTGCTCAATATCCCATGTTGGGGTCGAGCCGGATGGTGTTATTGGACTTTTCTTTTTCCCGCTGTTCCCGCAGGGCGCGGAGATTCTCCCGCTCGAGGCGGGCGCGCTCGCCGCCCCGGCCGATGTTTATCATCACGCCCATCTCGGCCAGCAGCAGGATGAGGCTGGTGCCGCCGGAGGAGAAGAAGGGCAGCGAGATGCCGGTGTTGGGCAGGGTGTTGGTGACGACCGCGATGTTGCAGAACACCTGCCACGCAATTTGGGCCATGATGCCGATGCCCACCAGTGTGCAGTAGCGGTTCTCGGCGTGGAAGGCCAGCCACAGCCCCTGCACGAGGAAGAGCACGAAGAGCAGGATGACGATGACGGCACCCACGAAGCCCAGCTCCTCGCACACGACGCTGAAGATGAAGTCATTGGTGCTCTCGGGGAGCCAGAGCTGCTTTTCGATGCTGTTGCCGAGGCCGAGGCCGGTGACGCCTCCTGAGCCGATGGCGTAGAGGCTCTGCAGGGTCTGGTCGGTCATCTTGCTCAGGTCGTGGGTCCAGCCGTCCAGACGGCTCTGTAAGTACGGGATGGAGTCGATGTGCTCCAGCACGGTGCGGAGCAGCAGCACAGCGGACGCGCCGCCCGCCCAGGTGATGATGCCGCCGCTGCCGCCCAGCAACAGGATGGTGCCGCAGATGGCCGTCGTCAGGACGATGCCGGACATATGCGGCTCAAGCATGAGCAGGATGACCACCGGGATGAGGGGCAGCAGCGGGACGATGAGTTCCCGCACGATGCGCTGATAGAGCCACTGGCCTGCCGGGACGCGCCGCCCGGAGGCGGGGTCCAGCTTTTCCAGATGGGGCGCTTTCGCGGCCAGATGGGCCGTGAGCAGTATCATCTCGAACTTTGCGATCTCCGATACCTGAATGGTAAAGCCGATGCGCAGCCAGCGGCGGCAGCCGTTGAGGGGCGCACTGAACAGCACCGCGATGAGCATCACGATGCAGACGACATAGCCCGGCCCGACCATCCTGCGCAGAAAGCGGTGGTCGATGCGGGAGAAGAGCAGCATGACCGCGAAACCCAGACCCAGGCAGAACACCTGCGACTTGATGTAGTAAAAGCTGTCGCCCATCCGCAGGTAGCCCGTGGTGTAGCTGGCACTGAACAGCATGATGAGTCCGAACACGATGATGACTGCCAGCGTCGCCAGCCAGTTGATGAGCACCTGCGGCCAAGGGCCGGGGCTCGACAAGATGGCAAAGGACTCAGACTTTTTTCTCCGGATGGTCGCCATCCGCATTCCCTCCTTATCGGGTCCCGGCTCAGCTGGCCCGCGCCGCCTGCAAGGTCAGCGCAAGGCCCAGCATTGCCAGGACTCCAAAAATATAAAAGATATTCACCGGGTCAAAGCCCCGCTTTTCCAGCCAGCGGTGGAGCGGCGCGGTGCCGAACAGCTGCCGCCGCCCGCCGGAGGCTTTCCAGACGATGATCTGCAGAGCCACCATGCCGCCTTCCAGCCAGTAGGGCAGAGCCAGCGGGAGCGTCAGCCCCGGCCAGCCGACGCTCAGCGGCACACAGCCCAGCGCACCGGCTAAAAACTGGCATCCCACTGCACCGGGGCGGAGCTTTGCGGGGTAGAAATTCCAGAGCAGGAAGGCCATCAATGCCCCGGCCAGCGCCGCCGGGAGGACGCCCAGCGGGAACCAGCCCAGGAGGGTCATAGCCGTCATGAGACCCAGCATGGCGATGAAGGCGCAGCCGCAGACCGTGCCGTCCATGCCGTCGGCGGTGCGGGCGCTCTCGGCCAGCGCCACTAAAATCGCCAGCCAGACCACCGGGGCCAGCGGCCCGAGGGTGCAGTAGCCGACGCCCGGCAGGGCCAGCCCATCGGGCAGGCAGTGGTTCAGCCCCAGCAGGGCCAGCACCAGCGTACCGGAGGCCGCTTCCAGCGCCAGCCGCACCGGGCGGCGCAGCCCCAGCGGCGACCGATGCCGCAGCCGGACCACATCGTCCGCGAGGCCCACGGCCCCGAAGCAGAGCGCCCCGAACAGGGCGATGAGCAGCCGGGTGGTCAGCAGGCTCTCGGTCCCCAGCAGCTCCGGCTGGGCGACACAGGCCGCTGTCCAGCCGACGCCTACCGCCGCCAGCGTCCCCACCATCAGGCAGAGCCCGCCCATCGTGGGCGGCTCATTTTCCTCCTGCTGGACGCGGAACGCCCGCAGCAGCGGCGTCATCAAATTCCCGAGCGCCGCCGTGAGGACGAACCCCAGCGTTGAGGCGACGATCAAGGCAAAACGAATCATAATAACGATACTCCAAGTATTTTACTTTGCGCAGACAGGATAAAACAGGGCCAGCGCCTTTTCCAGTGCCATGCCCCGGCTGGCCTTCACCAGCAGAGCGTCGCCTGGGGCCATCCGGGCCAGCAGAGCGTCTGCGGCCTGCTGGTAATCCTCAGCGTGGACGACGTCGGCGAGGCCCGCGTCCTTTGCGGCCTTTGCCGTCCGTGCAGCCTCGGGGCCGTAGGTGACAAGAGCGGTCAGCCCGGCCTCTGCGGCCTGACGGCCCAACTCTTCATGAGCGGGCGCGCTCATCCCGCCCAGTTCCAGCATATCGCCCAGCAGAGCGAAGCGGCGCTTGCAGGGGTACTCTTTGAACATCGCCAGCGCAGCCTTCATGCTGTCGGGGTTGGCATTGTAGCAGTCCTCGATGACGTCCATGCTGCCTGCGTGGACGACCTTCTGGCGCATACCGGTCTGCTCGAAATCGGCCAGACCCTCGATGACGCCCTCGGGCGCGAGGCCCAGACGGGTGGCGGCGGCGTAAGCAGCCAGTGCATTCGCCACGTTGTGACGTCCCATCGCAGGAATCGTCACCTCATAGCGGCCTGCATTTTTATCGCAGAGGGTGAAGGCCATGCCGTCGCCCTCCTGCCGGACATTGAGGGCGCAGACGTCGGCGTTCTCGTCGCCGAGACTGAACCACACGGGCCGGACATGGGTGGGCAGAGCGGCTTTGCGCAGGAAGGGGTCGTCGCCGTTGAGCACGAGGGGCGAACCCTCGGCAAGGCCGGCGCAGATTTCCAGCTTCGCCTTGCAGATGTTCTCCTGACTGCCCAGATTGCCGATGTGGGACACGCCGATGCAGGTGATGATGCCCACATCCGGGCGGGCGCACTTGCTCAGGCGCTCGATCTCTCCGGCGTGGCTCATTCCCATCTCCACCACGGCGTACTGGGTCTCTTTGCCGATGCGGAACATGGTGCGGGGCAGGCCCAGCTCATTGTTCTGGTTGCCCTCGGTCTTGATGGTATTGCCAAAGCCCGCGATGGCGGCGTAGGTCATCTGCTTGGTGGTGGTCTTGCCCACACTGCCGGTGACGCCCACCACCTTCGGGTGGAACTGGCTGCGGTAGTTCGCGCCCATGACCATCATGGCGTGGTAGCTGTCGGGGCTGATAACCGCCCGTTCAGCCGGGACGCCCTCCACCGGATGGTTGAGGACGACGTAGGCCGCGCCCTCTTCCAGCGCCTTGGCCGCGAAATCGTGGCCGTCGAAGCGCTCACCGGGGAAAGCCACAAAGATGCAGCCGGGGCAGACCTCGCGGCTGTCGGTGGTCACGAGGCCGATGGGCTGGCTGTCGGCGAAGCCCTCGGGGGCAAGGCCTTTCAAAAGCAGGTCTGCTGCGATTTTTTCCATAATAAATCTCCTTATCCGCAAGTGATGGTGACGACGGTGCCCTTCTGGACGCTGGAGCCGGCGGCCTCGCTCTGGCTCTGCACCGTACCGGCGCTGTCGCCCGCCACCTGACAGTTCAGGCCGGCGGCGGTCAGCATCTGGCGGGCAAAGTCGGCACTCTTACCACTGACGTCCGGCACTTCCGTGTGGCTGCCGGAATAGGTATCGGTGTAAAGATAAATGGTGGTGCCGCTGGCCACCGTTGCGCCCGCGTGGGGGTACTGGTAGGTGACGACGGCGGCGGTCTGGTCGCTCTCGCTCTCCACGAGCTGATGCTTGAGGCCCTTGGTATTCAGGGAGACCTGCGCATTGCTCCACTCCTTGCCCACGAGGTTCGGCACCTTGACGGTATTCTGGCTGCGGTCGATGCCATCGGTGGCAATGCCCAGATAGGGGGCTATCTCACTGATGATGTTGCCGACCACAGGCGCAGCCAGGATGGACGAATAGTCGGTGTGGGCGTTGTTGGGGTCGTCCAGCATGACGTAGACCAGAATTTCGGGGTCGTTGGCAGGCAGGACGGCGGCAAAGGAGGCGACTTTCTTGTAATCGCCGTCGGCGCGGCGCTCCATGTTCAGCTGCTCGGACGTACCGGACTTGCCGCCGATGCGGTAGCCCGCGACGTAGGCGTTGGAACCGCCGCCGGTGGTGGTGCCGTCGCCCACCTCATACTCCATGATCTGGCGGATGGTCTCGCTGGCGCTCTTGCTGATGACCTGTCGGCGGACGTTCGCACCGATCTCCTCGACGACGTTGCCGTTCTGGTCGGTTATCTTATCCACCACATGAGGGGTGACGAGGTAGCCGCCGTTGACGGCTGCCGAGACGGCGGTGCAGACCTGCAGCGGGGTCACGGCCATTGCCTGACCGAAGGACGAAGACGAAAGCTCGACCTCGCCCAGCTGGCTCTTGGTGTAATATTTCATCATGCCCGTCTCGTTGGGCAGGTCCACGCCGGTGCGCTCGGTGAAGCCGAAAGCGTCGAAGTAGTCGTAGAAGGCGCTGGAACCCAGCCGCTGACCCAGCTGGATGAAGTAGATGTTGCAGCTGTTCCGGAGGGCCTCGGCGAGGTTCTGGACGCCGTGGGCCTTCTTACCGGCGCAGTGGTACGTCTCTTTCGCCACGCCGTAGGCACCGGAGCAGTTGAAGGTGGTGTAATAGGTGGCCTTGCCCGAGTCCACACCCATGGCGGCCGTGATGACCTTGAAGACGCTTCCGGGGTAGTACAGCTCGGTGATGGTCTTGTTCTTCCACTGGATGTCGCGGTAGGTTCCGGTGTAGTCAGGGTCTTCTTCCGGTATCTTCTTGCCTTGCTCGTCCCGGAGATAGTTGCCGTTGGCGTCTTTCTTGTAGATGGTGTAAATCTCCGGTTCTGCGTTCACCTGCTCATTCAGATAGGCCAGGTTCTCGCTAAAATCCAGCGGAGCGTTGGGGTCGAAGTCAGGCTTCGAGGCCATAGCAAGGATGGCACCGGTCTTGACGTTCATGACGATGGCTGCGCCGCGGTTCTCGACCGTGTTGGCGTAGATGGCCTCGTTGAGGTAGCGCTCCACGACCTCCTGCACATTGACGTCCAGCGACAGCACCAGATTGGAGCCGTCCTTGGCGGCGTAAGTGGTGGCGTTGGCGTCGGCGATGGCGTTGCCGTAGGCATTGCGGAGGGTGATCGTGCGACCATTGACGCCCGCGAGGGTGTCATTGTAGGATTTTTCGAGGCCGTAGAAGCCCTCGCCGTCGCCGTTGCAGAAGCCCAGCACCGATGCGGCGAACGCGCCGTAGGGGTAATCGCGCTGGAAACTCTTGGATGAAGAGACGGAGATACGGCCCTTCTTGATGACGGTGCCGTCTTCCAGAGTCTTGGCTTTGGCGTGATTTTTATTATATTCACTGATGTATTTCTCGATGGAGAGCTTGACGGCATTGTTCACCTTGGTGGCCAGCACCTGATAGGACGAGCCGTTCTTGGCCAGCGCGTCGTGGACGGTCTGGTACTGGGTCTGATATTCTGCCGAAGAGGTATCTACGCTGTCCAGACTCTCGCCGTCGCCGGAGAGCAGCCGCAGGGTGAGCTGGCGGCTCACATCGGCCAGCGTCGTCTCGTCCACGGTCTTGACAGCCTCACCTGTCTCCTCAACGGTCTGGCTGGTGAAGAGGGCCGTGCTGTAGCTGGGGTCGGCCCAGATGGTCCATACTACGCTGGTGGACGCCAGCGTGATGCCGGAGGCATCGTAGATCTCGCCGCGGGTGGCCTGGATGGTGCTGTCCAGCAGCTGCTGCTGGGCCGCATACTGGCGGAAGGTCGCGCCCTGTTTTATCTGGATGTTATACAGGCTGTGGGTGACGATGCCCGCAGCCGCCACTACAAAAAATACCGCCGCGCCGAAGCTGAAATGCCGCAGCCGCGCACTGAGGCGCTCGTGCGGGTCGCTGCGGCGGAGGCGGTAGTAGATGTTCTTATGCTGGTCGTTGGAGGGCTTGTTTTGCATGGTATTCTCCTGCAGAAACCAGAAAAGCGTGCGCTGCCGCACGCTTTTCTGTCTGTTTGCTTATTTTACGCTGCGGACGGAAGCCAGAATGGTCATGGCACCGTCGTGCAGGAAATCCGTCCACTGGTGGACAGCCGACTCCCTGCGCACCAGTACGCTGTCGCTGTCGAGGCGGATGTAGGTGAGCTGGCTCTGGTCCATCTTCATGAGGCCCAGCCGCCCGGCCACTTCTTCCACGCTGGTGATGTTGGTCTTGCTGTTGAGGACACTGTTATAGTAGGTGTACTGGCTCTGCTCGCTCACGAGTTCCGCTTTGGCCTTCTGGATCTGGTCGTTGACCTCCACCAGCTGGGCCTCGCTCCACAGCAGGCTTACCGCAAAGCCTGCCAGCAGCGCCATCGAGATCAGTTGAAGTGCGTGCTGCATGGCCGCCTGGAACGGGCTGAGACGGCGTTTGCCGCCTTTTTCCACCCGCAGTGCGACCTTGCGCTGGGTCTGAGGCGCTTTTCTGCGACGCACCTCAGACGACATATCATAAGCTGGCTGACCCATAGTTGATCTCCTCCTCTTACACTGAGCGGCGTCTTATCCGGCTCAGAGTTTCTCCAAAACGCGCAGATGAGCAGAACGGCTGCGCCGGTTCTCCTCCAGTTCCTGCTTGTCGGCCTCGATGGGCTTCCGGGTAATGAGCTTTGCCTTCGCCTTGCCGCCGCAGACGCAGACCGGGAACTCCGGCGGGCAGGTGCAGGCGGTGGACCAGCGGCGGAACTTGTTCTTAACCAGCCTGTCCTCCAGCGAGTGGAA
>OOCH01002442.1_pt1 | contig 11578 bp, 9 predicted proteins | sample 1671641 | NCBI WGS metagenome assembly OOCH01 (sample SAMN06348177, study PRJEB24527) | human gut metagenome | biome: human gut; feature: ankylosing spondylitis patient; material: feces | host: Homo sapiens | place: China | collected 2015-10
AATCGAGGATTACGACGAATAGCAAAGCAGAAAGCCACCGATGATCGGTGGCTTTCTTATGTTATACGGGGGAGCAAATTGCTGCCTTCGTGGAATAAAACAGGGGAAATTGTGGGGAAAGGGGGCACTTTTTGCCGGGGACGGCGAGTGACAGGATCTGCTAATTTTATAGGTTATACTGGTCCAAAAAGACCGTTGAGGACAAGCTTATGAAACTACTGGAAAAGCCAAAATTCACCACCGCCCACAGCCGCGCCGGGACCAAGCGCGCGCTGCTGGGGTGCGCCGGGCACTTGCTGGGTGGGTTTGTACTATCCGTCGGGGCGGTAGCCGGCGGGTGCAGCCCCTTTGCGGTGGCACTGGTGGCGGTGTCCGGGCGGCGGGATTTTCTCTTTTCCGCCCTGGGTGCCGGGTTGGGATATATGATCTTTGGTACCGGCACGGCTCGTGTGCGGTACTTTGCGGCAGTGCTGATCGCCTTGGTAGGCGCGCTGGCAATGGCTGCCTTTCTCCCACGGCGAGACGCCCGGCTGCCCATGGCGCTGTCTTGTCTGGCAGTGGGGCTGACCGGGGCGGTGCTGCAACTGCGATTGGGCGGCGGCGCGGCAGATTATGCGCTGGTGCTGGGCGAGAGCATTTTGGCCGGTGGCGGCGGATATTTCTTCTTCCGCGCGGAGCACTGCAATTATCGCCGTCTGCGGTGCAAGGCTGCACCTACCGGCGACTTGGTATGCGTGCTCATTAGTGGTTCGCTGCTGTTAATGAGCCTGTCTCGATTGACGATTTTCGGCATTGCACCGGCGCGGATTGCGGCTGTGCTGCTGATCTTGATTACCTTACGCTTTGGCTCCTCTCGGCTGGGGGTCACCCTGGCGCTGTGCCTGGGATTTGCCCTGGGTCTGGCCGGGCAAGACACCATGTTTTTGCTAGGCGCCTACGGCTTTTCCGCCCTGCTGGCGGCACTGTTTGACCGGTTTGCCTCCCTGGGCTGCGCCGGGGCGTTTGTGCTGTCTATGGGCTTTTTCTCTGTGGCGGCCAACCTGGGGCATTTGAGTGTGTGCACCTTTGTGGAGAGTGCGGTGGCCGGCGTGCTACTGCTTCTGCTGCCTGCTGCTTGGGGCGATCGGTGCACTGCCTTTTTTGAAAACGGTGCGGATATTGCCCCGGAGGGCTCTCTGCGCCAAAGCCTGGTGCTGCGGCTGCGATTTGCCGCCTCCGCCATGGCCAGCGTTAGCGACAATGTGCGGGAGGTGCGGGAGAAGATCGACCGCATTAACGGCAAAAGGGGATTGCCTCCGGATCCGGAAAAAAGCGATATGCGCATGGTGGCGGCGGACCAGTTTTACTCCATCTCCGACATGCTGTCCGATTTGGCCTTTGAGTTTGATCAGGCGGAGTGCTTTGACGCCAAAACAGCCGGAAAGCTGCGGCGGCTGCTGGGCGAGAGTGAAATTTATCCCAAAAATATCTCTGTGATTTTAGACAAATTTGACCGTATGCGCGTGGAGATCGCCTGTGACGATCCGGCACCGGGATTGTCCAGTCCGGTGCTTCAGGCCAGAATCAGCAAGACCTGCGGGCGCTCGTTGGAGGCAGGCCAGGTGACCCGCTATGGCAGCGAAAGTCTGTTGACCTTTAATGAAAAGCCCCTGTATTGTCTGGCTGTGGGTTACGCCCAGTACGCAGCGGAGGGACGGCTGTGCGGTGACACGGTAAAGGTCGCCCGGGACGGCCGTGGTCACCAAATTCTTATTATCAGCGACGGTATGGGTCGCGGCTCTCGGGCAGCGCTGGACGGCGCTATGGGCGCCGGGCTGCTGAGCAGACTGCTCAGTGCAGGCTTTGGCTTTGACGCGGCGCTGAAAGTGGTCAACTCTGCGCTGCTGGTCAAGAGCAATGAGGAGAGTCTGGCTACCCTGGACTGTGCTTGCGTAGATCTGTTTACCGGTCGGTGCGCCTTTTACAAAGCCGGCGCACCCCGATCCTATGTGCTGCGCCACGGGCGGCTGACCCGGTGCGAGCTGGCCAGTATGCCGGCGGGCATTTTGCGGGGCATTACCTTTGCCAAGCGCACGGCGGTGCTGGGCGCCGGGGACACGGTGGTGCTGCTCAGCGACGGCATTACAGACGCGGACGCGGTAGGGCTGGAGGCGCTGCTTTGCCGCTTTCAATCCCAGGATCAGCAGGAGCTGGCAGATACGGTGCTGGCCTATGCCAAGGCCCACACCCCGGCGGATCGACGAGACGATATGAGCGTGATCGTGGCCCGGTTGCTACCAAATTAAGGAGGAGCGAATACCATGTTTCTATACGGATTTGTCGGCAGCGCCCCCTGTGGCGGGCTGCTGCTGGAGAAGTTGCAGGCCTGCACCCAGCCGGGGCTGGACGGTTACGGCGCCGCCCTAATGCAAGGGGGAGAGCTGCTGTGCGCCAAAAGCAAAGAAAGCGTGACGGCATTGGCACAGCAGCTGCCGGAGAGCACAGCGCCCTGCGGATTGGTACACGCCCGGTTTGCCACCTGTGGCGGGCGCACCGCAGAGAATGTGCACCCCTTTGTGACCGATGATTATTGCCTGGCGATGAACGGCACGGTGGAGAACGCCGGCGCCCTGCGCAGCGCGCTGAATTTGCTGCCTTACCCGGACAGCGACGGCGCGGTGTTGGCGGCGCTTTTGCAGGCGTATGCAGACAGCGGCACCGTTGCCGCTTTGCGTCTGTGCTGCCGTGAGGCGCGGGGCAACTATGCTTTGGCCGTGCTGCGTCGGGGCGAGGAATGCCTGTTCGCCTGTGCCCACGGGGCGCCGCTGTATGCGGCAGTGGGCGGCGGCAGCGCTTGCGTTTCTTCGGATTTGGCGGCACTGGAACCGGATCAAATGAAAATCTATGTCCTGTCTGCCGGGGAGTGCGTGCAGCTGCGCCCGGGCAAGCTGCAGTTTTGGAACGCCAAGGGCAAAAAAATTAAAAAATCCCCCTGCGCGGTGACTTTGCGACGGCCACCGGCAGCGGGCTTTGCGGACCCGGGAGAGGCGTTACAGGCGTTGCCCGGAGATTTGGAACTGCTGCTCCATCGCTTTGTGCGTGGGGATCAACCTCGGTTGGGCAAAAGCCGCCTGCGCCCCCGTGGCATCAGTCGGGTGCTGCTGGTAGGCTGTGGCACTTCCTATCAGCTGGCGCAAGCGGCGGCTTGTAATTTTGAGTCGGTGTGCGATGTGCCTGCTTTTGCCTATTCTGCCGGTGAGTTCTGCGCCGGGGGCGTGGTGTGCGACCGAGGCGCGCTGGTGGTGGGCATTTCTGCCAGCGGCCAAACGGCAGAGGTGGCGGAGGCGCTGCAAAAGGCGGCGGCCTTCGGCGCCCGCACGGCGGCGCTGACCGGCGACCCGGACAGCCCCTTAGCTCGTGCCGGGGGCACGCTTCTGTCCCTGCCTTGCAGTCTGCCCGGCGGGTTGCCGCCGGTGACCCACTTTGTGCTGGGCTATGTGCTGCTGGCGCTGGTGGCGGTGGACTGGGGGCTGCGCCAAAAGACCATTACCCCCTTATTCGGCCGCATGGCGGTAAAGCTGTGCGCCACCCTGCCGGACAAACTGCGGCTGATCTTAAAAAGTGGCAGCGAACTGGACGCTTTGGCGGCGTACCTAACCGGCTATGATCGGCTGCTGTTTGTGGGTCAAAACATTGACCTGGCGGCAGCGGGCGCGATGGCCGGCGTGTGGAGCCGTACTCTGGGCGTGTCGGTGGAGACGGTGCCTGCGGCGGAGCTGCGCCACACCTTGCTGCCTACGGTGGACAGTCACACGGCGCTGGTGGCGCTGATCAGCAGTCGGGAACTGACGGAAAAAACCTGCGCTGCCCTGCAACTGGCGGCCATTCGGGGCGCGGGTACGGTGGCTTGCACGGTAGAGAGCCTGGCAGGACAGCTGTCCGGCGCACGGCAGGTATTTTTGTTTCCGGACAGCCTGCCTTTGCTGGCACCTGTGTGCCAGTGCGCTACCCTGTCTATGCTGCTTTTGCGGCTGTGTACCGCCCGGGAGCAGGCCGGGCGACCGGTGGAGCAGCCGCCGGTGCTGCCCCGGTATTTTGCCGGATAGGGCATGTTTAGACCAAAGGGGCGCTTTTTCGCTATTTTCCTTGCAAAGCGGCGGGCTTTTCGCTATAATAGACCCGTATGAACGCGCGTTGCGCTTTGGAGGAATAGTATGGAAAAAATTCTTGTTTTGGATTTCGGTGGTCAGTACAATCAGCTGATCGCCCGCCGTGTGCGTGATCACGGCGTGTTTGCCGAAATTCTGCCTTATACCACCTCGCTGGATACCATTCGGCAGGGAAATTATAAGGGCATTATCTTTACCGGCGGTCCCAATTCCGTATATGACCCGGCCTCTCCCCATTACACCCCGGAGGTGCTGGAGCTGGGCGTGCCGGTGCTGGGCATTTGCTACGGCTGCCAGCTGATGGCATGGATGCTGGGCGGCAAGGTAGAGACGGCGCCGGTGTCCGAGTACGGCAAGATCAAGTTGACCGTGCTGGGCGGCAGTGTGCTGCGGGATGTGCCCCAGGACTCCACCGTTTGGATGAGCCATACGGACTATATCGCCCAGCCCCCGGCGGGCTTTACCGTCACCGGTAAGACGGCGGACTGCCCCTGTGCGGCGATGGAGAACCCGGAGCGTGGCCTGTATGCAGTGCAGTTCCACCCGGAGGTGACCCATACCACTTATGGCAAGGAAATGCTTCATCATTTCCTGTTTGATGTTTGCGGTTGCTCCGGCGACTGGCAGATGGATAATTTTATCGAAAAGACCGTAGCTGCGCTGCGTGCGCAGATTGGTGACAAAAAGGTGATTCTGGGCCTGTCCGGCGGTGTAGACTCCTCCGTGGCAGCGGGCCTGCTGTCTCGCGCGGTGGGCAAGCAGCTTACCTGCGTGTTTGTGGACCAGGGCTTAATGCGCAAGGACGAGGGCGATTTTGTAGAAAAGACCTTTACTTCCTTATTTGATATGAATTTTGTGCGGGTCAACTGCCAGGAGCGCTTTTTGCAGGCGCTGAAGGGCGTCACCGACCCGGAGCAAAAGCGCAAGATCATCGGCACCGAGTTCTTTAATGTGTTTTGGGACGAGATCCGCCACCAGGATGAGCTGGGCTACTTTGCCCAGGGCACCATTTATCCGGACTGCATTGAGTCCGGCAAGGGGGATGCGGATACCATCAAAACCCATCATAATAAGGTAAAGATGCCGGAGGATGTGCAGTTCCTGGGCTTGGTAGAGCCGCTGTGCGACCTGTTTAAGGACGAGGTGCGCAAGGTGGGTACCATGTTGGGCATTCCTAAGGAGCTAGTGTGGCGCCAGCCGTTCCCCGGCCCCGGTCTGGGCGTGCGAATCTTGGGCGAGATCACCGCGGATAAGATCCGGGTGCTGCAAGAGGCGGATTGGGTTCTGCGGGATGAAATGGCCAAGAATGGGTACGAGAAAGAGATGGCCCAGTTCTTCTGCGTGCTGCCCTGTGTCAAGACGGTGGGCGTGATGGGCGATCATCGCACCTACGATCACCTGGTGGCCATTCGTGCCGTTACCACGGATGACTTTATGACTGCCGATTGGGCGCGCATCCCCTATGATATCCTGGCTACTGTCAGCAACCGCATCACCAATGAGGTGGAGCATGTCAATCGCGTGGTCTACGACATCACTTCCAAACCGCCCGGTACGGTGGAGTGGGAGTAAATGGTGCCCGATGGCTTGCAGGTAAAAACTATAATGCATTTAAGGCTTTCGCTTTTGCGGGAGCCTTTTTTGTGTGAATTTATTGCTGGTGGTTGTTTTTTGTGGTGGAAAACAGAAAAAATTCTCCAAATCCCTTGACGAAAAAGGGAGAAATGGGTAAAATAAAACCGATTAGAAAGTTTTTTAGAGAGAGAAGAGGTATGGACTATGGGTCGGCGAATTTTGGCTGTGTTGGCGGCGCTTTTGGTGCTTTTGTGGGCAGCGGTGCCGGCCTATGCAGCTTCGCCGGCGGTGGACCGCGCCTACCTGACCCGGGAGCCTTGGCAGAATGTGCCGGTTACAGAATTCCGGGCGGATGGTGCTATGGGCTATTACCAAATCTATGCCGACACGGACAATCATTGTCTGTATTTTTCGGTGAGTATGCAAGATCAGCAGGTGGAGCCGGGGGCGAATACCGCCGCCGTTGCGCTGAATTTGCAGGTGTCCTCTGCCAAATTCTCCACGAGGAAATTTACATTTACAACCGGCGCGGACAAGGCGTTGCAGAGCTACGCCGGCATTGCCAGCAGCTGCAATATGCAGGTGGAAATACTGGAAAACAGCGGCGGTTACGGCATCGCAGACGGCAATGCTTACTTTGCCATTGCGCTGGATAAAAGCCTGTGCGGGCCGTTGACGGTGCGGCTGGATTATAACTGCGGCGAGCGTGGCATTTGCCTTTTGGAGCACGCTGCTTTTGATTACACTTTGCCGGAAAAGACGACCAAAAGTCGCAATGCGCGCGCCGGGACAAAGCAATCAACCCGGCAAACTACAACGAAAAAGAAAAAAGAAAGCACCACCAAATTTACCTACACCGGCACAGTGCCCCATACGGCCAAAAGCGCACGGAAAAGCAGCGCCCAAACAGTGACCAAGTTTGCGTACACCGGCGGGACAAGCACCGGTGATACGGAGGAAGAACCGGAAGTGCAAAGCAGCGGCACAGCAGTGCTCACCGACGGTACATACACCGCAGCGGTGACGCCTACGCACCGTTCCACCGTAGCGAATATTTTAATTTATCTTGCCATTGCCTTAGCCACAGCAGCCGTGATTGCATTGGTTGCAGGGGTCATCAAATCCCGCAAAGCCAAGGGGGAAGAAGCGCAGGAAAAACAGAGACAAGAGAAAGAACAGGAAATCGAGGATTACGACGAATAGCAAAGCAGAAAGCCACCGATGATCGGTGGCTTTTTGTTACAAGTCAAACCGGCCTTAGTCTGCGCGGCGGAAGCGGCAGCAAACAAGTGGGCGTTGTCGATTTTCATATAATTGGCAAAGGGCAGCTCGCCGGGGCGGCTGACCATTCGATGGTCGGGTTGTCCCGGCGCAGCAGTTGGTTGGAGCGGGCGATATTTCGCTTAGACGGTTTGTGCCGCAGCGCCGAATAAAAGTACCTACTTCATACATTTCCTCCAAAAAAGAACCCGCTGATGACAGTTCATCAACGGGTTTGTCGGCTTAGGACGATTTTAATCCGGGTCACAGAGAGGACAGGGCGCCGAGAGCGGCGGTGCCTACGACGGAGTAAAACAGCGCCAGGACCACCACGGAGATGACCCACATAATAATGTTGGCCCAAATAAAGTTCTTCTTATTCTTATTGGTGTTGGGGCTGCACAACCACACGATCCAGCAGATCCAATTCACCACCGGCAAGGCGGAGAGAATGAACATACCCACATACTGGCCAATGCTCATCACCTGGGTGGTGGGATCATAGGCCGGGGGCGCCGGTTGATAGGGCGGCTGATAGGGTTGTTGATAATTGCCCTGAGGGTTCGGGTTTTGCTGATTGTACTGGTCCATTTGGTACTTCCTCTTTTCTTAAAAAATGTGCAGAACGCTGCACCCATAGCATACCATACTTGGCATTAGCTGTCAATTCTTGCCTTTGCCGGGCAAATTTACGGCGCAGATCCCAACGGTAACCAGTGCGCCGGACAGCAGATAGCGCCAGGAGAAAGGCTCCCCCAGCAGCAGGCAGGAGAGCACCACCCCCAGTACCGGGATAAAGGCGTTATAAATGGCAATCTGCCCCACCGGGTGGTAGCGCAGCAGTTGGTTGTAAAACGAAAAACCCACGGCAGACACCGCCACCAGCGCCGCCAGGATCAGCAGTCCCTTGAGGTGTACACCCACCGGGTGGGCGCCCATCAGCAGCCCGGCAGGGATCAGCAGCGCGCCGCCCAGTGCCAGGGAATGGCCGGTAGCCACCAGCGGGTCCATTTTGCGGGTGACCACCCGGGTCAGCAGTCCGCCTGCCATGGCGCACACACTGCTGCACAGCAGCATACCGTCGCCGGAGAGGGTGAACTGCCCGGCGGTGCTGCCCAGGTTGATGAGCACAATGCCGGAGAACCCCAACAGGCAGCCAAAAATTGACCGTAGGGTGAGCTTTTCCCGGAACACCACCGCGGCTGCCAGGATCAGCAGAAAAGTGCCCAGGCTGTCCAGGATAGACGCCCGGCCGCCGGGGGAATTGGATACGCCCAGATAAAAGAAAAAGTAGTGCAGCGCCGTGTTGACCAAACCAAAGAGCACCAGCTGCCACCGTGTCTTGCCCCGGGGCACCGCAAAGGAGCGGCCGCACAGCTTGGCTACCGCCAGCACCACCAGACCGGCCAGCAAGAACCGCGCTCCGGCGAACAGCGCCTTGCCGCCGGTGTCTGTGCCGGCAATGCCAAAGTCCGCCAGACCCAGCTTGATCAGGGGAAAGGCGCAGGCCCAGCTTAGCGCCGCGCTGCCGGCAAACAGGGGCACCCATTTTCGATTTTCAAACACAGAGGCTTTGGGCATTTGGTTCTCCGTTCTCTGCACACAGCCGCAGATCATCCTTTGTTTTTGCCGGATTATTGTATAATAGCCGCCGCCAAAAGTCAACAAACGCGCAGGGCCTGTATCCTCAGTCATATTGCTTCTCAAACAATTCCTCGTAAGTTGTGTGCAGTATGCGGCGAATGTGGAGGATCTCGTCCGGATAAATATGCCGCTGCCCCACCTCGATCTTGGCCACGGCGCTGCGGGTAATATCACACCCGGCCAGTTGCAATTTGGCGGAGAGCAGCTCCTGGGTCATGCCCTTTTCTTCCCGAATATGGCGGATATTCCGCCCCATCTGTTTTTCAAATTCAATATTCATGGTCAACCTCTTGCACCTATTTAAGAACAATTTGCGTTGACTTTATTGTATCTTTGTGCTATTCTAAGATTGCACCTGTATAGGTGCAATTATGCAGAACCAGAAAGAACAACAGAAAGAAGGAAATGCAAATGAAAAGAAAAATCAGTATTCTTTTGGCGCTGATGATGGCCGTCTGTATGGTAGGCGCCGTGCAGATCACCGCCTATGCCGCCACTACTGCCAAGAGCGTGTCGCTGTCTACCACCACTTACACCTACGACGGCAAGGTGAAGAAGCCTAAGGTGACCGCCAAGGACAAGAAGGGCAAAAAGATCGCCGCCAAGTATTACACGGTCAAGTACCCCTCCGGCAGAAAAAATGTGGGCACTTATACGGTTAAGGTCAAATTCAAGGGCAAGTACAAGGGCACTAAGAGCGCCAGCTTTAAGATCGTGCCCAAGGGGACTGCCATCTCCTCTGTGTCCGCCGGTAAAAAGTCCTTTACCGTTAAGTGGAAGAAGCAGGCCACCCAAACCACCGGCTATCAGGTGCAGTATGCAGAGAACAGCAGATTCAAATCCGCAAGTAGCAAGACCGTAAGCAAGAATTCCACCACCTCGCTGAAAGTAAACGGCAAACCCATTAAAAAATACTATGTGCGGGTGCGCACTTATAAGAAAGTGGGCAAGACCAACTATTACAGCAGCTGGTCAAAGGCTTCCTCTGTGACCACCAAAACCGGGCTGAGCCTGAACGCATACAAAATCACGCTGTTTAACGGTGAGACATATACATTAAAATGTACCGGTACCAGCAAAAAAATCAGCTGGCAGACAAGTGATCCTGCGGTCGCAACTGTCAATCGTTCCGGTTTGGTTCGTGCCATCGGTTCCGGACAGTGTACCATTACGGCCAAGACGGACGATGATCGGGTAAGTTGCAAGATCACGGTTCCGGAGTATTATCCGGAGAATTACAATGTGCCGGATTTCGGCGCCTATTTTAATGTACCGCTGATAGAGTATTATGAGGGCAGCGGCGACACGCCGGTGCAGTGCGTCTATTCCTATGCGGCTGTTGCGCGTGAAAGCGCGGATTGGCTGGATGATTACTATGACATCCTGTGGGATTACGGATTCCGGTTCTGCAAAGAGGAGGACAAAAGAGAAGAAGAGTCTAACTATTATATTTCCTTCTATAATCAGAAAACGGATGATATGATTATGGTTGCTGTGCATTATGATTCGTATGATGGCGAGCCGCAGGCGATTTCTGTACTTTACTATAACACCACTGGATATTGATATAAGCAGACAGGCACCCTTGCATTATGCAAGGGCGCTTTTGTTTTATACAGCCCATGGGCTTTTTATTGCATTTTCAGCCGCGGTATGGTAGAGTTATAACAGGTATATAAAATAGACAGACGGCGCGGGCCGGGAAGGGGAATGGTATGAAAGGTATAATTTTGGCAGGGGGCAGCGGCACCCGGTTGTATCCGCTGACCCAGATCACCTCCAAGCAGCTGCTGCCGGTGTATGATAAGCCTATGATCTACTATCCGCTGACCACGCTGATGCTGGCGGGGGTGCGGGATATTCTCATTATCAGCACGCCTCGAGATCTGCCCCGATTCCAGTCTCTCTTGGGGGACGGCGCGCGGTTTGGGCTACGGCTCAGCTACAAGGAGCAGCCCTCCCCGGACGGGCTGGCCCAGGCCTTTATCCTGGGTGCGGATTTTATTGGCGACGACTGCTGCTGTATGGTGCTGGGGGACAATATCTTTTACGGCGCCGGGCTGCGGCGGTTGCTACAAAGTGCGGTGGAGAACGCAGAGCAAAATCACCGTGCCACCGTGTTTGGCTATCATGTAGAGGACCCGGGGCGATTTGGCATTGTGGAGTTTGACCGGGAGAACCGGGTGGTGTCGCTGGAGGAAAAGCCGGCGGTGCCCAAGAGCAATTATGCGGTCACCGGGCTGTATTTCTACGACAATCGGTGCGTGGACTACGCCGAAGGACTGACCCCTTCCGCCCGGGGCGAGCTGGAAATTACCGATCTGAACCGACTGTACTTACAGGCGGGGGATCTGGATGTAAAGCTGCTGGGGCGGGGCTACGCCTGGCTGGATACCGGCACCACGGACAGCCTGTTAGAGGCCGGCAATTTTGTGCGTACGATTCAGCACCAGCAGGGGGTGGAGATCTCCTCCCCGGAGGAAGTGGCCTATATTAACGGCTGGATCACCGCCGATGATTTGGCGGCAGCAGCCGAGACTTATGGAAAATCCGCATACGGTGCCTACTTGCAGGCGGTGGTGCGGGGCGAAATACAATACTGAGGTGCGAGGATGACTGTACTTGTGACCGGCGGTGCCGGGTTTATCGGTGCCAACTTTATATTTTACCAACTGACCCACCACCCGGAGGATCGGGTGGTGTGTCTGGACAAGCTGACCTATGCGGGCAATTTGGAAACCCTGGCGGATGTGATGGAGAACCCCAACTTCCGCTTTGTGCAGGGGGATATTGCCGATGCGCAGGCGGTGGAGCGCCTGTTTTTGCAGGAGAAACCGGATTATGTAGTAAACTTTGCGGCGGAGAGCCATGTGGACCGCTCCATTACCCAGCCGGATCTGTTCTTAAAGACCAATGTGCTGGGCACCGGGGTATTGCTGGACGCCTGCCGC
>OOCH01002450.1_pt1 | contig 11529 bp, 10 predicted proteins | sample 1671641 | NCBI WGS metagenome assembly OOCH01 (sample SAMN06348177, study PRJEB24527) | human gut metagenome | biome: human gut; feature: ankylosing spondylitis patient; material: feces | host: Homo sapiens | place: China | collected 2015-10
GCATGAGATGAAGGCCGGTTTGATGCCGGATACGGCAGTGGAGAAAAAATGACCGCCATGCGGCGGGTCTTTTTCAGTTATAAGGCCGAAAAAAAGGCCTGTGAAGGCCCGGTAATGAAGAAAAAACATAAAAGAAACGCCCTGCTTGCGCAGGGCGTCCTTGTTAGTAAGCGCTGATGTATTCGTCCAGGCTGCCGGCGGAACAGTTCCGGCTCACCCAGAAAGCGGATGCCCAGACCATAAGGGCCGTCGCCTGGGTGTCGTCCAGACTTTTGAGCTTGCTTTCCAGGCTGGAGCGGCTGGCGCCATGCCGGGTGTGCAGGTTGTTGAGCTCACAGGCATCACTGACCCGCAGCAGCAGATAGGACAAACGCGTGTGGTCAGGCAGCAGGCGCGTATCCTTGTGCGCTTCCACGATGGTCTTCAGTTCGCCTGCGGTAAACATCTGCTTGATGTTGGCCATGGCGCGGAAAAACGTATCCACGGCCCAGGGCAGGATGAATTCAGCTCCGGCGCTCTTGGTACGAAAGTAATCCTTGAGCCAGCGTTCCTGCTCGTCGTTGATGCGTGCTGCTACCTGTGGCATGGGGCCCCCGTAGGCGTCTGCGACGCCATTTTCCTGCGTTGTTTACAGGAAGCCTACCGCAGGCCCCGCCAAAGTTCAAGACATTTTCTAGAAAATGTCTTGCATTCCGTACAGGCGTCCCGGCTGCTGTCCGCACAGCCAGGCAGCGGCCCGCAGGGCTCCCTGAGCGAAGGTCTCGCGCGAGTGGGCCTGATGCGTCACTTCGATGCGTTCGCCGGGGCCCATGAAGTAGACCGTGTGAACACCGACCACATCCCCGCCGCGAATGGCCTGGATGCCGATCTGCGCCTTGGGACGCTCACCGATGATGCCGTCACGGGCGGAACAGCGGACGTCGTCCAGATCCCAGCCCCGGGCTTCGGCCAGGCATTCGCCCAGACGCAGGGCCGTACCGCTGGGGGAGTCCTTTTTACGGTTATGGTGCAGCTCCACCATCTCGATATCGTACTTTTCCCCGAGGGCGCGGGTCAGTTCGGGCAGGACCTTGAGCAGCACATTGACGCCGATGCTCATATTGGGCGCCCAGAACATGCGGCAGCTTTCGGCCAGCTTCGCCAGTTCTTGCTTTTGTTCATTGGTGAAGCCGGTGGTGCCGATCACATGAGCGGCACCGAACTTGGCCACACTGCGGGCCGTGGCCAGACTGACCTCGGGAGCGGTGAAATCGACAACGACAGCTTTGCCGTCCAGACTTTGCAGCAGCTCTTCCACATTCTGGCTCACCGGGCACGACAACGCGGCCAGACCGGCAGCAAATTCGCTGCGTTCCACCACGCCCGCAAGCGTGAAGGCGGGGTCTTCCTGCACCAGCGTGCAGATGGTCCGGCCCATACGGCCATTGGCCCCCATGACGATGATCGGCGTGCTCATTGCTTCACCTGTCCTGTTCTGTTGAAAGTTATGCGTCCATCCTGTCAGCGAGCAAATTCAAGAAAGCTGCTTCATCAAGGACGGTGATCCCCAGGCTTTGGGCTTTTTCCAGTTTGCTGCCCGGATTTTCGCCCACCACAAGGATATCCAGTTTTTTGCTCACGCTGCCCAGCACTACGGCGCCGGCCGTCTCGGCCAGCTGTTTGGCCTTGCCCCGCGCCATGGAAAGGGTGCCGGTGAAGAGGATGTTCTTCCCCTGCAAGGGACCGCCCTCCCCGGCTGCCTCGGCAGGCTCTGCCGCAGCCACGGGCCACAGGCCTGCCTCACGCAATCCGGCCAGCATATGCTGGTTGGCCGGGCTTTCAAAAAAACTGCGGATGGAGCTGGCCACCTCGGGCCCCACATCCGGCAGCTCCAGCAGGCGCTGGGTATCGGCGGCCGCCAAGGCATCCATATCGTGAAAATGCGCAGCCAGCATGCGGGCGGTCTGCTCGCCCACATGGCGGATGCCCAAGGCACTGATGAGGCGGGCCAGCGTGGCATTGTGGCGGGCATCGTCGAAAGCATCCACGATCTTGCGGGCCAGCATGTCGCCCATACGGTCGAAGGGCAGCAGATCCTGCACTGTGAGCCGGAACAGCTGTTCCGGGCTGGTGACATGCCCGCTGCTGACCAGCTGCTCTATCCATTTCTGTCCCACGCCCTGCACATCCAGACCGGCCTTGGACACGAAGTGACAGATGGAGCGCAAGCGCACCGCCGAACAGGAGATATTGCCGCAACGCCAGGCCGCTTCACCGGGTTCCCGGTGGGCTGGCTCGCCGCAGACGGGGCAGATATGCGGGAATTCGAACGGCCTTGCACCCGAGGGGCGTTCCTCCAGCACCGGGCCCACCACTTCGGGGATGACATCGCCTGCCCGCTGCACGATGACCGTATCCCCTACCCGCACGTCCTTGGCCAGGATCTCGTCTTCATTATGCAGAGTGGCGCGGGTGACCATGACCCCGCCTACGGCCACCGGCTCCAGCTGGGCCACAGGGGTCAGGACACCGGTACGTCCCACCTGGATCTCGATACCGGTCAGACGGGTATGCACCTGCATGGCCGGGAACTTGAAAGCGATGGCGAAGCGCGGCGCGCGGGCTGTGAAGCCCAGGGCCTCCTGTGCCTCCAGATCATCCTGCTTGGCCACGGCACCGTCGATCTCCATGGGAAAATCCGCCCTGCCCTGACGCACGCTTTCCACATAGGCTTCCACAGCAGCCGGATCGGCGCAGAGTTTGCCGTCGGGCGGCGTCAAAAAGCCGTAATCGCGCAGCCGGGTCGCCAGCTCGTGCTGGAAATGACAGGGTTCCGCCTGTCCCCAGCGGGCCTCGCCCAGACTGTAGGCCAGGAATCGCAGGGGCATCTGCTGGGTGTTGGCCACATCCAGCTGGCGCAGGGCCCCGGCAGCGGCATTGCGCGGATTGGCCAAAAGCTTTTGGCCCAGGGATTCCCGGCGCTCGTTGATGGCGGCAAAATCCTTTTTGTAGATGACCACCTCGCCGCGCACCTCCAGCCGTTCCGGGAAGGGACCGGCCCCGCGCAGCCGCAGGGGGACCGTACGGATGGTACGCACGGCCTCGGTAACCACTTCACCCTCTTCCCCGTCGCCGCGGGTCAGCGCCTGTTGCAGGACGCCATCCTCATAGATAATCTCCAAGGCAAGACCATCCAGTTTGGGGTCACACCAGAAGGCCAGCGGCGCTTCGGGCAGGGCGCGCTGCATGCGGGCCACGAATTCCTGCCACTCCTCGGCGGAAAAGACGTTGTCCAGACCGTACATGCGCTGACGGTGGCGCTGTTTGGGCAGACCGCCCAGCAAACCGCCCCCCACGCGCAGCGTGGGCGAATGGGGACTGCGCCATTGCGGATGGTCTTCCTCCAGCGCCTTCAGCTCCCGGAACAGGGCATCGTACTGGTCGTCGCTGATGACCGGCTTGTCCAGCGTATGATACAGATAATTGTGGTGCTCCAGGATGGTCGTCAGCCAGGCCATCCGCTCCTGGGGCCTGTCCTTTGGCGGTTCGGGCAGGCTCAAAGGATCCACAGACGCCGGGGCTGCGGATGCGGCAGACGGCGCGACGATTTTTTCCGCAGCCTCTTTCTCGGCCCGTTTTTTGGGGGCAGGCGCGGCAGGGGCACCGAAAAGGGAAAGCTGTTCTGGACTCATGATCACTCCGGCAGGGCGATAAGGCGTTCACGCAGGGCCCGGATACGGTCCCGCAGGGCGGCGGCACGCTCGAACTCCAGTTCCCGGGCCGCCTCGCGCATCTCTTTTTCCAGACGCTGGACCAGCGCCGCGGTATCTTCGGCAGTCAGGGGCACGGCATCGTCCTGACGGGACGCACGCCCCCTGCCCTTGCCCCGGGATGAAGAACTGGTATCCACATACAGGGCATCCAGCGGAGATTCAAGACTTTTTCGGGTACTCCGCGGCGTGATGCCGTGCTCCGTGTTATAGGCGGTCTGCTTGGCCCGGCGCCGTTCGGTCTCGTCCATGGCCGCGCGCATGGAGGCCGTGACCGTATCGGCATACAGGATGACATGCCCGTGGACGTTGCGCGCCGCACGGCCAAAGGTCTGGATGAGCGATCCGGTGGAACGCAGGAAGCCTTCCTTGTCGGCATCGAGGATGCAGACCAGCGAGACCTCGGGGATGTCCAGACCTTCGCGCAGCAGGTTGATGCCCACCAGCACGTCGAATTCCCCTTGCCGCAGGGCCCTGATGATCTGCAAACGCTCCAGGGTGTCGATATCCGAATGCAGATAGCGGGCATTGACGCCCATATTGCAGCAATACTCGGTCAGGTCTTCGGCCATGCGCTTGGTAAGGGTGGTCACCAGCACCCGCTCCCCGCGCCGGATGCGTTCCCGGCATTCTCCCAGCAGGTCTTCCATCTGCCCCTTGGTGGGACGCACCTCCACTTCCGGGTCCACCAGCCCCGTGGGCCGGATGATCTGCTCGGAAATGATGCCCTGGGACTGGTCCATCTCGTATTTGCCCGGTGTGGCCGAAACGTAGACCACCTGATGCAGCAGGGAACGGAATTCGTCGAACTGCAGGGGACGGTTGTCCAGGGCAGAGGGCAGGCGGAAGCCGTAGTCCACAAGGGTCTGCTTACGCGAGCGATCGCCTTTGAACATGCCGCCCACCTGCGGCACGGTGATGTGGGACTCGTCCACGAACAGGATGAAATCCTCGGGGAAATAGTTGAGCAGGCAGGACGGCGGTTCCCCGGCCTTGCGGCCGTCCAGATGGCGGGAATAATTCTCAATGCCGTTGCAGTAACCCAGCTCCTCGATCATCTCCAGATCAAGCTGTGTCCGCTGCTCCAGACGCTGCGCCTCCACCAGGCGCCCGCTGGCCTTGAAGGCCGTCAGCCGTTCCAGCAGCTCCTGCCGGATGTCGGCCGTGGTCCGTTTGAGGTTGTCCTGGGCGGAGACGAAGTGACTGGCCGGATAGATGACGGTCTTGCCCACTTCCGCCAGCACGTCCCCGGTCAGGGGATCCACCTCGCGCATGGAGTCGATGTCGTCTCCAAAAAATTCGATGCGCAGGGCCCGTTCGTGATGGTAAGCGGGGATGATTTCCAGCACGTCCCCGCGCACACGGAAGGTCCCGCGATGGAAGTCATAGTCGTTACGTTCATACTGGACTTCCACCAGGCGGGTGATGAGGGCATCCATGGACATATGCTGCCCCACTTCCACCGGGATGATCATGCGGGCGTAGAATTCGGGGGAGCCCAGGCCGTAGATGCAGGAAACCGAAGCCACGATGATCACATCGCGCCGTGTCAGCAGGGCATGGGTCGCGGCATGGCGCAATTTGTCGATATTGTCGTTGATGGACGAATCTTTCTCGATGTAGGTGTCCGAGGCGGGCACATAGGCTTCCGGCTGGTAGTAGTCGTAATAACTGACGAAATACTCCACAGCGTTCTGCGGGAAAAATTCGCGGAACTCGTTGTAGAGCTGGGCGGCCAGCGTCTTGTTGGGGGCCAGCACCAGCGCCGGACGTCCGCAGCGGGCAATGACATTGGCCATGGTGAAGGTCTTGCCGGAGCCGGTCACGCCCAGCAGGATCTGTTCCGGCACGCCGGCTTCCAGATTGACCACCAGGGAATCGATGGCCTCCGGCTGGTCACCTGTGGGGACATAGGCGCTATGGAGCTTGAAAGGAGACTGGTTCATCATCGCTCGTCGGGAAGCCAGCCCAGGGCAGCATCATGGCGAAAAGACATCCGCCACGGCTGCCACGGCAGCTGGGAGACAGGTTCAGGATCAGGGACGGGCACAGCCTGCCGCAGGAGCGCCAGGAATTCCTTGCGGGGGATCTCCCGCGCGCCCATGGCCAGCATGTGGGGCGTGGCCTGCTGACAATCCAGCAGGAGGAAATCCCGTTCGCGCAGGAACGCCACCAGGCCCGCAAGGGCCGCCCGCGAAGCTTCGGGACAGAGGTGGAACATGGATTCCCCGAAAAAAGCCCGCCCCAGGGCCACACCGTACAGGCCGCCCAGCAGCTCCCCATCCCGCCAGGCTTCCACGGAATGGGCATAGCCCAGGGCGTGCAGGCGCTCATAGGCCGCTATCATCTCGGGCAGTATCCATGTCCCTTCACTGTCGCGACGGGGCGCCGCGCAGGCCCGGATGACGCGGGAAAAGGCCGTATCCATGCGCAGCTCGAACGGATGGTTGCGCAAGGCCCGGGCACTGCGGCGCGGCAGATGGAAGGCATCCGGCGGCAATACACAACGGGGATCAGGACACCACCACAGCAGGGGCATGTCCTCACCGTACCAGGGAAAGATGCCCCGGCTGTAGGCTGCCAGCAGACGTGCCGGCAGCAGATCGCCACCGGCACACAATATCCCTTCCGCGGTGCAGCATCCCGGCGAGGGGAACTGCGCCGCATACAGGGCTATCTGCTTACGCATCGTTGCGGCCGTCATCCCCCTCCTCCGCTTCCGCGCCCTGTGCAGGGGCCGCGTCAGGGAACTGGAGTACGAGTTCATTGTCCTTGACTCCCAGGCGGACGAGCCCGCCGTGGCGCAGACGGCCGAAGAGCAGCTCACCGGCCAGGGCGTCTTCCACCCGGCTGCGCAGCAAACGCCGCAGCGGACGCGCGCCCATGGCGGGATCATAGCCCTTTTCCGCCAGCCAGGCACGGGCACGGGGCGTAGAGGCCAGCGTGACCTGCTGTTCCGCAAGGCTGTTCCCGATCTCACGCAGGAACTTGTCCACGATACGCTGCATCATGGCAGGCGTGAGGGCCCGGAACGGGATCATGGCATCGAGACGGTTGCGGAATTCGGGCGTGAACAACCGTTCCACAGCCCCCAGGGCCTTGCGGGCCGCATCTTCGGGCGCGGCCTTGCCAAAGCCTATGCTGGCCTTGGACATCTCGAACGTCCCGGCATTGGAAGTCATGATGAGCACCGTGTGGGAAAAGTCCGTCTTGCGGCCGGAATTGTCCGTGAGGGTACCGTAGTCCATGACCTGCAGCAGGATGTTGAAGATGTCGGGATGGGCCTTTTCTATCTCGTCCAGCAGGACCACGGAATACGGGGCCTTGCGCACGGCCTCGGTCAGCAGGCCGCCCTGGTCGAAGCCCACATAGCCTGGCGGCGAACCGATGAGGCGCGAGACCGTGTGCGGTTCCATGTATTCGCTCATGTCATAGCGCAGGAACTCCACGCCCATGGTCTGGGCCAGCCCGCGGGCCAGCTCCGTCTTGCCCACGCCGGTGGGGCCATAGAAAAGGAAGGCGCCCGTGGGCCGCTGACGCTGCCCCAGGCCCGCACGCGAACGCAGGATGGCGCGCACGGTCTGCTCCACGGCTTCTTCCTGCCCAAAAACGATCTGCTTGAGGTTCTTTTCCAGATTGGCCAGGCGGTTCCGCTCCTGCCCCGAGACCGTCCTCACGGGCACGCCGGCCATACGGGCCACGATGCGTTCCACGTCGGACACCGTGACGGCGGCCGTCCGCTTTTCATCCTTGCGGCGCAGGTCCACGGCGGCCCCCACTTCGTCCATCACGTCGATGGCCTTGTCAGGCTGCAGACGGTCACGGACATAACGGTTGGAAAGGTCCACGATGCTGCGCAGCACGGTCTCGCTGTAGCGCACGCGGTGATGGCCCGCGTAATGGGACTGCAAGCCGCTGAGGATGGCAAAGCAATCCTCGGCATTGGGTTCCCCCACGTCGATGCGCTGGAAGCGCCGCGTCAGGGCCCGGTCTTTTTCCAGGTGGTTGCGGAACTCCTCATGGGTGGTGGAGCCGATGCAGCGCAGCTCCCCGCTGGCCAGTACGGGCTTGAGCAAGTTGGAGGCGTCCATGGAACCGCCGGAAGTGGCCCCGGCACCCACGATGGTGTGGATCTCGTCGATGAAAACCACGGCATCCGGGATGTTCTTGAGCTCTTCCACGATGGCCTTGAGGCGGCTTTCGAATTCGCCGCGATAGCGGGTACCGGCTAGGATCAGGCCCATATCGAGGGCGTAGATCTTGACGTCCTTGAACTTTTTGGGGACCTGCCCCTGGGCGATGCGCAGGGCCAGACCTTCGGCCAGAGCTGTCTTGCCCACGCCGGGATCGCCCACGAACAGGGGATTGTTCTTGCGGCGGCGGCACAGGACCTCGATGGCTCTGTCCAGTTCTTCCTGACGGCCCACCAGGGGGTCGATCTTGCCGTCGCGAGCACGGGCGGTGAGCTCGGTGGCGTACTTTTCCAGAACGTTCTCCCCGGCTTCGCCTTCTTCCTTCTCCCTGGCGGCATCGGGGGACACGCCCCGGGATCCGCCTCCTTCCGGCATACCGTGCGAGATGAAGGTCAGCGCGTCCAGACGATCCACTCCCTGACGCGTCAGGAAGTAGTGGGCATAGCTGTCCTCTTCATCCAGGATGGCCACGAACAGGTCGCCCAGTTCCACCTGGCTCCGTCCCGAAGCGTGGATATGGCCCAGGGCCCGTTCGAGCACCCGCTGCACACCGGCGGTCTGATGGACTTCGTGCTCGCCCTGATCCGGCAGCACCTGCATCTCGTTACGGAAAAAGCCTTCCAGCTGTTCGCGCAACACCGCCACACTGGCCCCGCTGCCTTCCAGCAGCAGACGGCCGGGGGCTACGGTCGTCAGTGAGAACAGGATGTGCTCCACCGTCAGCAATTCATGCCTGCGGCGTTGCACTTCCTGGACGGCAACCTTCAAAACTTCCTGAACAGCAGCACTGAGCATATGATCCTCAACGATATTTTTCCATGGTGCGGCGCAAGGGGAAGCCCGCCGCGCGGGCCCGCCGCCTGACGAGCGCCACCTTTGTTTCCGCTATCTCATGCGTGTAGACGCCGCACTGGCCGATGCCCTGCTGATGGACGGCCAGCATGATGGCCGTGGCTTCTTCCGGTGTCTTGTGGAAAATGTCGCACAGGACGCCGACGACGAAATCCATGCTCGTATAATCGTCGTTGTGGAGCAGGACCACATAACGGTCCGGTTCCTTGACCTTCTTCTTGACGATGGTGGCAGTATCCGTTCCCGGCTCATTCCAGGTTTCATCGGCCATGAGGGCTATCCTCCACGGTAGGCAGGCCCAGATCCCGGCGCCAGCGGGCCAGTTCTTCGGGCGTGAACACAAACGACAGGTCGGGCGGCAGATTATTCCGCTGCCGCCACTCCTGATGAAGATAATGATAACTTTGAGTACTAACCGGGACATCGTCAAGTCCCAGCAGAGCTTCCAGACGCAGGATCTCTTCCTCGGGCCCCTCCAGCTCCACCACGCGGGCAAAGGGGACGATATCCATGTCGATACTGGTATGCTCCAGCGTCCAGGTCTCCCGGATCTTTTCATAGCAGGCACGGACCACATAGCCCAGGCCTTCCAGGATGCTGTGCATCTGCGCGGCATCGGTGACGGGGGTCTCCCGCTCTTCACGGACCTTGAAGGCCGCATCCGGCGCGGAGACGGGCGGCAGCTTGAGCGTCAGCACGTTTTGCGCATGGTCCGGCCATTCCTGCGAGCGCAGGCGCAGCAGGTGATGCCCGGCCCGCAAGGAGCCGTCAGGCAGGTCATAGATGCGGTTCCGCTCCAGATGGACGTCACCTCCCTGCGCGCCACACTGGCGCAGGCGACGGCGCAAGCTGTCGAAATCGACCTCGAGATATTTGCGTTCTATTTCAAGAGCCATGGCATGCTCACTGTTTGCGATGAAAGAGTTTCTGCTGCAGGTCGGCGATGGTCGCGATGCCGCCCTTGCCGGGATGGATCACGGGCTCGAAGCCCAGACGGCGCGCCTGGGCCAGACGAAGGTCGTGGGCGGCCACGGGCCGCACCTGACCGTTGAGGTCCACCTCGCCCCACAGGACACACTTTTCCGGCAGCGGCACGTCATAATACGACGACAGCACCGCCGCCACCAGGGCCAGGTCCAGCCCGGGCTCCTGCAGCTTCATGCCGCCGCCGACCTTGGCATAGATGTCCACCTGTCCGAAATTGAGTTTGAGGCGCTTTTCCAGCACGGCCAGCAGCAAATGCAGACGGTTGGCATCGAAGCCGAGGGCCGCACGCCGGGGGATGCTGAGGAAGGTCCGGGCCACCAGGGCCTGCACTTCCACCGCCAGCGGGCGCTGCCCGTCCACGGCCATGACCACCGCCGTGCCGGACAGGGAGGCGTCGCGATCGCCCAGGAAAAAGGTGGAAGGATCATCCACCACTTCCATGCCCCGGCCCCCCATGCGGAAGACCAGCAGCTCTTCATTGGGGCCAAAACGGTTTTTGAAGACGCGCAGCAGGCGGAACATCTGGCGGCGGTCGCCTTCAAGAGAGATGACGGTATCCACCATATGCTCCAGCAGGCGGGGACCAGCCAGGACACCGTCCTTGGTCACATGGCCCACCAGCACCAGCGTGACGCCCAGGCGGCGGCAGGCTTCCAGCAGGGCCATGCTCACGGCACGCACCTGATTGACATTGCCGGGAAGGCCTTCGGCATCGACGCTGCTCATGGTCTGTACCGAGTCCACCACCAGCAAACGGGGCGGAGCCAGCTCCAGGGCGGCGATGACCTCGTCCACACTGGAGGTGGACATGGCCAGCAGGTTGTCATGCAGCATGCCGAGCCGCTGTCCCCGCGCCTTGATCTGCGGCAGGGATTCTTCGCCGCTGGCATAAAGCACTCTGCCCCCTTGGGCAGCGACCAGCCCAGCCACCTGCAGCAGCAGGGTGGATTTGCCGATGCCCGGCTCGCCGCCGATGAGCGTAACGCTGCCGATGACGATGCCGCCGCCCAGTACGCGGTCCAACTCACTGATGCCGGTGACGATGCGGCTTTTCTCCTCGGTGGTGCTGATGTTTTTCAGCTTTTGGGGCGTCAGGCTCGTCTGACCGGTCACGCGGACGGGGGCTGCGGCGCGGGAACTGCTTTTGGTCGGTTCCGCCACTACATCCTCGGTCATCGTATTCCACGCCCCGCAGGAGGGGCAGCGGCCCATCCACCGGGGGCTGGTCTCGCCGCACTGGTTGCAGACGTAGATCGTTTTCAGCTTATCTTTAGGCATGGGGTTCCTCCGGCTACAAATTCAACGACTGCCCTTATTATATCCCAAATCTGCAATGGGGGCAAGTAATCTGTGTAATTCCTGTAAAAAGGGCCGCCGCCCCGGGAACTTACGGTGTCTCCGGCGGCAGCGGCCTGCTTTATTGCGTATTATAGGGTCACTTTGTGGTAGACCTTTTTACCCTTTTTAATGACAACGCCCTTGTTCAACGCTTCGACGGTCAGGGCAGCCTTCGGGTCGGTGACTTTCTCGCCATCCACCAGAACACCACCCTGCTGGACCAGCTGGCGGGCCTCACGGTTCGAGCCGCACAGGCCAGCGGCGACCATGGCAGCCAGCAGACCGACGGTGCCGTCCTTAACGAGGGAGGCATCCAGCTGGGTGGCGGGCATGTTCTCGTGGTCAGCATCACCACTGAACAGGCCGCGGGCAGTGGCCTGGGCCTTCTCGGCTTCTTCCTCGCCGTGGAC
>OOCH01002459.1_pt1 | contig 11497 bp, 7 predicted proteins | sample 1671641 | NCBI WGS metagenome assembly OOCH01 (sample SAMN06348177, study PRJEB24527) | human gut metagenome | biome: human gut; feature: ankylosing spondylitis patient; material: feces | host: Homo sapiens | place: China | collected 2015-10
GCCCAGGCCAGCCACTTGGCCTTCAGGGGAATGATGCCCCACAGCAGGACCTGCATGTCCGGGTACAGACTGGCGATGGCGTAGAACATGGACAGGTTCGCATAGGTCATGGAGACGCTGCTGTTGAACACAAAGCCCAAAATCAGGTTCAGCACCACATTGGTGACTGCACCGGTGAGGGCAGTTACCATCGCCATAATATTCTTTTTCTCCGCCATATAGATAGAGGCCAAAAAGTTCACCAGACAGGAGAATACGGTGGAGATGATCAGCACCGGCACATACTGCCAAGAGTCAAAATACGCGTCTGCCACCAAAACTTTTGTAATAATCTTACAAGTCAAAATTAGAAAAGAAGCCACAAAGAAGGTGCCGCCACAGTACACCCGAAAGATCTTGGAGAAAAACCGGGCGGTATCTTTATTGTTATACTCATCCACCGCAGACAGTTGCCAGGCGTCTGTAAATACAGATGCGCACATAATCACCAAATTCGGGATCTTAGACGCGGCGGAATACAGACCGTTGGCAGAAGAGCCCACAAAATAAGTAACCATATAGCGGTCAGACACATTGATGATCCACCACAAGATAATGGTAGGAATCATGGGCACGCAGTAGCGCAGCATATCCCGCCCGGTCTGGCGGCGCACGCCCTTAAAGCGCACATAACGGTACAGCTTGGCAGTTACGGTAAAGAACAGCACGGAGCAGAAGTCCGACGCCACGATGGCTAAAATATAGCCGGTAACCCCCCACTTAAACACACCCAAGAACAGCATGGTAAACAGCAGATAGGTCACGGTAGCCAAAATACCGTCAATGGCAAATAGCTTTACATGACCGGAGCCGCGCACAAACTGCTGGCACAGCTGGCGAAAGCCGGAGGTGAGCACAAACACATAAATGAGCACCAGGTAATCGCCCAGCTTAAAGTCGTTAATTTTAATTAAACTGATCGGGTACGCAAACAACAGAAAGGCCAAAAAGCCCACCAGGGTCACCCGCACGCCTACGGTAAACACATCGCTCTTGCGCTCTGCCTTGTCCATCGAAAAGCGCAGGGCTGCCGAGTTGACGCACAAAAAGGCAATGGGAATGATCACATTGCCCGTCTGCTGGATCAGATCCGCCGCGCCGTAGCTGCCCGTGGTCATCATACGGGTGACAAAGGGCATCAGCAAAAACGACAGAATTTTAGACGAAAAGGTGCCAATGGCAAAGATAATGGTATTGGAAGCGAGTTTTTTGTACTTATCCACTGTGTTTCGTTCCTTTACTCCCAGGAATTAGTAGGACCATTTTCCGCTGCGGAAGTCCATGGTATTGTCTGCCGAGGCAGAGGTGTAAATGCAGGAGGCGCGGTACACACTGCCGCCGCTCTCCGTCTTTTTGCCGATCAAAAAGATATACTGATAGCCGCAGGCCACCGCTACGGTGCCGGACTTGTCCGCACCAGAGGCGGTGAGCATCACCTTTTTGGCACCGGAGTTCATATTCAGCTCCATGGCCCGGGCGGCTCCGCTCTTATAATCGGTATAATACAGCCGGTTGCCGTACACCACCGGGTAATCGGTGGAACGCACATGCTCCAGCAAGGTCACGGTCTTTTGGCTGCCGAACTTTTGGCGAACCAGATCATACTTGTCCTCCGACCGGCGCTGATAATAGTAGAAATAGCCATTTTCCAGCGCCATAGAACGCACTTCGTCCTTCTCCGTTGCGGCACGGAAGTGGGTGCTGTTGCCGCCGGTCTGCCCCACGGTCAGGTACTCCACCTCGCCGGTCAGGTTGTCCGTCTCCGTAAAATACACATCGGTAAGCGAAATGCCTACCAGTGCCAGTTTTTTGTCTGCCCCCGCTGTATAAAGCAAGGTCTTGTCCCCTGCCGCCGTCACGGTGTACAGAGAGTCGCCGGTCAGGCAAAACAGCCGATCGTTGTAGCCGTAGGCCCGGCGTGCGTCGGGGAGCAAAGTCACGGCATCGCCGCCGGAGACGGAAAGTTTTTGCAGCTTTTTGCTGTCTTTATCAATATAGTAGAGGAAATCGCCCATAATATTCAGGCAGCAGGCATTTTTCACGCCCTTCACCTTGGTGGTGGTCTCCTCTGTCGGAGCAAAGCGGTAAATACCCTGACCCGGTGCGGCAAAATAGATATACGCACCATTAAAGGTCACTGCCCCATGGGTTTTATTCAGAATATTGCCCACCTGACTGCCTTGCTTGGAAGTGTCAAACGCAAAAGCGGAGGCATCCTTGTAATCGGCGTAAGTAGGTTTCTCCGTAGTGGGCGGCGCAGTAGGTGCCTGCGTAGTGGGCGCCGTGGTGGTGTGACCCAGCACATTCTCCTGCACAAAGGTCACAGCCTTGTCCGGCACCAAAAGGGAAAAATCAAAATCCGGCTTGCAGATCTTAACGGTAATCAGAAAGGTCGCCAGTGCCACCACCAGCACACCCAGCACCATAAAAAAGCGCTTGGTGCGGGCACGGCGCTGATTTTGCTTCCGCCGGCGCAGCCGCTCTTTTTCTACTGTCTGGTCCATTTTATCGCACCTGTCCGTTGCCAAAGATCAAGTATTTGGTGGTGGTCAGGGCACGCAGACCCATGGGACCGCGCGCATGCAGCTTTTGGGTAGAGATTCCGATCTCCGCCCCCAGGCCAAACTCCGCCCCGTCGGTAAATCGGGTGGAGGCGTTCACATACACCGCCGCAGAGTCCACCCGCTGCAAAAAGCGGCGCGCGCTCTCCTCGTCCCGGGTGATGATGGCCTCGCTGTGGCCGGTGGAGTGCACATTGATAAAGTCAATGGCCTCGTCCACGCTCTTCACCGTCTTTACGCTGATAATATAATCCAAATACTCGGTATAAAAATCTTCTTCCGTGGCGGGCACCAAGCCGTCGCAGGCCTGCATGGCTCGGGCGTCGCCCCGCATTTCCACATTCTTTTCGTCCAGCCGCAGCTTAATGGCCGGCAGGGCGTGGTCAATAATATCCCGGTGGATCACCAGGCTCTCACAGGCGTTGCATACGCCGATCCGCTGGGTCTTGGCGTTAAAGATAATGTCTGCCGCCATATCCACATCCGCCGTGGCGTCCACATAAATATGGCAGTTGCCGGAGCCGGTCTCGATCACCGGCACAGTGGAATTCTCGCACACGGCAGCGATCAGTCCCTTGCCCCCCCGGGGGATCAGGCAGTCGATATAGCCCTTCATATGCATCATCTCGGTAGCGGAAGCCCGGGAGGTGTCCTGCACCAGCGCCACAGCGTCCTGCACAATGCCTGCGTTAAACAGGGCGTCCCGCATCACCTGAGCCAGCATACGATTGGAGTGAATGGCCTCTTTGCCACCCCGCAGAATCACGGCGTTGCCGCTTTTTAAGCATAGAGCGGCGCCGTCCACCGTTACATTAGGCCGAGCCTCATACACAATGCCGATAACCCCGATAGGCACGCTAACCTTTTCCATATACAGGCCGTTGGGTCGGGTCTGGCTCTCCAGCACGCGACCGCAGGGGTCCGGCAGGTCCGCCACATCCTGACAGCCCTGGGCCATACCCTCGATTCGGTCGCCGTTTAGCGCCAGCCGATCCAGCAGTGCCGGGGACATACCGTTTGCCTTACCGGCTTCCAAATCCAGTGCATTGGCAGCCATAATCTCTGTCTGCCGCGCCCGCAGCGCATCAGCAATCGCCAGCAGCCCTGCATTCTTTTCCTCAGTTGTCAGGGTAGCCAGCACACCGGCTGCGTGCTTCGCACGGATCCCCATTTCTCTCATCTTTTCATCCATTGCATTCACCTGCTGTTCGCTTCAAAATAGGTGCCGATGGGCTGCCCGTCCAACACCTTATAAATAGCCGTGGGTCGCTCACCATTCATAATAATCACCGGAATGCCGGCGCCGGTGGCGATCTCCGCCGCCCGAATTTTCGTTGTAAAGCCGCCGGTGCCCTTGCTGCCGGCACCCCCGGCTACGGCGTACACATCATCGTTGATCTCTGCCACACGGCCAATAAGGCGCGCGTCCTCATTCTCTGCCGGGTTGGCGTCAAACAGACCGTCCGTATCGGTAAGCAGGATCAGCAGATCCGCCCCGATCAGTTGAGCCACCGTGGCAGACAGGCAGTCGTTGTCACCGTGGAGCAACTCCTCAACGGACACGCTGTCGTTCTCATTCACAATGGGCAGGGCGTCATATTCCAGCAGCTGATTAAAGGTGTCCACCAAATGTGCCTTTTCCTCCGGGTGATTTAAGGTGTAGCCGGTAAACAGCAACTGGCTCACCACCACCCCATACTCGGAAAACAGCTTGTCGTAGAGGAACATCAATTCGCACTGCCCCACCGCTGCGCAGGCTTGCAGCCCGCTGGTATGGTCCGGTCGCTCACGCATGCCCAGCTTACCGGCACCGATACCTACGGCGCCGCTGGACACCAGCACCACCTGATGACCGGCGTTCTTCAGATCTGCCAGCACAGATACCAGCTTGGCCATCCGGGCAATATTGGTCTTGCCTGTGTCGTGAGTCAAAGTGGAGGTGCCTACTTTGACCACAATGCGTTTTTTCTCCGTCAACTTCATTATACACTGCTCCAGGTTACATAATCAGTTACAGTATACCATACTTTAGCCCTGGAGTTAAGATTTTTTTGTATGTTTTTCAAAATTCCGTCAAAAATAGAAAAAGAAATGCGGCGGCAGCACAGCGCTGCCCCAAGGGAATGAGGAATGATTATGACAAAGCGAAGCTCCGTGCGACTGCTGTCCTTCGGTTTGCTGCTGGCGGGTATTTTGATTATCTATGCCATCACCGGCACCGTACAGGCTGCCCAGTACCGGGCGCGGCTGGAAAGCACCTATCGCCAAAGCCTGTCTGCCCTGGCAGAGGACCTGGAGGGCATTGAGACCGATCTGACCAAAAGCGTCTATGCAAACGGCGCCGCCACCCTGTCCGATGTAAGCCGAGATCTGTCTCAGCAGGCCAATCAGGCCAAGGATTCTCTGTCCCGCCTGCCGGTGGAGCAGATGAACCTGGCAGGCACCTATAAATTTCTAAGCCAGACCGGGGACTACGCCACTTATCTCAGCAAAAAAGTCTATGCCGGCGAGGCCGTCAGCGCCAAAGAGCACGAAAATCTGCTCCGGCTGCTGCAATACGCCACCAAATATAAAAACAGTGTGACCCAAATGGTAGAGATTTGCAACAACGGCGGCCAAATCACCAAGCGCGATGTAAAGTCTGCGGACGGCACCCGTCTGCCCGCCATTAGCACAGACTTTTCCACCGCGGAGGAAGCCTTTGAGAACTACCCCACCCTGCTATATGACGGCCCCTTTGCAGACGCGGTACTGCACAAAGAGCCGCAGCTGCTCAAGGGGCAGAACAAGATCAGCAAGGACGCTGCCGCCAAGATCGCCGCCAAGGCACTGGGGTGCAATGAGACCCATCTAAACCGACTGGAGGACGAAGCCGGGCGTATGCCTGCCTATGTGTTCACCAAAGGGCAACAAACGGTAAATGTGACCAAAAGCGGCGGGTATGTAAGCTCCATTCTCTACGGCGGCAAAGTCAGTGCCAGGTCCATAGATGAAAAAGAAGCGATCAAGCAGGCAGCCGCCTATTTGAAGAAACTGGGCTACCAAGATATGCGCTCCACCTATTACGCCGCCGACGGCAATATCTGCACCGTCAATTTTGCCTACTGCCGAGACGGAATACTCTACTATACAGATCTAATCAAGGTTGGCGTGTCCCTGCGGGACGGCAGCGTGGTATCGCTGGAGGCCCGGGGCTATATCACCAACCACCACCGGCGGAATGTGCCCACCTTTACCGTATCGGAAAAGGCAGCCACCGCCAAGATCAGCCCCTATTTGGAGGTGAGGAGCACCAAAAAGTGCCTGATCCCCAAGGAGGACGGCCGGGAGGTAGCCTGTATTGAGGTGCTTGCGCATTCGGCAGACACCGGAGAGGACGCACTGGTGTACCTGAACGCTGCCACCGGTGCGGAAGAGGACATTCTTCTTCTTCTGTACAGCGATCATGGCACCTTAACCAAATAAAACGCATAAACCCGGCGCCGCCGGGCAGAATAAAACCGAAAGGAAGGCAACACTATGAAAAACCGATTGATGATTTTAGCACTGGCCGTAACCGTGCTGGCAAGTGTACTGCTGGGCTGCGCCAAGCAGGAGAAAAACCCCACCACAGAACCGGACACCACCGTCAGCGAAACCACCACACAAGAGAAACCACAGCAAAAAGCCCCGGCGAGGCACTGAGCGAAGGCGCATCGGAGGCCGGCTCCAAGGTGCGTGAAGGCGCCACCGATCTCAGCGAGGCTGCCTCTCGTGCCGGGGAGACCGTATCCCGTGCCCTGGAATAAAACGAAAAAAGAAAGGACTTGTTCACCAGAACAAGTCCTTTTTTTATACCGGAAGGCACCGCCGCGTAAGCGGGAGCCTTGGCATAATCATTCGTAAAATCCGATTTCGGCAATATCCGGGGTGCTGCGGCTTTGGCGGATCACCAAGCGCACGCCCAGGCAATTAAATCCCCGGCGCAGCCGCACAATTTTCTTCATTCCGATCACCGTGCCCTTGTAAATGCGCTTCATCTTGCCGTTTGGCTTCTTAGCCCACAGTTCAAAGGCCTCCACCCGCTGGCTCTTGCGAATCTCCTCGGACAGAATCACATATTTCAACTTATGTACGCTGTCAAAGTCAAAGTCGATATACCCCTGCTCCGGCTGTAATTCGCCCAGCTGGTATGTGATGATCGGGTGCTCGGTCATCTTGCGAATGGCCTGACCCATCCCCTTCAAGGCGCGGACATCTCTCGGATGGATCACGCCCTTATTGGTAGGCGGCACATTCAGCAGCAGAGTGCAGTTGTTGCCCACAGAGCCAAGATACAGCTTAAACAGTCTACGCGCGCTCTTAACCGTGCGGTCCTCATTTTTGGACCAAAACCAACCCTTGCGGATGGACACATCCACCTCTGCCGGATACCAAATCAGATCCCGAGCCATAGACAGCACCTTGCGGCTGCCCAGGTCCTCGTCCATATTGTTCAGCTTTTTCAGCGCGGCAGCGTCGCCCTCGCCGTGTTGGCTCTTCTCATGCGTCTTTTCAGCGTCTGCCAGGTGAGCAGGCACCACACAGAACTCGCTTTTGCGGGTCTTGCCGCCCTCGTTGCCCACCCAACGCACATCCGGACCGCAAATGGAGATCAGCGCGTCCGGCTGCAGTTTGCGGATCAGGGCATAATACCGCGCCCAATCATACTCAAAATTCGGCACATCGGCGCCTTTCGCACCGTCAAACCAAACCTCACTGATATGGCCGTAATTGGTAAGCAGCTCCGTTAACTGATTGCAAAAATAATCGTTATAATCCGGGGTGCCGTAGGTGGGCTCGTGCATATCCCAAGGGGAAAGATACACGCCAAAATCCAGTCCGCCGGCAGCGCAGGCGTCAGACACCTGCTTCACAATATCGCTGTCAAAGTCCGTGTTCTTTACACTGAACGATGTGTATGCACTGGGCCACAAACAAAAACCATCGTGGTGCTTACAGGTAAGAATGATACCGCTGGCACCGGCAGCCTTCACCGTGCGCACCCATTGCTCCGGCTTGATCTTCTTAATGGTAAAGTCCTGCACCGTTTCTCTGCCGCTGCCCCACTCCCGCTGATTGGCAGTATTCATGCCAAAGTGCATAAAGCAGTAAAAAGGCTGCTGTGCCAAGTGAACCTGGTTGGGGCGCGGCACCACGCGAATGTAACGCTCCACTTCGCTGTCATTCAACGGCACACCGCCGTTGGTGGTGGTCCAGTTCTGGTCAAAATTCGGTTTCATCTTATTCCCTCTCTCTTCCTCGGTTGTAGCAACTGAAATAGCGACCTTTATCGCCCATATACCAAGGCAGTTTCATACGCAGGTAACGCAGTTTGTCCCCTAGGCGCATGGTGTAGTCAAAGGGGCGGTCCTCGACCCGGTCATACAGCAGGGTTGCACAAGGCACAGCCACTGTGTTCAGCTCCGTTGCGGCCAAAACCAGTGTTTCTTCATCCCGGGGCAATACCACCGTGTCGCCGCCCTGCACATTTAAGATCAAAATATAGAAGTACAGCTCCTTGGCAATGGCGTCCGTACCGTCTGCGTTATGGCTGTGGGTACTTACATACCCCAGCTGTCCCTCTTGAATATGGGCAGTCTCGTGCAGATCGTACAGATCCCAGCTTGCAAAACGCCGGGTACGGCTCAGCACCGAGCAAGGCACCGTTTTTCCACCTACGGTAAAGTCTAAAATCCGATTACTGTCCGCAGATAGCAGCAACGCCAGCCGGCGGGTATCTTTCTTTAAAGTCAGGGTCTGACCGGCAAGGCGCAAGGCGTTCTTGCCGTCCTTTGCAATAGCAAAAGGAATACCGGCAGCCGTGACCTGATCGCCGATCCGCTCCGCTGGAATAGACAGGGGCAGTTCGCCCTGCTCGCCTTGCTTGGTGATCAACTGCACGTTCATAGGCAGTGTGAGAGGCGTTGCCTTGGCAGCGTGACCCACCTGCGCCGCCGGTTGCAGCCGCAGAGCAAAGGTCTTGATCTGATACGGTGTAAAGTCCGTGACCAGGCAGCCGTCTTTTACCGTTGCCGGGCCTTTTTCTTCTTCAGAGGCAAACAGTTCTCGGGCTTCTGCCACACCGGCACCCAGGCGCAGGGAGTAGTGCTCCACCGGCGTACCGGCGCCCTCGTTCAGGCGTACCACGATCTCGTCGCCGTCCTCCGCTAACTTCATGGCCCGCAGCACCACCTGGGGGTGAGAGGCATTTCCAAAGCTGTATGCGGCACCCAGCACGCCCGGGTGCTTTGGCTCCACATACCCGGTCAGGGGCTGCAAAAAGGCACGAGCCTGATTTTGCGTATCGGCGCCCACCTGCCCTTTATGGGAGAACAGGGCATAGCTGTATCGGTTCAGTCCCAGGTCCATCATAGATTGCATGGAATCGATCCGGTAATTGCGTACCGGGCTGTGCAGCACGGTCATACGCAGGGTATTGTCCTTATACTTGTCCCAGCCGTACTTGCACTCGCTAAGCACAGACACGCCCCAGTCGCCGCTTTTATCCGTCAGATCCACCCAGTTTTGCGCAGGCACTTCAAACAGCTTTTCCGTCATATTGCCCCGGCGAATGGCGCCCAGCCCCAGGTCAAAGGTAGCCTCCGGGTTGGTGCAGGCAAAGGCAAATTTGTTCTTTGCCATGGTGTGCAGACTGCGCCACTCGATCTCAGAATACACCTCTACCCGGCTGCCGCCGTCGGTGAGGGCAATGATATTCTTAAAGGTAGAGTCCCCATCCTTTTGCTCCACACAGAAGGACACCCGCGCCGGGCCTTTCTCCTGAATGGTCACCGTTACCGGATTTGGCAGGCGGTCCGGGTCCTTGTTGGCTTCTTTATAATTCATTTCCCAGGCAGGCCAGGGCTTAGAGCCGGTGTACTTGAACAGCCCCAGGCTGATGGGCTCCGCCAGCAGCTCCTGCTCGTCCATTTCTTTGTCCAGGATGGAGGTGATGTTGCCCTTTTTGTTCAGGCGCACAATGTACTTTTGGTTCTCCATCTGATTTTCGCTGCTGATGGACAGGCTGCCCCGCAGACGGCAGGGCACATCGGATGGCCGCACATCGTAGACTGCAAAGCCCAAGGCAGGCACCGTGGCAACAAATACCAGCTCCGCCGTGCCATTCTCATAGCGGTTCACCTGACTTTTCACTTCCCTGCCCTTGGGGTCGTATACCCGCGCACAGGCCTTGGGCCAGTGGGGCAGCTCCAGAGTCACCGCATCCGTGCGGGCCACTTCCAGACTGTTAAATACCGTCACCGGCGTGCCGGCGCAGAAGTCCGTTTTCAGCAGACTGCCCACAGACCCAGCAGCTTGAGTCAACTCACCGGCAAAGCCGTTCATGGCCATACCGTAGTCGTTCCAGCTGCGGCGATAGGCGCGCTGCACGGAGGTGCCCGGCAAATCATCATGGAACTGATGAGCAATGGTACGCTTCCAGTTCAGCTCCATAGCCTCTTTATTGTAATGGGCGGTGCCCAGATAATCCGCCACTACGCCGGAACGCTCCGCCATATCCGCCAGTTCCTGGCAGCGGCGGTTCCAACGCTTACCCACTGCCCGGGAAGTGTAGCCGCCAACGCCGTGATTTTGCATCACCAGTTCCGTCTCCCACCGAGGCAACTTGGCTTTTTGCTCCGGGGTCAACTGGGCGTTCAGGTCACGGAACAGATCATCCGCACCGGACGCCAGCACCTGCACTGCGCTGTCTTTGTTTTTGTTGATCTCCTGCTCCACAAAGGCAACAGAGGCTTCCATGGGCGCACCGCCACGATCGCCGATCCCGTGGAAAATCATAGTGCTGTTCAGATCGTATTTTTCGTTTTCATCCAGCTTTTGCTGCACAAAGTCCCAATCCCGCAGCTTCTTCAGCGTAAAGTAATAATCATGGGGGTTCAGACTGGCCAGCACCTGCGCGCCGTCCGGCCCTTGCCACACGCCAACATCAAAAGGAATACCGTAGGCGCCGCCCCAACCCAGCTTTTGGGTCGTAAAGCCCATCAGGTTGGCGTGGGCTATAATGCTGGGCAGCGCCCAACCGAAGCCAAAGCAGTCCGGCAGATAAATATCCACTGAGCGCTTGCCGAATTTTTTCTCAAAATAGCGATTGCCGTAAAGAATATTGCGAAAGAGTGCCTCCGGCGACGGTACATTCACATCGCCATTCTCAAAGGCAGAGCCGCAAACGCTCCACCGCCCCTGGGCAATATAGTCTCGCATTTTGGCGTACAGTTCCGGGTAATATTCCTCCATCAGCTCGTAACGATAGCTGCCCTCAAAATTGAAGTGATAGGTGGGATATTTTTGGAACAGTGCAAAGTTGTCCACCAAGGTATTGTAGATGTACCGGGACACGGTGGTCTCAAAGTCCCAGGACCAAATGGTATCCAAGTGGGCCGTAGCCACAGTATAGATTTTTTTTTGCATCGGAAGTCCCCCTTATGTGGTCATTGTATCATTATTTTTAGGGGATTGCAACACTGTACTGCCCCATAGAAATAGGAAAAGGCATAAGAATTGCAGGTATTTCAATCGTGTCATTGGCACTTGCCTGTTTATTCGGTTTAATCATAACCGGTGCGCAAATCGGCTGGGCTCCGTTTGCTTCTCTTTATAGCTGGGATAAAGAAGTGAATCCTATTTCCGAAAAATAGGACGCAAGTGAAAGACAGAGCAGGCGTGCCGAGAATACGCTTTCACGACTTACGGCACAGCTTTGCAACCTTATCCCTTGAACAAGGAATGGATATTAAAACAGTATCGCACATGTTAGGTCATACGGACGCAGGATTTACAATGAACACCTATATGCATGTGACGTATTCCATGCAAGAAAATGTTGCAAACACAATGGGAAATTTGCTCGGCGGAAATGT
>OOCH01002467.1_pt1 | contig 11452 bp, 9 predicted proteins | sample 1671641 | NCBI WGS metagenome assembly OOCH01 (sample SAMN06348177, study PRJEB24527) | human gut metagenome | biome: human gut; feature: ankylosing spondylitis patient; material: feces | host: Homo sapiens | place: China | collected 2015-10
TCTCTTGGGGGATCAAAAGGGGGCCATTCTCTCACGTGAGAGAATGGCCCCCTTTGCCCGTTCCCCTGCCAGCAGGGAAACAACACGCTTCCCCCGCAGGGGGAAATTACTGTTTTTTCCTGATCAGAATAAACGGCGTGCACTGGTCATCCTGACCCGCGGGGTTATCGCGGATGATCTCACACAGCTGCTCGTCGGTGAGGGTCACGTTGTCGCCCTTGCCGAGGATGTCGCGCGTGAAGTCGTTCGCGTCGACGATCATCGCGCGCACGCCGGTCTTCTCATAGATCTCGTTGCACACGCCCGAGGGATTTTCCGGAATACGGATGCCGTAGTCGCCGTAGACGGGGAACACGTCGGGGTAGAAGCCGTCGAGGCCCGTGACCTCCATGCCGACCATATCGTAGAAGATGCCGTGCTTGCCGACGAGCTTGCCAAAGCCCGCGCAGATCGCGGCCCAGAGGACCTTCCACGCGCCGCACTCGTCGATGGCGAACTGCATCTTGCACACCTCACCCACGCCGATGCCGGCGCTGTTGTGCTGGATGGCAAAGCGGCTGAGGAATTTCGCCAGCCACGAAATTTTCATATCCTTGCGGTAGACCACTCGCTTCTGGCACAGGGCGATGATCTTTTCGCTGATGCTCAGCAGGTCGCCCTCCTCGTAGAGGGGCTTGACGTAGCGGTTGACGAGTTCGATGTAATCCTCGCCGATCTCGACAAAGTGCGTCTGGATGGCGTGGCGCAGATAGACGCCCGTGGACGTCTCAATTTCAACGTTTTTGGAGCCGTTTGCAACAAAATCCATGAAAAAAGCCTCTTTCGTGCAGTATTTAGATCGATAAAATATGAACCGATGGTATTGTACCACAAAATCCGCAAAATGCTACTGTAAATTGCAAAAATTCAGAAAAGAAAAAAGCGCGCCGTCCGCGGCGCGTGCTTGACGCGGCGGACGGCGTGGAATGACGAAAGACGAAAAGGCGGAGCGCTTACTTTTCGGTGATGACCTTGATCACCTTTTCATAGCTCTCCTGGGCGATGGGTACAGCGTGCGCGAGCAGCGCCTCGCCCTTCTGGCAGCACTCGTCGCGGAACGCCTTGTCCTTTAAGGACGAGAGGTTAATGAGCACGTTGAGCCATGCGCTCTCCATCGCGGTTTTGAGCGTGAGCGCGGCAATACCGAGGTCGCTGACGACGTTCGGGTTCGTCGTGCCGACGAGACCAGCGCACAGGTCGATGGCCTCGGAGCAAATTTCCATCATTGTCAGCGGCACCAGCGTGCAGTTGCGGAAGCTCGCCTGCACCGCGCCGCGGCGGATGGCCTTGTGCTCATCGTCGTCCTTCGGGAGGGCCAGAGATTCGATCAGGACATCGAAGACCTCGCTGTCGCGGTTCATCACGTCGATGAAGCGCTCCTTGAGCTCATTGCCCTTGGCAATGGCGTCCAAAAGGCGCTCGCGGTCGTTTTCAAAGCCCTTCTTGTCGAGCGTCAGGCCGTTGACCATCATCGTCAGCGCCACGCCGACGCCGCCGGCAAGGCCTGCCACCGCGCCGCCGCCGGGGGCGGGAGTGCCCGCGCCGACTTCGTTGATGAGCTCGGTTACTTTCATATCTGCGATCTTCATAGTGCCCTCCCTGGGTTAAAATTAAAAATTCATCAGGAACAGGCGGAGGCGCGCTCCACCTGTTCCTGGGCTTGTACAATTAAAACAGGCCGGTGATCTTGCCGTTTTCGTCGACGTCGATCTTCTCGGCGGACGGGACCTTGGGAAGGCCCGGCATCGTCATGATGTCGCCGGTCTTGGCGACCAGGAAGCCCGCACCGGCGTTGACCTTGAGGTCGCGGACGGTGATCTTGAAGCCGCGGGGCGCGCCGAGCTTGCTGGCGTCATCGGAGAAGGAGAACTGCGTCTTGGCCATGCAGATGGGCAGCTTGTCAAAGCCGAGCTCGGTGAGCTGCTTAAGCTGCTTCTTGGCGGAAGCGGCGATGACCACGCCGTCGGCGTGATAAACCTTCGTGGCGATGGCGTTGAGCTTGTCCTCAATGCTGTCGTTGACGTCGTAGACGAACTGGAAGTGGTTGGGCTCGTCGCACAGGCGCACGACTTCCTCAGCCAGCGCAAGGCCGCCTTCGCCGCCCTTGGCCCACACTTCGCTCAGGCGGACGTTGACGCCCAGCTCGCGGCACTTGCTCTCGACGAGGTCGAGCTCGGCCTTGGTGTCGGTCGGGAACGCGTTGATGGCGACGACGCAGGGGAGACCGTAGACGTTCTTCACGTTGTCGACGTGCTGGAGGAGGTTGGGCAGGCCCTTTTCAAGCGCCTCAAGGTTCTCGCTGTTGAGCTCGGCCTTGGGCACGCCGCCGTGATACTTGAGCGCGCGAACGGTCGCAACGATGACGACAGCGTCGGGGTGGAAGCCCGCGGCGCGGCACTTGATGTCGAGGAACTTCTCGGCGCCGAGGTCGGCGGCGAAGCCGGCTTCCGTGACGGTATAGTCGCTCAGGCGCATCGCGGTCTCAGTGGCCTGGATGGAGTTGCAGCCGTGGGCGATGTTTGCGAACGGGCCGCCGTGGATGAACGCGGGAGTGCCTTCGAGCGTCTGGACCATGTTGGGCTTGATGGCATCCTTTAAGAGCGCGGCCATCGCGCCCTCAGCCTTCAGGTCGTGCGCGGTGACGGGCTTGTCGTCATAGGTGTAGGCGACGACCATCTTGCCGAGGCGCTCCTTGAGGTCGGCGAGGCCGGTCGCAAGGCAGAGAACTGCCATGACTTCGCTCGCGACGGTGATCTCAAAGCCGTCCTCGCGGGGTACGCCGCTGGCCTTGCCGCCAAGGCCGTCGATGATGTGGCGGAGCTGGCGGTCGTTCATGTCGACGGCGCGCTTCCACACGATCTTGCGCGGGTCGATGCCGAGCACGTTGCCCTGCTGGATGTGGTTATCGAGCATGGCGGCGAGCAGGTTGTTCGCCGCGCCGATGGCGTGGAAGTCGCCGGTGAAGTGCAGGTTGATATCCTCCATGGGGACGACCTGAGCGTAGCCGCCGCCGGCAGCGCCGCCCTTGACGCCGAACACGGGGCCGAGAGAGGGCTCGCGCAGGCAGACCATGGTGTTCTTGCCGAGCTTGTTGAGCGCGTCGGCAAGGCCGACGGACGTGGTGGTCTTGCCCTCGCCCGCGGGGGTGGGGCTGATGGCGGTGACGAGGATCAGCTTTGCCTTGCGGGGCAGCTTGCGGATCTCGCTTAAGTCGAGCTTGGCCTTGTAGTTGCCGTAGAGCTCGAGGTGCTTTTCGTCAATGCCGGCCTTGGCGGCGACGTCGACGATTTTTTCCATTTTATGTGCCTGGGCGATCTCAATGTCGGTCATGGGGAATACCTCCTAAATAATTATGTATTTAAAAGCGGAGAATTGTCTCTTATTGACAAAATCAATTATAGCCGAACGATAGAGAAAGGTAAACTGTTTTGCAAGCCTCTTTTTTCCAAAAACCTTAAAAAATTAAGCGTTGGTTCGCGTGCCTTAAAAAGGAAAAACGGGAGATTTTTGGACGAATTTTTAACGCTTGCGGCAAAGGTCAAAACAAGAAAAGCGAAAGTTGCCAGCGCCCGGCTTTCATTTCACTCTGCCGCGTCACAGCGTGATGCGCATGGGCTCATCCAGCGTGACCTCGCCGCCGATGCTCGCGGCGATGACGTTTCCGCCTTGGCGCTCGACGCTTGCGCGGACCGTGCCCGCGGGCTGCCGGTATTCGCACGAAAAACCGCCGTTTTCCATGCGTTCGCTCTGTGCGACGGCGCAGGCGACGCTGCCGCTGCCGCAGCTGCCCTCCCAGACGAGGGAGCCTGTCTCGATGACCTTGACGAGCGGGATCATGCTGCGCTTTTCCGCATCGAGGAAAATGACGCCGCAGGCGTCAAGCCCTGCAATTCCGGAAAAGATCGACTCCGCCGCGCGGAAGAACCCTTCGCTCGGCTCCACGCCCTCAACGACGAAGTGGGCGATGCCTGTTAAGTCGACGAGCGTGCCCTCGTGACCATTCACCGTGACACGCTTCACGCTGCGCGGACAGGGCATTTCAGCGCGCGCTGTGCCGGATTTCAGATCGACCTGCGCGGTGACGGCATGGTCGCAGCCGCTCACGCGCAGTCTGACCGAGGAAAGGCCGCCCTTTTGCTGGGCAATATACATGCCGTAGGCGCGCGTCGCGTTGCCGCAGAATTCGCCGCCCATCATCTCCATGTGGCCGTCGACGTCGTCTTCCGACGGGCAGGCGTAGCCGACCTGCTCGGCCTTGAGTGCGGGGATCGCCATGATCTTCTCCGCGATGGCCGCGCGCTGTGCCTTTTCGACCGGATCGAGCACGAACACCGTAATGTTCCCCGCCGGGTCCGCCCGTAAAATGTTCAGTTCCATAGTAAGTTCCTCCTAAAAAAAGAAGGTGTAAAGCCAAAATAACTTTACACCTTCTTTTACATCCTGTCAATTCGTGTCAAAACACAAATCTTTCAGCATTATTGGCCCCAAATCGGTAGCAATAACCATTTTTGAGACGCATCACATTTGCGGCTGCGCACGCCGCAAACAATTTGGATTGTCCCGGAGGACGACATGTGCGTCCGCAGGGACACCTTACAAATATTTTCGCGGTGAGCGAAAATATTTGAAGCCCCTATTTCATTTGGGCCGATGGCCCAAATGAAAGGTCTCAAAATTGCGTCGTAGACGCAATTTTGACTTATTCAAAGTCGGGGATATACTCCTTGACGATATCCAGCAGCTCGCCGGAGCGGATCATCGCTTCCACCGCACGGATGTCGGGCCAGATCTCACGGTCGATCTCATAGAAAGCGACCTTCTCGCGCACGTGCTGATAGAGAGCCTCATGCAGCGGGGTCATGCCCTGGCCGTGGGTGTTCAGGCGGCGGCGGATGTCGATGGCCTGGCAGGCGGTCATCAGCTCGTCGGCGAGGACGTCCTGCGTGTTCTGCAGGATCATCTTGGCCTTACGGGCAGCGGTGGTACCCATGGAGACGATGTCCTCCTGGTTGGCGGAGGAGGGGATGGAGTCGACGGAAGCGGGGTGAGCGTAGATCTTGTTCTCGCTGACCATGGAAGCGGCAGCGTACTGAACGATCATGAAACCGGAGTTGACACCGGCCTCGGTGGTCAGGAACGCGGTCAGGCCGTTGGACAGAGCCGGGTTGACCATACGCTCGGTGCGGCGCTCGGAAGCGTCGGCCAGCTCGCTCGCGGCGATGCCGAGGAAGTCGAACGGCAGGGCCATGGGCTCGCCATGGAAGTTACCGCCGGAGATAACGGCCTCGTCATCAAGGAACATCAGCGGGTTATCGGTGACGGCGTTGAGCTCGATCTCGACCTTCTCGCGGACGTAATCGAGAGCGTCACGGCAGGCGCCGTGCAGCTGCGGGATGCAGCGCAGGGCGTAAGCGTCCTGAACGCGGTCCTTCTGGCAGTTGTCGAGGATCTCGGAGCCGTCGAGCAGCTTGCGCATGTTCGCGGCGACGAGCATCTGGCCCTTCTGGCCGCGCACCTGATGGATGCGGGGGTCGAAGGCGTTGCGCAGGCCGGTCAGGCCCTCGAACGACATGGACGCGATCACGTCGCCGAGCTGGGCGGCGCAGATGGTGTCGTACAGCGCGAGAGCACCGACGGAGGTCATCGCGCAGGTGCCGTTCGTCATGCCGAGGCCTTCCTTGGAGACCAGGGTGTCGAGCGTCTTGATGCCAGCCTTGGCCATGGCCTCAGCACCGGGCATCTTCACGCCCTCGTACATGGCCTCGCCCTTGCCGAGCATGGGGAGCGTCATGTGAGCGAGAGGAGCCAGGTCGCCGGAGGAGCCGAGAGAGCCCTTCTGCGGGACGACGGGGGTCACGCCCTTGTTGAGCATCTCGAGCAGCATCTCGACGAGGATGGGACGAACGCCGCTCACGCCGCCGCACAGAGCGTTGGCACGCAGCAGCATCATGCCGCGGACGATCTCGTCAGCATACGGCTCGCCGGCGGCGGTGCAATGGCTGAGGATCAGGTTGGTGGAGAGCTGATTGCTCATCTCCTTGGGGACGGCGACCTTCTGGAACTCGCCGAAGCCCGTGGTGATGCCGTAAGCGACGCGGCCCTCAGCGGCGATCTTCTCGGCCAGGGCGCGGGACTTCTTCATGGCTTCCAGAGCGGAGGGAGCCAGCTCGACGGTCGCATTGTAGCGAGCGATGGCGACGAAGGATTCGAGCGTCAGGCTGTGGCCATCGACGACGACATGCTTGATCGCAGTAGGATTCATGATCATGGTAGTGTCCTCTCTTTTCTCAAAGTTCCGGTGTGGCCCGGTCGGCGTGTCCGGTTGCCCGAACCGCCCAAGTGCAAGAAACGTGTCGAAGCGTTCCCCTTGCTTTCCGCGCATGCCCGTGCGTGGATGGCGCTCCGCCTGTGGAAAAGTCCCACAGGATCGTTCTGGAAACAGTATAGCACATTTTTGTGCAAAATCAATAGTTTTTTGCTGAAAAAAGTTTTCTTTGTTATGCGTTATCACCATATTTGGATAACACACTATCAGGGTACAGTGATAGAATTGGACAGAATAGATAAAAAAAGCGCCCCGCAAAAGCGGGGCGCCCTTCATTCTTTGTGGAAAGGTCACAGTTGTTCACTTCTTGTGCTTCTTGCTGGACTTCGGTTCGGGCGCGGCATAATCCATGATGCGGATCGCCGGATTCTTCTTTTTGATGAACGCGTAGATCTCGTCGAGGTCTTCGCGCGGGAAGAAGAGAGCCTTTTCCGTGTTGCCGTGGCCGATGTGCAGGCGCACCATGTCGGCATGGCCGCGGTCCTCGCACACGATCGCGTTGATGTCCTCCCAGGGGAAGAACTCATAGTTGGTGGTGAACTGCATATCGTAGTAGATCTCAAGTCCGCGGCTCGTGAGAGCGGCGTCCTTTTTGGTCATCAGCGTCAGCAGATACAGCACGGAAAACGCGAGCGAGACGAAGGCGAGCAGCGGATTTCTGCTGCGGGTCGAAATGCCGAACAGCAGCAGCACGACGACCAGGATCCATCCGCCGGTCTGCACCCACTTTTTACGTGGCTTGAGCGATGCCTGTGCGGGGTAGATCGGAGGCGGGACGGATTCCCAGGGAAGCGAATGTTTCACAGCGGTGATTCCTTTCTAAGTAAGCGGGGGGAGAGATTACGCGTTGATCTTGGGGGCCTTACCGGCGGCACGGCGAGCCTCGAGGTTCGCGATGGCCTTGGCGTGGGCTTCCTCGGGAGCACCGGCGGGCTTGCCGGCCTTGGTCTTGCCGAAGATGTTGGTGTAGGAACCGTCAGCCCAGAAGATGTTGCGGCCGAACAGAGCGGTCACATAGGCGTAAACGGGGTTGAGCAGGTTGACGAACGCATACGGGAAGAACACCAGCGGGCTCATGCCGAGAACGCCGGTCTGGTAAGCGCCGCAGCCGGTCCAGGGGAACATAACGGCCCAGAGGGTACCGGCATCTTCCAGAGAACGGGAGAGCATATTGCGGCCGAGACCGAGCTCGTCGTACTTGTCAGCATAGATGGGGGCGGGAACGCCGATGCCGAGGAACTGGTCGCACATGGTGGCGTCGCAGAAGATGGAGGTCAGCAGGGTCGCGAGGATGAGGCTGCCGACGGAGTGGATCTTGTGCTTCAGGCCGCCGAACAGACGCTCGACGCAGCCGCAGCGCTCCAGAGCACCGCCGTAGGCGAGCGCGAGGAGGATGAGGTTGATGGTCCACATGGTGCCGTTCATACCGCCGGCCTTGCCGAGGATGGAGTCAGCGACTTCGTTGCCGGTCTCAACGACGATACCGTTGTGCAGCATGTTGAAGATGTCGCCCAAGGCGCGGGAGCCGTAGATGGAGGTGGGCTGGAAGATCATCATGAAGATGGTCGCGGTGGCAACGGAGATGGCGATACCGACGAGGCCGGGCACGCGCAGGATGCACATCACGATAACCACGATGATGGGGATGAGCAGAACGGGGGAGATCACGAAGGCCTCGCGGAACGCGTCCTGAATGGACTGGGCGACGGTCGGATCGTAGGCGCTGGCGTCGATGTTCAGGCCCATGATGGTGTAGAGGATGAGGGCGATGACCAAGGTCGGGCCGGTGGAGGAGACCATCGCGGTAACGTGGTCGAACAGACCGGTCTCGGCAACAGCCGCGGCGAGGTTGGTGGTATCGGACAGGGGGGAGAACTTATCGCCGACATACGCGCCGGAGATGATCATACCGGCGGTGAGGGCGGGATTGATGCCAAGGCCCGCGCCGATGCCGAGGAACGCAAGACCGATGGTGGCGGTGGTGGTCCAGGAGGAGCCGCACGCCATACCGACGATCGCGCAGAGGATGCAGCCGATGGGCAGGAACAGCTTCGGGGTCAGCAGATCCAGACCGTAGACGATCAGGGAGGGGATCGCACCGGAGGCCATGAAGCTCGAGACCAGGAAACCGACGGTGCAGAGGATCAGGACCGCTTCCATGGAAGCGCTCAGGCGCTCGATCATACCGGAGAGCATATCCTTGAAGTCGTGACCGCAGAAGTGACCGACGATGCACGCGACGACGATGGACATGACCAGGGGCATGTGCGCGTCATGATAACCGGATTCGGAATGACCGAGGAAGCAGTAAAGCATGAACCCGATCATTGCCACAATGGGAACTAACGCCAGCAGAAAACTGGGCTCCCGTGCGACTTTCTTTTCGTTTGCCATTGATAAAATACCTCTCTCTTCATAAAAATACTTGCCCGTCAGGAAGCGGGAAGCCGCTCCTCCCCGTGACGAACACGCTGCACACCGCACGCGGGGACGTGCGTTTTCTGTGGAGGGGTCCCACAGAAAAACAGACACAGAACTTAGGCAACAGCACCGTCGGGCAACGGTTTCTTGCACGCTGTTTCCCATGCCCTAATCTATTTGTGAACTAATTGTAACATACCTGTTCAGCGAAAGCAATAAAATTCGCGTAGATTCCAAAAAATATTTTAGTCAATTCTTCTATATCAGGATGACGTGATGTTATGTTGGTATGCTTTTACGGCATTGCAATAAAGCAAAACAGACAAAAAGGAGCAGGCGCTTAGCACCTGCTCTGATCAAAATGACGAATGGCTTACTTTTCTTCTTTGGCCCGCTCGAGCAGCAGCTTATAGCCGTCCGCCCCGTAGCAAAGGCACTTATTGACGCGCGTGATGGTCGTGGACGAAACGCCGATCTTCTGCGAGATCTGCGTGAAGGTCTTGCCATCGGCGAGAAGCGACGCCACCTCGAAGCGCTGGGACATCGCCTCGATCTCGCTGAAGGTGCAGAGATCGTCGAAGAAGCGGTAGCATTCTTCCTCCGTTTTCAAAGATAAGATCGCCTTGAACAGGTGATCGGTCTCTTCGCTTTTCATTTTGCTCTGGTACATCCAACGTTCCTCCTCAACGATCCGATCGGATCGACTCCTGCCCGCGCGGTGTGGCCGCGGCGGACGCCGAATGACGGCTGCCCGGAAGCTGCTTGCGGGCAAACCTCGGTTTTCGGAGCTTGCCCGTTGATATTATCTCTATGGTAACAAAAAGCGGCAGTTCCGTCAAGCGCAATTCGTGCTTTTTGGCGGATATCTTCATTTTTCGTGAACACTGTCCGCGACGGAAAGAAAAATTTTTGCACCGCAGGCGGCGAAAGCTATGGCAATTCCGCGCGGAAAATGCTATACTGTCTCAAAAGTGGAAAAAACGGCCGCGGACGCTTGACAATCCCTGCGCCGTACCGTAAAATATCTGTCAACCACTCCGATACGCTGCTGTGCCACCGCAGTACAGTACGCTGTCCATACATTCTATTAGGAAAGGACACACACTATCATGGCAACGATCAAAGCTCACACCTTATCCGGCTTTATGGAGCTGCTTCCCGCGCCGCAGACCCAGATGGAGCGCCTTATGGAGGTGCTGCGCTCGTCCTACGGCGTCTATGGCTTTACCCCGCTCGACACGCCCATCATCGAAGCGAGCGATGTGCTGCTCGCCAAGGGCGGCGGCGAGACTGAAAAGCAGATCTACCGTTTCTCCAAGGGCGACAGCGACCTGTCCCTTCGCTTCGACCTGACGGTGCCTCTGGCGAAATACGTTGCCCTGCATTATGCCGACCTTGCTTTCCCGTTCCGCCGTTTCCAGATCGGAAAGGTCTATCGCGGCGAGCGCGCGCAGCGCGGCCGCTTCCGCGAGTTCTATCAGGCAGATATCGACGTCATCGGCGACGGCGAGCTCGACATCACGAACGATGCCGAGATCCCTGCCATCATCTATACCGTCTTCTCCCGCCTCGGCCTGTCCCGTTTCCAGATCCGCATCAACAACCGCCGCATCTTAAACGGCTTCTACGCGATGCTGGGCCTTTCCGACAAGTCCGGCGATATCATGCGCACCGTCGACAAGATCGAAAAGATCGGCCCTGACCTCGTGCGCGCGATCTTGGTCGACGACTACGCCATCGAGGGCGAAAAGGCGGATGAGATCCTCGCCTTCATCGGCATCAAGGGCACGAACGAAGAGGTGCTCGCTTCTCTTGAAAAGTACCGCGGCCGCAACGAGATGTTCGACCAGGGCCTCGACGAGCTGACGACCGTCGCCAAGTACCTCGGCGCGTTCGGCGTGCCGCAGGAGAACTTCGCGGTCGACCTGACCATCGCGCGCGGCCTCGACTACTACACCGGCACGGTGTACGAGACCGTCCTGCTCGACCATCCCGAGGTCGGCAGCATCTGCTCCGGCGGCCGGTACGACGACCTCGCGGGGTATTATACGAACAAGTCCCTGCCCGGCGTCGGTATCTCCATCGGTCTGACGCGCCTGTTTTACATCCTGCAGGAGCAGAACATGATTTCCGACGCCGTGCTCACCGCCCCGGCGGACGTGCTCATCCTGCCGATGACGGACGACCTGTCCGCGGCCGTGGCGCTGGCGTCCATGCTGCGCGCCGGCGGCCTGCGCGTGCAGCTCTACAGCGAGCGCAAGAAATTCAAGGCCAAGATCGGCTATGCCGACAAGCTCGGCATCCCGTTTGTGATCTTCCTCGGCGAGGATGAGATCGCGCAGCACGTCTGCGCGCTCAAGAACATGGCCACCGGCGTGCAGGAGGCCGTGACGCAGGAGACTGCGCTCGAGACCATCCGCGCGGAGATCGCGCGTCGCAGCGCCGGCGCGATTTTGCGCGAGCCGTGATCCGGTCAACCCACCGCCGCCGCACCGCCGGAGGCGATATTCGATAGAAAGAAAGGGAATCAGGAGTATGTTTCAGTCCCGCACACACACTTGCAACGAGCTACGGCTCGAAAACGCCGGCGAGCAGGTCCGCATCGTCGGCTGGATGGAAAATGTCCGCGAGGTCGGGCAGAATTTTGCCTTCGTTGTCGTCCGCGAT
>OOCH01002468.1_pt1 | contig 11450 bp, 9 predicted proteins | sample 1671641 | NCBI WGS metagenome assembly OOCH01 (sample SAMN06348177, study PRJEB24527) | human gut metagenome | biome: human gut; feature: ankylosing spondylitis patient; material: feces | host: Homo sapiens | place: China | collected 2015-10
TCGTAGAGGTCGCTGACGGCCTTGTTCCGCCACTGGGTCTGCTGGGCCAGCTGCAATGCCGCCGCCCGCTCGTCGCCGGAAAGCCCCTCTACGGCCTCCCGGGCGGCCTTGTCGGCCAGCACACGGGGCTGGTTGGGGTCGTAGGCGGGGGTGGTGGACATGGCCAGCACGGCCCCGGTGTTCACGTCCATGACGATGCCCACGGCACGGGCTGCGACGTGGTGTTCCTTTACCGCGTAGCCCAGCGCGTTCTCGAGGTAGTGCTGGATGTTGGCGTCGATGGTGAGCCGCAGGCCGTCCCCCTCGGTGGGGAAACGCTCGGTCTCATAGCTCTGCTCGAGGGTGTAGCCCCAGGCGTTCACCGCCGTGAGGACGACGCCGTTTTCGCCGGTGAGCAGGTCGTCATATTTCAGTTCGAGGCCCGAGACGCCCGCGTTGTCCACATTGGTGAACCCCAGCACCGAGGCCAGAAACTCCCCCTGCGGGTACCAGCGCTTCGAGTCCTGATCGATACGGATGCCGGTGATGCCGTTTGCCTCGCAGAAGTCCCGCACGGCGTCGGCCATGACCCGGTCTACCCGGTAGCGCAGGAGGCAGTCGTTGGAGTGACGGTCGCTGAATTTCTCGAGAAGCTTCCCTTCGTCCAGCTCCAGGATCTCCGCCAGCCCCTTGGCCGCGAGGGCGAGTTTATCTTCCGGCATCTCCCGGGGCGAGGCCCGGAGGGTCCAGCAGCTGCTGTTGGCCGCCAGAAGGACGCCGTCGGCGCTATAAATGCGGCCCCGGTCGGCGGGGACGACGGTGTCCCGCAGCTGCTGGCCCAGGGCGCGGTCGGTGTACCAGCCGCCGCCCAGCACCTGCAAAAATAAAAGCCGCACCGCCAGCCCGCAGCAGACCAGACAGAACACCCCCGCCACCAGCCTTGCCCGGGCGCGGAACGCCCGTTCCGGCAGGGTGCGCAGGGCGTCGGCGGGTTTTGGCGATTCGGACATGAGATAGCACCTCCCTTCCTGCAATCATATGCGCGAGACCCCGTGACTAGCCGTCCGTCCCGGTGCGTACACTAAAGGGAAGGGGGGAGAGGATGAAGAAGAGGATCCTGCGTCCGCTGCCCGGCATGGACCTGCCGTTTCTGATCCTAGTGCTCACGCTGGTGGGCTTCGGACTGGTGATGCTGGCCAGCGCGTCCAGCGCCGTGGCGCTCTACCGGCGGGGCGACGCCTGGGCCTATCTGCGGCCTCAGCTGCTCTACGCGGCGCTGGGGCTCTGCGGGATGTGGCTGGCCAGCCGGGTAGATTACCATATCTTCCACAAGCTGGCGTGGCCGCTGCTGGGGCTGTCACTGATATTGCTGGCGGCGGTGCTCTTCATGCCCGAGTACAACGGCTGCAAGCGGTGGCTGGTCATCCCGGGGTTCGGCACCCTGCAGCCCAGCGAGATCGCAAAGTTTGCGGTGGTGCTGGTGTTTTCCCACATCATTGCACTGAACCACGACCGAATGAAGGATTTCAGCGTGGGTGTCCTGCCCTTTGCGCTGGTGCTGGGGGTGGTGGCGGCCCTGATGCTGCTGGAGCCGCACCTGTCCGGCACCGTCCTCATCCTCGGCATCGGCGCGGTGCTGATGTTCGTGGGTGGTACGGGGCTGCGGTGGTTTTTGCTGGCGGGCGTGGGAGGCGTCGGGGCCATTGGTGCGGCGGTGGCCGTCATGCCCGACCTCGTCCCCTACGCCGCCGACCGGCTCCGCTCCTGGCTCGATCCCTTCGCCGACCCGCTGGGCGATGGCCACCAGACCATCCAGAGCCTCTATGCCATCGGCTCCGGCGGGGCCACCGGCCTCGGTCTGGGGGAAAGCCGCCAGAAGCATCTTTTCGTCCCCGAGCCTCAGAACGACTTCATTTTCTCCATCGTCTGCGAGGAACTGGGCTTCGTGGGGGCCTGCGCAGTGGTGGGGCTGTTCGTGCTGCTGCTCTGCCGGGGCATCACCATCGCAGCCCACGCGCCCGACCGGTTCGGAGCGCTGCTGGTGGTGGGATTCGTGGTGCAGGTGGCCCTGCAGGCGGTGCTGAACGTGGCTGTCGTCACCAACACCATCCCCAACACCGGCATCTCGCTGCCCTTTTTCTCCTCCGGCGGCACCAGCCTCATGATGCTGCTGGGGGAGATGGGGGTGGTGCTGGGAGTATCACGTGGGAGCTGAGCCGACCGCCGCCAGCGGCGGAAACAGGGAGGCGAAGCTCGGGCCGCGGCCAGCAGGATGCGAGGCCCGCACCAAGGGCCGAAGCAGACGCTGGGAGCCGCAACCCGGAGAGATGTAGAGGAAAGGCGCTGCTCTGTACAACCTCTCAGTCTCACTTCGTTCGACAGCTCCCCTAGTAGGGGAGCCTCTGGCGAAGAGGCAAAGCGCTACGGAATGCCAAAGCCTCCCCTACTAGGGGAGGTGGCACGGCGAAGCCGTGACGGAGAGGTTGTACGAAGGAGGGTCTGACCGTAGTCTCACAAATCTTTCAACAAACTCAAATCGTGACATCCGCCCCTGCTTTTGCATATCGTGGGGTATCTTTTGCGGAATGGGGGCAGCGGATATGACACAGCAGAGCGGGCGGATTTGGGTGATGGGCGGACGGCCGCTGAACGGCACAGCGGCAATACCTGCGGCGAAAAACAGCGTACTTCCGCTCCTTGCGGCGGCGCTTCTCTGCCGGGGACCGGTGCGGCTGCGGGCCGTGCCGAGGCTGTCGGACGTGGAATGCAGCCTCGGGCTGCTGCGGGGCGCGGGGTGCGCCGCCCACTGGCAGGGGGCAGACATTGTGGTGGCCGGGATGCCCTCAAACAGCACCCTTCCGGGAGAAACCGCAGCACAAATGCGGGCCTCCATCCTCTTCTGTGCGCCGCTGCTGGCGCGGCTGGGCCGGGCTGAGACTTCGCTGCCCGGCGGGTGCAATATCGGCGCCCGGCCCATCGACTTACATCTGGAAGGACTGGCCCGGATGGGGGCAAAGGAGCTGGACGCCGGGGCGGGAAAGCTGGTGCTGGCCGCGCCGGGGGGACTCCACGGGACAGACTTCACCCTCCGCTTCCCCAGCGTGGGGGCGACGGAGACATTGCTGCTGGCCGCTACTTGCGCCCGAGGCACCACCGTCCTGCGGGGCGCGGCGCGGGAGCCGGAGATCGCTGACCTTGCCGACTTCCTGAACCGCTGCGGCGGGCGTATCGAGGGCGCGGGAACTTCGACGATTCACATCGAGGGGAGGCGGGCGCTTTCCGGCTGCGATTTTTCGCCCCTGCCGGATCGCATCTTCGCCTCCACACTGGCCTGCGCCGCCGCTGCTGCCGGAGGGCGGGTGGAGCTCACCGGATGCCCGCCCGCGCTCTATGCGCCGGTGCTGGAAATTCTGGAACAAATGGGCTGCACCGTGGAGCGGGGCGCAGACCGGGCCGAGGTGGCACGTTTCGGGCGGCTGTACGGGGCCGGCCGGGTCTTCACCGGGGTGTACCCGGGGCTCGCCACCGACGCTGCGCCCCTGCTGGCCGCTGCCATGCTCTGTGCCGAGGGGGAGAGCAGCATCGAGGACGTCGTCTTCGAACGGCGGTTCGGCTGCGCGGAGGGCTTCGAGCGGCTGGGCGGGCGGGTAAATCGGTCAGGCCGGGTGCTCTCTGTCGGTCCGCTGCCGGAAAGCGGCCTCCACGGCGCCACCCTCACTGCGCCTGACCTGCGGGGCGGCGCGGCACTGGTGGTGGCGGCTTTGTCGGCACGGGGGAAGAGCCTCGTGGAAGAGACTCGTCATATCGACCGGGGCTATGCCGGCCTGTGCGAAGTTCTGGCCTCTTTAGGGGGACGAATTGGCAGAGAAATGCCGCCCCTTGACGCCGCTGTGAAAAAAATACCATCGAAAAAGCAAATTTATCTTGCATTCGAGGCCAAAAGATGATACGATACTGTTATATAGTAGCAGTAATGTTGAGTTCTATCCTGCGCCAAGGCGCGGTCTACGATAAAATCCGATGGAGGACAATGATATGGCACTCATGCTCGACGAAGAAATGGACGAAAACGTAACGACGATAAAGGTCATCGGCGTGGGCGGCGGCGGCGGCAACGCCGTCAACCGCATGGTCAGCGACGGCCTGCAGGGCGTCGAATTTATCGCAATGAATACCGACCAGCAGGCACTGGCGAAGAACCATGCCGCCACCAAGGTGCAGCTGGGTTCCAAGCTCACCAAGGGCCGCGGCGCAGGTGCTGACCCCGAGATCGGCCAGCGCGCTGCCGAGGAGAGCAAGGACGAGATCGCAAACGCTCTGAAGGGCTCCCAGATGGTCTTTATCACCGCCGGTATGGGCGGCGGCACCGGCACCGGTGCTGCTCCTGTGGTGGCCGAGGTGGCCCACGATCTGGGCATCCTGACCGTGGGCATCGTCACCAAGCCCTTCTCTTTTGAGGGCAAGCGGAAGATGGGTCTGGCTGAGCAGGGCATCGCAAATCTGCTGATGCACGTGGACAGCCTCATCGTCATCCCCAACGAGCGCCTGAAGATGATCAGTCAGGAGAAGATCACCCTGATGAACGCCTTCCAGGCCGCTGATAACGTGCTGCGTCAGGGCGTTGAGTCCATCTCCGCCCTGATCAATGTGCCGGCCTTCATCAATCTGGACTTCGCCGACGTGCGCTCCATCATGAAGGACGCCGGCTACGCTCACATGGGCGTCGGCAGCGCCAAGGGCGCCGGCAAGGCTGAGAACGCTGCCAAGGCCGCTATCTCCTCTCCGCTGCTGGAGACCAGCATCGCCGGCGCACACGGCGTCATCATCAACATCACTTCCAGCCCCGACATCGGTCTGGAGGATGTCGAGACTGCCGCCGGCCTCATCACCCAGAGCGCTCATCCCGATGCGAACATCATCTGGGGTACTGCCTTCGACGAGAACCTCTCCGATGAGATGCGCGTTACCGTCGTGGCTACCGGCTTCGACAACAAGGCCGCTGACGGCCTGCGCAGCACGCTGGGTACTGCTGCCGCCGGTACTGCTCCCGGCGTGACGGCTTCTGCTCCGTCCGCTGTCTTCAGTGCCGAGGTCAACACTCCCTCCGTCGCTTCCGGCAATGCTTCTGCCGCCAAGCCCGTGGAAGAGGAGAACAGCGACACCAGCTACTACGACGACCTGCTGGCGATCCTGAACAAGCGTAGATAAGCGCAAGAATAGAGAACCCCTTGCGCAGAAAAAGCGGAAGGAGGCCGTACCGTGGAGCAGCAACAGACGAAGCTGCCGCTGGAGTGGCTGAGCAGCCGCCGGACGCCGGAGCTGCATCGGCTGGAACAGCTCTGCCGGGAGACTGCCCGGGAGCACCGCTGCGCCCAGCGCAGACTGCAGGAGGTGGAAGAGGCGATGGCATCCGAACGGGAGAAGTCATGCCCTGAGGCTCTGCCGGCTGCGTCCGGGCCGACTCAGCTCGAGCAGCTGAGCCGGAAGCTCAATGCGGCCAACGCCGAGCTTCGCCGCTATGAGACACGGATGTTCGCCTATGAGCGTACTATGCTGGCCCTGCGGAAGGAGAACGCCGAGCTGACCGCTCGGTGTGAGGAGCTGCGGAGCGAGCTGGACAAAATATCCACCGCCTCGCTGCGGCTGGATGTTCCGTCCGCACTGCCCACTGTCCCGTTCCCGGAGACGGCAGCACAGACACCGCCTGCTGCGGACCGTCAACCGAAAACAAAGCTGGAACACCTCGGCGACGAGGTCCTGGCCGAGCTTGCGAAGCTGATGCCGCAGGAAAAGTAAGAGTTAAAAAGACCACCTGTCGAAAGACAGATGGTCTTTTTTGTATCATTCGCCCCGTTGTTCCAGCAGATAGGTCGCCTCGAGGTCGGCGATGTGGAGCTTGACGGCGAGAGGGTACTTCTCGAAGGCCCCCGACATGGCAAAGCTGCCGCCCCGGACGGCGTCGTCGAAGCCGCCCATGTGCCAGCGGATGGCCACGGCCTCTTCCACCTTCAGCTTCATGAACCGCTCGATGAGGAAGACGCTCTTCTCGCCATGGCCGTAGGGAAACATGTCCTCCACGCTGTAGCTGGGGACTTTCTCCCACTGGCCCGTCGCTTCGTTCTTCACGTTGCGGGTGCCTTTTTTGTAGAAGTTGGCCTTGCACAGGTCGTGGAGCAGTGCGCAGATGGCGAAGGTCTCTTCGCTGTCCTCGTCCGGCGTGAAGAAGGTGCCGTGGAGCACGCGGTAGACGTTCAGGCTGTGCGCACACAGCCCGCCATCGCAGGCCCCATGGAAGCGGGTGGACGCCGGCGCGGAGAAGAAGTCCGTCTTGCTGTCCATCCAGTCCAGCAGCTTTTCGCTGCCGGGCCGGGTGATGTGGGTGCGGAATATCTCCAGAAATTCCTCGCGGTCCGTCATCTTACAGCTCCATATCCTCGAGGATGCCCTTCAGGATGGCCAGCTCGTCGTGGCTCAGGGAGATGCCTTTGCCCATGCGGGTGCCGTCCGGGGACCAGTCGCGGATGTCGTACTTGGGTTCGCCTTCATTCCAGCTGATGAGGTTGAGCTGGCGCTCCCAGCCGCGGGGACGCTCTCCGAGGACTGCGATGCGCTCAACGATCTCGTATTTGATTTCTGCCATAGTGCATTACCTGCCTTTGCTTTGTTTGCTACCATAATAAAAGAAGCGCGCGAAGATTTCAACAGGTAATTGGAAAATAATTTCTGAATTTTACATCTCTTTCAACCGTAAGGCGCTTCTTCGCGCCACTCTACCAGCTGTAAAACGCTGCTCTTGTCTTCGTCGGGCGCCGGGTGGAGGCTTTTGGTGTGCTGCTGGGAGCCAAACAGCCCCTGCCCGTACTGGGCCATTACCCCGGGGGAGCGGCCCGCCAGAAACTCGGCGGCGTTCTTCTGCCGGCAGGCTGCAGGGGTGCCGTCGGTCATGGGGATGCCGCAGTCTGGACGGGGCTGCGGGACTTCCGGCGGCGGGAGCTGCACATCCGGGCCGTCCGGCTGCGACGGCGGCTGCTGGGAGCCGCGACCCGGTTTTGGCGGTTCCGTGACGGGCGGCTGACCGGGTTCCGCGCCCAAAGGCGGACTGACCATGCTACTCGTCTCCTCCGGCGGGCCGCTCGGCCCGGGAGCATCCTCAAGCTCATGGCGGATGAAGGGCGTCAGAGATTCCATAAAAAACACCTCCGCACCTAGGGTGTGCGGAGGCGGGGGAGAATATGCGGGGGAAAATCCATACAATCTTTTCTACACCTTTTCGACTGTTTTCTCAAAAAGGTTGACTTTTTGAGAAAACAAACTGCATTGAGTTGCAGATACCGAAGAAAAATACAAAACAGGAAGAGAAGGGAAGCGGTCACACAATGACCTCCACCGTGCTCCCCCCGCTGCGTGCCTTTTTTACGACCACCTGTTTGTCGATGCGCTCCTTGAGCGCGGCAACGTGGGAGATGATGCCCACGAGGCGGTCGCCCTCGGTGAGGCCGGCGAGGACCCGGATGGCCTGCTCAAGGCTCTCGTCGTCCAGCGAGCCGAAGCCTTCATCGAGGAAGAGGGTGTCCAGCCGGATGCCGCCCGCCGCGCTCTGGACCTCGTCCGAGAGGCCCAGAGCCAGCGCCAGTGAGGCTTTGAAGCTCTCACCGCCCGAGAGGGTCTTAACGCTGCGGCGGGTGCCGTTGTAGTGGTCGATGACGCCGAGGTCGAGGCCGGACTGGCTGCGCTGGTTCTCGGCACCCACCCGCTCCAGCTCGTACTGCCCGGCGGTCATCTGCATAAGGCGGGTGTTGGCGTGGACGAGGATGGCGTCGAGGTAGTTCATCTGGATGTAAGCCTCGAGGCGTATCTTCTGTTTGCTGCTGAGGGTGCCGCCCGCCGTGGAGGCAAGGGCGTTCACCCACTGCCAGCGGCGTTCCAGCTCCGCCCGGGCGGCGGCGTGCTGACGGTAGAGGTCAGCGGCCTTCCGGTTGGGCAGGAGGCGGGCCGTCAGGGCCTTTTCCTGAGCCGCGAGAGCGGTGCGCCGGGCCGTCAGGGCGTCCCGCTGGGATTCGAGGGCGGGCAGGTCGGCGGCTTCGTCCGCCTCCGTCTGCTGGGCCGTTAGGGCCGTGACTGCGGCCTCGGCAGCGGCGTAGTCCTGCCGGGCCCTGGCCAGAGCCGACGCGGCGGCATCCATCCCGGCCCGGAGGGCGCAGCGCTCGTTTTCCAGCCCGGCCAGCGCCCGGCGGGCTTCTTCCCGGTCGGCGGCGGGCAGAGCGGCCCGGGCCTCGGCACACTGGGCCTCCAGAGCCTTGGCGGAGGCAGACTGCCGGGCGGCTTCCTCAGCGGAAGCCCGTGCCTCGGCCTCGAGGGCAGAGCGCTGGGCGGTCTTTTTCTGCCGCTCGTCCTCCTGTCGGGCCTTGGTGGCGAGGGCGGCGGCATTCTGCTTCTGAGCCTTGTCGAGGGCTTCCTGTGCGGCGTGCAGGGCCTCGCTTTCTTCGGCCAGAGCCGTCTTCAGAAGCGAGACGGTCAGCTTCACTGGCCCCTCCGGTGAGGTGAACCGCTCCGGCAGCAGAGCTTCGGCGTCCCGGCGGAGGGTGGCTTTGGCCTCCCGGTCTGCGGCCACAGCCTTGGCGGCGGCCGCACTGGCTTCCTGTGCGGCGTGGTCGGCCTCGTCGGCGGACTGTCTGGCCGCGTCTACCCGGGCCTGAGTGGAGGCTTCGGCGGGCAAAACGGCCCGCTTCGGGTGATGGGTGCTGCCGCAGACGGGGCAGGGGGTGCCGTCCGTCAGCCCTTCGGCCAGCAGGCCCGCCTGCGCGTTGAGAAAGGCCCGCTCGAGGTGGTCGCGGAGGGCGTGGGCGCGCTCCTTTGCGCCGTCGGCGAGAAGATAACGCTCCTGCGCCTGCCGTGCGGCCTGCCCCCGGCGCTGCCCCTCGGCGAGGCTCTGGGCCAGCTGCGCGAGGGCCGTTCCCCGCCGAGCCAGCTGTTCGGCCCGGGCCTCAAGGCTCACGTTCTCGGCCTCCGCGCCCCCAAGGGCGGCGAGGCTCTGCTCCAAAGCGGTCAGTTCTCCGTCCAGCTGCCCGAGGGCGGCGCGGCGCTTTTCAGCTCTGGCGTTCTCGAGGGCGGCGGCGTCCCGGGCGGCAGAAAGCTTCTTTTCGAGGCTGTCCAGCCCGTCGAAGGCCGCGAGGTTGGATTTCGCCCGCTCGAGCTTTCCGGCCAGCGCGTCCAGCGCGGCGGAATCCCCGGCGTGGCGGGCCGCTTCGGCCTCGGCGGCGTCCAGAACGGGCCGCAGAGCGTCCTGCCGGGCCTGCGCGGCGGTCAGCTCGAGGCGGAGCTTCTCGGCCTGTTCGGCCCGGCCCAGCGTCTGCTGGAGCTTGTCCAGCTCTGCCTCGGCCTCAGTCCGGGCGGCGGTGGCGGCGCTCAGCGCCTGCTCCTGTCCGGCTAGCAGGGCGTCCAGAAGGGGCAGCACTGCTTCCGGCGACGCCTGCCCGCCCGCCTCGCAGAGAGGGGCCAGCTCGTCCAGAACGGCTTCGTCGGCGTCCCCTTCGGCCCAGCTCAGGCCGGAGAGCAGCTGCCCGATGCGGACGCTCTGCTCCTCCCGCTGGCGGGTGAGGGCGGCGTTCTCGGCCTGCAGCCGCTCTTGGAGACGCTGGTAGGGCTGGGTGCGGAACAGCTTGCGGAAGATCTTGCTCCGCTCCTCGGTGGAAGCGTTGAGTAGCCGGGTGAACTGCCCCTGAGCGATCATGGCGATTTGGGAGAACTGGTTGTAATCCAGCCCGATGATGTCCACCACGGCAGCGGTGACGTCCTTGGCCCGGGTGACGGGCGGGCGGCCGTCAGCGTAGGTGAGGCAGGCGTCGGCTTTTTCGGTGGTGAAGCCCTCGCCCCGGGCTTTCGGGCGGAGGTATTCGGGGTTGCGGCGGACGGTGCAGCGCTGTCCCCGCACCTCGAATTCCAGTTCCACGAAGGTGGGGGTGCCGGGCTCGGCGTACTTGCTGCGGAGCATGGCCCCTTCCCGGACGCCGCCGCTGGAATGGTCGTAGAGGGCGTAGGTGATGGCGTCGAAGAGGGTGGTCTTGCCCGCGCCGGTGTCGCCGGTGACGAGGTAGAGCCCGCCTCTGCCCAGCTGAGCGAGGTCCAGAACGGTCTTGGCGGCATAAGGCCCGAAGGCCGACAGGGTCAGTTTCAGGGGCCTCATGCTTCGTCCTCCTTCCAGATATCCTCGATGAGCGATTGGCAGAACGCCGCCTGTTCGTCGGAGAGGGGCTGGCCGTTCTGGGCCTCGTAAAAGGCCGCAAAATGCTCGAGGGGCGTCTTGCTCTCGGCCCGGGCAGCGGCGTCGGGCGTCTCAGCGGCCCGGGTGCGGCGGTTGTCGTAGTCCAGCCGCATGAGGTTCGGGTAGATGACCCGCAGCCGGGCCAGCGCGTCGGGAACGTCCTGCTCGTCGGTGAGGGTGATGTGAAGGTAGTCGTCCGTCGGCGTGCCGTCGTAGGCCCGGCGGTCGGTGAGCTCCATGTAACTGCCCCGCAGCTCCCGCAGGTCGTGCCGGGGGGTGAGAGGCGCGGCCTCGAAGCGGACGCTGCCCTTTTCGCCCAGGGTGACGAAGAGAGCGGCTTTGTGCTGAAGGGCCTCGGAGAAGGAATATTTGAGGGGACTGCCTGCGTAGCGGACGGTGTCCCGTCCCACCTTCTGGGGACTGTGGAGGTGGCCCAGAGCCACATAGTCGAAGCCCTCGAAGAGGGAGACGTCGATGCTGTCCACCCCGCCCACGCTGGGCTCTTCGCTCTCGCAGACCGCAGCCCCGGCCACGAACTGGTGGGCCACCAGCACGTTCCGGCGGGCGGGGTCGGGTGCGCAGGCGTTCAGCACGCAGCCGATGGCGTCGTTGTAGCTTTCGATCTTCTCGTTCGGGAAGACGTGCCGCACGGCGGCGGGCTTCAAAAAGGGCAGGAGCCAGATGTCCACCGGGCCGTATTCGTCCGTCAGGGTGATGGGCGCGGGCGGTGCGGCAAAGACCGGGCTGACGTACACCCGGCTCCCCGCCAGAAGCTGTGCGCCGAAGGCGATGCGGTCTGCCGAGTCGTGGTTGCCGCTGACGGCAAAAACGGGCAGTCCCCGCGCCGCAAGCTCGGTGAGGAACCAGTCCAGCAGCCGCACCGCCTCGGCGGGCGGCACGGGCTTGTCGTAGAGGTCGCCTGCCAGCAGAACGCCGTCTACGGGCCGGGCGTCCAGCAGGGAGAGGACCTGCTCTAAAATGTATCGCTGGTCGTCCAGCATGGAGAATTCGCAGACCCGCTTGCCCAGATGCAGGTCGGAGAGGTGAAGGAAACGCATGGGGACACCGCCTTTCGTTGGGATGATTTTATTATAGGAGAGTTGGGGGCGTTTGTCGAGGGGGCAACGGCGACGACCGCCGCCAGTGGCGGAAACAGGGAGGAGCTGTTGGGGCAGCGGCCAGCGGGATGCAAGCGGCAGCGAAGCAGACG
>OOCH01002470.1_pt1 | contig 11441 bp, 4 predicted proteins | sample 1671641 | NCBI WGS metagenome assembly OOCH01 (sample SAMN06348177, study PRJEB24527) | human gut metagenome | biome: human gut; feature: ankylosing spondylitis patient; material: feces | host: Homo sapiens | place: China | collected 2015-10
CCAACTATCATGTGGCTTACGGTACATCTAAATCGCCGCTGGGACCTATCGAGGTCGCTAAAGATCCGATTGTACTGATTCAGAATCCGGAGAAACAAATCTACGGTCCTGCACACAATGCAGTGTTACAAATTCCGGGTACGGATGAGTGGTATATCGTTTACCATCGTATTAATAAGAACTTCCTGAAAGATGGTCCGGGCGTGCACCGCGAGGTGTGCATTGATCGCATGGAATTCAATGCGGACGGAACCATTAAGCCGGTAGTGCCAACCCTTTAATTATATGACTATTAAAATACCAGAGAAACATTATTTGACCATGAGAAACAAACTGAAGGGATTAACTTTTTTATGTATGGCGGTAGCCTTGCCGCTGACAGCACAGAATGTAACCGTCAGCGGACCTGACGGTAAATTACAACTAACAGTTTCGTGCCCGGAAGGGAAGGAAGCATCGTATTCTCTCACCTATAACGGAAAACAGATGTTGGAATCATCTCCGTTGGGTCTGGAGACCAATGTGGGAGATTTCGCGAAAGCAATGAAACTGACCGGGCATGAAGAAAGGAAAATTGATACCGTTTACACGCAATCGCGTATCAAAGCTTCCAAGATACATTATCAGGCCAATGAACTGGTATGTGCCTTTGTCAATGCAAAAGGGCAGAAGATGGACGTAATCTTCCGTGTGAGCAATAATGACGTTGCTTTCCGCTATACGTTGCCCCGCCAGGGCGAACGGGGAAGCCTTGTTGTGAACAGTGAAGCGACCGGCTTCCGTTTTCCTGAACAGACTACTACCTTCATGTGTCCGCAAAGTGACGCCATGATAGGTTGGAAACGTACCAAACCCAGCTATGAGGAAGAATATAAGGCTGACGCTCCTATGAATGTACGTTCACAATATGGGCACGGTTACACATTTCCTTGTCTGTTCCATGTAGGAGAAAATGGCTGGGCACTTATCAGTGAAACCGGAGTAGACAGCAAATACTGTGGCTCACACTTAAGCGATGCTACTGCCGACGGACTTTATACCATCGCTTTCCCCATGCCCGAAGAAAACAACGGTAACGGCACGGCATCTCCCGGCCTTGCATTGCCCGGTTCCACTCCCTGGCGTACTATTACTGTAGGCGAAAACCTAAAGCCGATTGTAGAGACAACGATTCCATGGGATGTCGTGGAACCTCTTTACCCAACGGAGCATACATACAAAATGGGACGCGGAACCTGGAGCTGGATACTTTGGCAAGATGGAAGCATCAATTTCGATGACCAGAAAAAATATGTAGACCTCGCCGCCGCCATGGGATATGAATATGTATTGATAGACAACTGGTGGGATACCAACATCGGCCGTGAACGTATGAAAGACTTCATAGACTATGCACACAGCAAGAAGGTTGATGTATTTTTATGGTATAGTTCCAGCGGCTACTGGAATGATATAGTGCAAGGTCCTACCAATTATATGGACAATCCCATTATCCGTAAAAAGGAAATGAAATGGCTGCATAATATAGGAGTAAAAGGAATCAAAGTAGACTTCTTCGGAGGTGACAAGCAGGAAACCATGCGTCTGTACGAAGCCATCCTGAGCGATGCGGATGATCATGGACTGATGGTCATTTTCCACGGCTGTACCCTTCCTCGCGGATGGGAGCGTATGTATCCTAATTATGTAGGAAGTGAAGCCGTGCTCGCATCGGAAAACCTGATTTTCCAACAACATTTTTGCGATGAAGAAGCATTTAATGCCTGTCTGCATCCATTTATCCGCAACACCATCGGTTGCATGGAGTTCGGCGGTACATTTCTCAACAAACGCTTGAACCGCAACAATGATGGCGGAAGCATACGCAAGACCACCGATATATTCGAACTGGCAACAGCCGTCTTGTTCCAAAATCCCATTCAGAATTTTGCGTTGGCGCCTAATAACCTGACCGATGCTCCCCAAGTTTGTTTGGACTTCATGAAACAAGTTCCCACTACATGGGACGAAACCAGGTTCATTGACGGCTATCCGGGCAAGTACGTAGTGCTAGCACGTCGGCATGCCGATCAATGGTACATAGCCGGAATCAATGCACAAAAAGAACCGCTGAAATTAAAGTTGAACCTTCCCATGTGTACTAAAGGAGATAAAATGATGCTTTATCAGGACGATAAAAAACTAAATCCTCACGCTGAAGAGATAACATTAAAAAAGAATGATGAAGTCAGCATTACGATGCAGGCGGAAGGAGGATTTTTACTTGTGAAATAATTCCTTTCAGAGAATTGTATTTTATCCCTCATGTAGCCGGACAGTCCTTCATCAGGTTGTCCGGCTACATGATTTTTTATAAAAAAGCCTTCTCCTGAGCCTATCTCACCGCCTCCAAAAGACATAAACTATAAGCGAAATAAATACATTTTTTCCCATTATTCATTCGTCCACCCTATAAAACCGTTTGTCCACCCCTGTTTACGGCATAAATTTTACTTTTGTCATGCAATCGGTACTCAACTTTCGGAAGAGACCCCTGCTTTTAAAATTTAATCCTAATCTTAAATATTATGAAGAATAGCTCCAGCATATTTATAAACTCTGTGGTTTGTCTACCTAGAGTATTCAACATTGGATTGTACAATAATCCAACATCTCAATTCAATATATCAGCAACAATTTAATCTACTAATTTAATACTTAAAAAAATGAGGAAACATTTATTATTTTCCGTAATGCTTAGTCTGTGTGCTATGGGTGGCATGATGGTGTATTCCACACCTGTTATGGCTACCGTGGCGCAATCTCCGACTATCAAGGTTCGCGGTCAAGTTATCGATGAACAAGGTGAACCCCTCACAGGAGCTACCGTCAGAATCAAAGACGGACAAGGCGGAACCATTACTGATGTGGACGGAAACTTCCAATTGGAGGTTGCCGGTAACGCTATCCTTTCGATAAGCTATGTAGGCTACAAGGATCGTGAAGTAGCTGTTCGTAACCGTGCCATTATTGAATCCATCCAATTGCAACCCGACAATCAGATGCTTGAGCAGGTAGTTGTCATCGGTTATGGTACACAGAAGAAATCCGACTTGACTGGTTCCGTAGCCGTAGTAGATGCGGAAGCCCTGAAACAGACATCCCATTCCAATATCTCCACCATGCTAGAAGGTAAAGTATCAGGCGTACAAGTCACTTCTGACGGACAACCCGGTGCCGACCCTACTGTCCGCATCCGTGGTGTCGGATCTTTCGGTGACACTTCTCCTCTTTATGTTATCGATGGTGTTCCTATGGGTACCTCCATCCGCGATTTCTCTTCAAACGATATTGAAACCATCCAAATCCTAAAGGACGCATCAGCCGCTGCCATCTACGGTTCGCGCGCCGCCAACGGTGTGGTCATCATCACTACCAAACGCGGTCAGAAAGACCAACCGCTGAAAGTAGACTACAATGGCTACGTGGGTATGGACTATATCCCCAGTAATGTCTATGATGTAATGGATGCCGACCAATACAGCCAATACATCGGTCAGGCATGTACCAACTCCAACACTCCGCTGCCCGGCGGTTACAAGCTGGACAGTACCACCGGAAAATATCATTTCCAGGACAACACCAATACCAACTGGTTTAAAGAAGTATTCAAAACAGGTATCCGTCAGAATCACAATGTGAATCTCTCCGGTGGCGGCGCCCACAACACCTATAATGTTTCATTAGACTACTACAACCAGAAAGGAACACTGGAAGGCGCCGGTCCTAACTATGAACGTTACACGGCACGTGTCAACAACACGATGGACACCAAATTCATCAAGTTCCATACCAGCCTTGTCTACTCTCACTCCGATCAAGACAACATGGGGTTGTCAAACGCTTCCGAATACGTTCAAGGTCTGTATGGCGACGTAACCAATGTACTGCGTGGTACTTTGCTGATGCAGCCCACCATCAAAGCCTATGACAACTCTACTTGGGTACTTGACAATCTGGTAGGTATCGCCAATAACTTCAACTATGACTCTTACGGCTATGGTGTTTACTACGATACTGTACATGGTGACATTTCGGCTTCCAACCCCTTGCTAGTCAACAATCTGCTGAAGCGCAACACCCGCGTGGACCGCTTCGTAGGAACAGCTTCTGCCGATGTGGATCTCCTGAAGATGATTGGCGTTGACAGCAAGAATCACAAGCTCAACTATAAAGTCAATCTCTCTTACAGCAAAACCCATTGCAAGGACTTCACCTGGATTCCCGCATGGGTACAGAGCAATCGTGTCTATCTGGCCAAGAGCAACGAACGCCTCACCAAGGCTAGCCGTTCTTATGCCGATGCTTTGATTGAAAACGTGCTGACTTATGATGCTACCGTCGGCAAACACCATTTTAACCTGGTAGCCGGCCAGACTTACGAAGAAGAAAACACCGACCTGTTGACAGGCTGGGGCGTCAACTTCACCGAGCCTTACTTCCTGCAACTTCAGAATGCCGCCAACACTTATGCCGAAAGCTTCGAATACAAACACACCATCCTCTCTTACATCGGGCGTATCAACTACAACTACGATGACCGTTACCTGTTCTCGGCAACCGTGCGCCGCGACGGCAGTTCCCGCTTGTCCAAGAATATCCGTTGGGGTACTTTCCCCTCCGTATCTTTAGGATGGCGTTTTGACAAGGAAACTTTTTTCCCCTTCAACAGAAACATTGTCAACATGTTCAAGGTACGCGCCAGCTATGGTGAACTCGGTAACGAAAACATCGGTGAATACATGTATCAGGCTGTAATGGCACGTAACAACATGACTTATAGCTTTGGTAACACACCCATCACCGGTTCTGCCATTTCTACTTTCGTAGACAATAACCTTTCCTGGGAAAAGAAGAAAAGCTACAACGTAGGTATCGACCTCGCCTTCTTCAACAACCGTTTGGAATTCACCGCTGAATGGTACAAAAATACCAGTGAAGACCTGCTGTATGCCGTTCCAGTTCCTGAGCAAGCCGGTGTATCCAACACCACTGTAACGATGAACGCCGCCTCGATGAATAACTCAGGTTTTGAATTTACGACTACCTACCGCAACCGCGACCACGACTTCAAATATGAAGTGTCAGCCAACTTGAGCACCATCCGTAACCGCGTAACCTCATTGGGCTTCGGTACCGATTCATATATATCCGGTGCCTACATCACCAACGTAGGTGAAGAAATCGGTAAGTTCTACGGATGGGTTTATGACGGCATCGCCCGCACACAAGCCGACCTGGACAACCATGCCACACAAGAAGGTGCCCAGATTGGTGACTGCCTCTATAAGGACGTAAGCGGTCCCGACGGAAAGCCCGATGGAAAGGTGGATGCCTATGACCAAGTAGTACTGGGCAGCGGTATGCCTAAGATCAACTTCGGTTTGAACGCCCGCTTTGAATACAAACGTTTCGATCTGAGCATCGCTACGTTCGGTGCACTCAACTATCACGTAAGCGATGATATCCACAACTCTCTGAACTCCTGCTACGGCTGGGGCAACAAAGATGTAGCCATGCTTGACGCGAACCGTTTCAGTGAAGACGGCAGTACCTATCTTTCCAACGTGCCACGTACCTATGTTACCAACAGTGCCAGCTTGGCCTGGAATGATCTCTTCAGCGACCGCAAAATTCAGAACGCAGCTTATTGGAAAATTGCCAATATAGAATTGGGCTACAACTTCCCCAACGAATGGTTTGGCAAATACATATCCGACGTACGTCTCTATGTGTCAGCACAGAACTTACACACATTCACCGGGTACAAAGGTTATAATGTAGACTATGCAGGAGGTACCTTCACACCGGGATATAACTTCTGTTCTTATCCTACCGCACGTACCTTCATGTGTGGTGTTCATTTCACTTTCTAATCACTAAAAACATAACAATATGAAACTCAATAAATATGCATTGGCTCTCATTTTGGGATTAGGCACATTGGCTTCTTGCAATGATAATTTGGAGCTGTTGAATCCCAACCAGCAAACCTCAAACACATTCGGCTTCAATGCCGATGATTTGGAAGAGAGCGTTATTGCCGCCTATAACCATATCCGTATGGAAGGTTCTTACGCCCGTGTAGGCTACACCATCGACGTGTGTCGTGGTGATGAAGCATGGAACTCATCACAAGTATGGTATCTGCCTTTCGATGACCTGAATGCGGAAGTAACCTCGGACATCACGTGGTGGCCCTGGCGCGAATGGTACTATACCATTAATGTATGTAATTTTGCCATTTCCCGTTGCGATGAAGACAACAGCCAGCTTTCCGAGAAAATGAAACGCATCAAAGGACAAGTACTCTTCCTGCGTGGCCTGTCATACTACAATCTGGTTGGTTATTACCAGAACCCACCCCTCATCACAGATTATGCTACCTATTCTTCATTGGATGGACTTTATACCGGCAACAGCACATACGATGCCGTACTCGACCAAGTGGAAAGTGACTTCAAAGAAGCCATGGAATTGTTACCCTCACGAGATCAAGGTGGTGAATGGGAAAAAGGACGTGCCACCTGCGGTGCCGCAGCCGGCTACTATGCCCGTGCGCTCATGACACGCCATAAATTCAAAGATGCCCTTACTGTGCTGAAAGACATTATCGGCAAGAAATATGGTACTTATGAACTGATGGATAACTATGGCGACAACTTTCGTGAAGGTCCTGCCTATGAGAACAACAAAGAAAGCCTTTTCGAAGTGCAATTCCTCGACTTGGAATCACAAGGAACCGATGACGAGTGGACTCCGGTGAACACCAGTCCGAATGCCACCCAAGGTTCGGCCATCGAGAGTAACTTCGCTCCCGGGAATTATGGTGGTTGGGCAGACATCTCGGCTTCCCCGTGGCTCTACCATCTCTTCAAAGCTGAGCGTACAACTGACGGGAAACTCGACCCACGTCTGTACTGGACCATCGGTACTTATGAATCCGACTGGGAAGATTTCGAGTTTGGTAATGTAGCTTATACGAACAAACTTACAGCCACTGACAACATCGTAACCAACAACACATACGGTGGTCTGCCCATCGCCAAGTTCACAAACCTTCGTACCGGTCTCTATAGCACGGTTATTACAGGTTTGCACGATGGAATCAACTTGCGTCTGATGCGTTACTCCGATGTGCTGCTCCGCGCCGCCGAATGTGAAAACGAAGTCAACGGCCCCACACAACAGGCCATCGACTGGATTAACGAAGTGCGCAACCGTGCTGACTTGCCCGACCTTGAACTGGCTGACTTCCCTACAGCCGACAAACTCTTCGAGCAGATTGCCAATGTGGAGCGTCCGAAGGAATTCGGGTGCGAGTTCGGACGCGGATTCGACCTTATCCGCTGGGGATTCTTCTATAAGAATGACCGTTTGCAACAACTCAAGGAACACAGCGTCGTACGCCGTTCTTTAATCGGAACCAAGGACCCTGTAAACTACAACGATATCGCAACCGATCCCGAACTGAAAAGTTCTTTCGACACTTACTTACCCGGACACGAATTCCTGCCCATCGTACAGCAGTTGTTGAACAAGAACCCCAATTTGAGTGGTAACTCCGCGAACTTCAGCACAGACAACTCTACTTATTTCAGTGAAAATGGATGGACAGTTCGTCCGGTTGTTGACTTAAGCAAATAAACAAACCTATTAAAATTTAAGACAATGAGAATACTCAGAAAATTAGTATACGTTTGCTGTTCCATCACCTTGGGGTTGATGGCATTGTCAAGCTGCGAGGGTGGCGAGTTATATGATGTAAACGCCCCTGACTGGATCTCCGAGAAAGTGGACTCTATAGCAGATTCAAAGAAAGAGCCGGAAGAAGAAGTACTGGAAGGTATGCAGGAAGATGTCTACTCCTTCGGTAACACAGACTACACCTCCGGTTTCTGGACAGCTTTCTCCAAGTATTACGTCGTGCCCGACGGGCAGAAATGGCATGGGGTGTTCAATCTCAACATCAATCCCGCCGACAATACCTATTATAAAAACTTCGCCCTCGTCATTACCAACGATACAGACCGTGGAGGAGAAGGATATACGGAATATGGTGCTTATCGTTTTGACACTACAAACGATACTTTGGCCTATAACTCCCAATGGGGTTCCCATCTTTTTTTCAAATACACATCCAGCACACTGATGCTGTCACCCGTTGATAATCTGGACGAAACTGTACAGAAATTGGGCGGCAAAGTGACACTCACCGTAGACCGAACCAGTGAAAATGCCTTCTCTATCAAAATCCAGAACGCCTCGGCAACCAAAACCTACAAACAGCCGTACAAGTTACCCAATCTGAATATAGACAAGAGCAATACCAACATCCGCTGTTTCCTAGTACCTGAAGGCTCTTATATCAACTTCTTACAATCAAACATCATTCCTATCGGTGGCCTTACTTCTGCCGAGGACAAGAATCCGCTCTCGATGGTACTGCAAAATGTACCCGATCAGGTCAATGCCGGCACTTCACTCGAAGAAGCCGTGGTCGGTATTACTGCCGTCGTCAGCTTCGAAGAAGGGGTGACTAAGACCGTAACCGCCGAAGAACTCCAGTTCACCGCCATCCCCAATATGGAAGAACTGGGTACGAAGACACTGGTAGCCATCTATAACAAGACCTTCAAGGGTGAGAATTGCAACTTGCCGGTGGTAGCCAATGCTACGTTTGAAGTAGTGGAAAAGATTGTATCCATCCAAGTGACGGCTCAACCTACACATACACAATATTACTATTATACTTCGGCTGCAACCGAAGCGATGACGGATCGTACGCTGGCATTCCTTCCGGAAGGATTGAAAGTAACGGCTACTTATGCCGACGGAAGCACCCAAATTATTGACAACACAAAACTCAGTTTCTCTGCCATTGTCGCCAAAGCCGGTACACAGACCGTAACCATTACTGCCGATGAAGCTACCGCTACCGTAGCAGTTAAAGTGGCCGAATCAACAGTTTCCACTGTCAGCAACTCTGCAGACATTCTGGGAACCGAAGACAATACAACGGAGTGGTGGACTGTCTTTTCTGACAATTTCAACGTGCCGACCGGTGAAACTAAGTCCATCAGCTTCACCAATTACACCAGCCTGGCTAATAACTGGAGCAACTTCGCTGTCGTTCTCCGCAAAGCCGATCTTGCCGAATATGCAGTGGTACGCGCCGACAACTATGGATGGGGTGCAGGATACGATGGAAATGCCAGCCTCGTTCACAACGGTACACAAGGCGACTGGGCTACTTGGCTTGCCGATATGAACGGAGCCAAAGTCACCGTCTACGTGACCAATTGCGGCAATGGTACAACCGACATTCAGGCGGTAATGGAAGGCACTTCAGGTACCTCCTATGCCCAATACTATTTAGGGATCAACAAAGTAGATATGAACGACTTGAACTTCGCTTTAACGATTGAAGGCGGACATCTCGTCTTCTAAGCCGAATCAGTAATCACACAAACCATGCCGTTTTCCTCAGGAACCAGAAGAAGCGGCATGGCCTTTAAACTATCAACAGATGAAAAAACTATTATCCCTGTGGATGTTCTTACCAATATTTCTTGTTTTAGCCGCTTGTTCTGACAACAGCGAAGATATAGACCGCTATTATGCAACTGTAAGTACTCCGAAAGTAACTACAACCACACCCACCTCATTGACCGTCACCGCGTCGGTTACGGGTGATCTGAACCAAATAGTCAAGAAAGGCTTCTGTTACAGTACAGCAACTTCCACACCGACTATCAAAGACCACGTGGTGAATGCCGATGAGAATTTCAGCGCCACCCTCTCAACCTTGACCACCGGTACCTCTTACTATATCCGTGCATACGTCTACTGTGACAGCCGCTATGTCTATTCTGAGGTGATCACGGCCACCACAGAAAGTTTAAGCTTAGACGATGAACTCAAGAATTATGTGGCCCCCACCTACGCCGATGACTATACCTCGATAAGTGACTGGAGCAAACGCTCTCAATGGAATCTTGCCAACGTACACGACCCCTCGGTGGTATTGGCCGAAGATGGTTATTATTACATGTATCAGACAGATGCTTCCTATGGAAACGCCCACACGGCAGGCGGGCACTTCCACAGTCGTCGTTCCAAAGACCTTGTCAACTGGGAATACCTCGGCGGTACAATGAAGAACCTGCCCGAATGGGTAGTACCTAAGCTCAATGAAATACGCAAAGAAATGGGACTTGCCGAAGTTAACCCTAATATTAATGACTTCGGCTATTGGGCTCCCGTAGTACGCAAGGTAAAGAACGGCCTCTATCGCATGTACTATTCCATCGTCTGCCCTGGCACACTCAACGGTGCCAACACCTGGTCGGAGCGCGCCTTCATCGGCCTGATGGAAAACAACGACCCCGCCAACAACAACGGCTGGGTGGACAAAGGCTACGTCATCACCAATGCTTCTGACAAAGGACTTAACTTCAACATAAAGCCAAATGACTGGGCCAATTGCTACTACAAATGGAATGCCATCGACCCCTCTTACATCATCACGCCCGAAGGCGAACACTGGTTGGTCTACGGTTCATGGCATAGCGGCATAGCTGCTCTCAAACTCAATGGCGAGACAGGCAAGCCTGCCGAAACTTTGGGCCAGCCTTGGGCTACAGGCCAAGCACCTGCTGAGTATGGTCAGTTAATCGCCACCCGCCAGACAGGTAACCGCTGGCAAGCCAGTGAAGGTCCAGAAATTATTTACCGTGATGGCTACTACTACCTCTTCCTGGCCTACGACGCCCTTGACGTGCCCTACAACACCCGTGTAGTCCGTTCGAAGAGCATCACTGGTCCCTACGTAGGCATTGACGGCAAAGACGTGACCGCCGGTGCCGATGCACTGCCCATAGTGACCCATCCCTATAAATTCAGCAAAGGTTACGGCTGGGTAGGCATCGCCCACTGTGCTATCTTCGATGATGGCAAAGACAACTGGTTCTACGTCTCACAAGGTCGCATGCCTAAGGATGTTCCGGGCATCAACGCCAGTAACGCCATCATGATGGGACATCTACGCAGCATCCGCTGGACGAAAAACGGTTGGCCTCTCGTAATGCCCGAACGTTACGGAGCCGTTCCCAAAGTAGCCATCACCGAAGAAGAATTGCCCGGCAATTGGGAACACATCGACCTTACATACAAATATGGAGAGCAGAGAACTTCAGCAACAATGACCCTCGCCGCCGACCACACTATCACCGAAGGTACCTGGAAAGGCAGTATGTGGAGCTATGACGCCGGCCAACAGATTCTGACTGTTAACGGAGTGGAACTTTATCTGCAACGTGAAACCGATTGGGAAGCCAATCCACGTACCCATACCATCGTCTATGCCGGCTATGCCAACAACAAGACGTATTGGGGAAAGA
>OOCH01002476.1_pt1 | contig 11427 bp, 8 predicted proteins | sample 1671641 | NCBI WGS metagenome assembly OOCH01 (sample SAMN06348177, study PRJEB24527) | human gut metagenome | biome: human gut; feature: ankylosing spondylitis patient; material: feces | host: Homo sapiens | place: China | collected 2015-10
AAGAAACTTCTGGAGAAACAGAAGGAAGGTAAGAAACGTATGCGCCAGGTCGGAAACGTAGAGATTCCACAGAAGGCATTTATGAGTGTACTGAAACTGGACGATAAATAATTGACGGGAGAGACCGTGAATATGGAATGCATATTGTTGTGAACGGCGGACTTACAGAAGGGAGGCAGGGCCATGAAAAAAGGAACTGCAAAAGCTATGAGATATATTGTTGCGGGGAGTGCATTGACACTCTGTGTGATTATGACGGGATGTGGCTGCGGGCAGAAAAAGACAGATCCTGCTTCGGAACAGGTACTGAAGATCAGTATCACACCGGAACCATCACCAACACTGGCACCGGATACGGTAGATGCGGCAGCAGTTACTTCGAATGGAGATATCAGTATGGTGAATCTGTATCTGGCAGAAAATCCATCAGCGGTGACAAACAGTACAGATACGGGTGCGGGTGATGCGAATACTACAGATGCTTCGAATATGCAGAGCCAGGATCAGGATCAGTCGGAAGATACATCGGGTTCTTCTGATGAGGGTGGAGATAATGAAGAATAAGAATCGTATCCCACTGGAATTATATATTCATATACCGTTCTGTGTGCAGAAATGTCAGTACTGCGATTTCCTCTCCGGTCCATCGGATCAGGAGACAAGAGACAGATATATAAAGGCTCTGCGTGCTGAGATTCAGGCGGTGCAGGGTGTTGAAGCGTATGAGATCGTTTCTGTTTTTATCGGAGGGGGGACTCCTTCCGTACTGAAAGCAGAAGCGATTGCTTCTATTATGGAGACAATTCAAAAGAAATTCTGTTTCTCGCCGGATGCAGAAATAACAATAGAATCAAATCCTGGCACAGTTGATCTTGCGAAACTTAATGCTTACCGAGAAACAGGAATCAACCGTCTGAGTCTGGGACTGCAGTCCACGGATTCGAAAGAGCTGAGGATGCTTGGAAGAATTCATACATATGAAGAATTTCTTCAGAGTTATCAGTGGGCAAGAGAAGCAGGGTTTCAAAATATTAATATAGATCTGATGTTTGCAATCCCCGGACAGACAGGAGAGGCATGGCGTGCTCACCTTCGTCAGGTCGCGGAGCTGAAACCGGAACATATTTCTGCCTATAGTCTGATCATCGAGGAGGGAACTCCGTTTGCGGAGTGTGAACTGGACCTTCCGGATGAAGATACGGAGTATCAGATGTATGAGGACACAGCGGGGATTCTTGCAGAGTATGGATATCAACAATACGAAATATCCAATTATGCAAAAGACGGATATGCATGTCGGCATAATATCGGTTACTGGAAACGTACAGAATATCTTGGCCTGGGGCTGGGAGCATCTTCTCTTTATGGGGAAAACCGTTTTTCCAATACGAGAGATATGCAGGAATATCTGGGATTTTCCGGAAACACAGAACGAATTCGTAAAGATGTTCTGAAACTTTCACTTAAAGACCAGATAGAAGAATTTATGTATCTGGGGCTTCGTATGACGGAAGGAATTTCAGAGATCGATTTTGAACAGAATTTCGGACAGAAGCTTGAGAATATTTATGGTTCTGTCCTGCAAAAATATAAAGAGACCGGATTCCTGGAGAAGACTGGTGCGAACTGGAGATTTACAAGAAAAGGAATTCATGTGAGCAATCATATCCTGGCAGAGTTTCTGTTGGATGAAGAATAAGTGCGAACATGCAGCGGATAAGAGGAGAAAAGATGTCTGAACGAACAACTGGAAAAAAGTTTATTAAGATTCGAGGAGCAAATGTCAACAATCTCAAGAATCTGAGTGTGGATATTCCGAGAGATGAATTTGTGGTTCTGACGGGAGTCAGCGGATCAGGAAAGTCTTCTCTGGCATTTGATACGATCTATGCAGAGGGGCAGAGACGTTATATGGAATCTCTGTCATCTTATGCAAGGCAGTTTCTGGGCCAGATGGAGAAACCGGATGTAGAGTCGATCGAAGGACTGCCACCGGCAATTTCCATCGATCAGAAATCTACCAACCGCAATCCGCGTTCAACGGTTGGAACAGTTACAGAAATTTATGACTATTTCCGACTTCTTTATGCACGTATTGGTATTCCGCATTGTCCGAAGTGCGGAAAGGAAATCAAAAAGCAGACAGTCGATCAGATGGTTGATCATATTATGGCACTTCCTGAAAGAACAAAGCTGCAGCTTCTGGCACCGGTAGTTCGTGGTCGAAAGGGAACACATGCAAAGCTTCTGGATCAGGCGAAACGCAGCGGTTATGTACGTGTACAGATTGATGGAAATCTGTATGAGCTGTCTGAAGAAATTAAACTGGATAAAAACATCAAACATAATATAGAAATTATCGTAGACCGTCTGGTAGTAAAACCGGGAATCGAGAAACGATTGTCTGATTCCATTGAGACAGTTCTGAATCTTTCGGATGGGTTACTTATGGTAGATACGATGGATGGTACTGTGAAGACATTCAGTCAGAGCTTTGCCTGCCCGGATTGTCAGATCAGTATTGATGAGATCGAGCCGAGAAGCTTTTCGTTTAATAATCCGTTTGGAGCCTGCCCGGATTGTTTTGGTCTGGGATATAAGATGGAATTTGATATTGATCTGATGATTCCGGATAAATCTCTGAGTATTTCCCAGGGAGCTATTGTGGTCATGGGCTGGCAGTCCTGCACAGATAAGGGCAGTTTTACAAGAGCAATCCTTGATGCACTGGCGAAAGAATACCATTTCAGCCTGGATACTCCGTTCCAGGATTATCCGGATGATGTTAAGAATGTTCTGATCCATGGTACAAATGGACATGCTGTCAAAGTATATTATAAAGGTCAGCGTGGAGAAGGCGTTTATGACGTTGCTTTCCCGGGTCTGATCAAAAATGTGGAACAGCGATACCGCGAAACAGGATCCGATGCGATGAAACAGGAGTATGAGTCGTTTATGCGGATCACACCGTGTAAGACCTGCAAAGGCCAGCGATTAAAAAAAGAATCTCTGGCGGTGACGGTAGGAGATCGCAATATTTATGAAGTGACTTCTCTTTCTATAGAAAATCTGAAGAAATTTATGAGTGAGCTGAGACTTACTGAACAGCAGGAACTGATCGGTAAGCAGATTCTGAAAGAAATCCGTGCAAGAGTTGGTTTTCTGTCTGAGGTAGGTTTGGATTATCTGTCTTTGAGCCGTGCAACAGCGACGCTGTCCGGTGGGGAAGCACAGAGAATCCGTCTGGCAACACAGATTGGTTCCGGACTGGTGGGAGTCGCTTATATTCTGGATGAACCGAGTATCGGACTTCATCAGAGAGATAATGATAAGCTTCTTCGTGCACTGATGCGTCTTCGTGATCTGGGTAACAGTCTGATTGTGGTTGAACATGATGAAGATACCATGCGCGCAGCGGACTGTGTTGTGGATATCGGTCCGGGAGCCGGAGAACATGGTGGAGAACTGGTGGAAATTGGTACGGCAGAGATGCTGATGAAGAATGAACGTTCAATTACAGGTGCTTACCTGAGCGGACGTTGCAAAATTCCGGTACCGACAGAACGTAAACAACCGACTGGCTGGCTGAAAATCCGTGGAGCAGCAGAAAACAATCTGAAACAGGTAAATGTAGATGTGCCGCTTGGCATTATGACTGCGGTGACGGGAGTCAGCGGTTCTGGCAAAAGTTCCCTGATCAATGAAGTTCTGTATAAGACGCTTGCGCGAGACCTCAACAGAGCTAGAGTGATTCCGGGGAAACATAAAGAAATTCAGGGACTGGATCAGCTGGATAAGGTAATCAGTATCGATCAGTCACCGATCGGACGTACACCGCGTTCCAATCCTGCAACCTATACAGGTGTGTTTGATCAGATCCGTGATCTGTTTGCATCTACAGCTGATGCCAAAGCACGTGGCTATAAGAAAGGACGTTTCAGTTTTAATGTCAAAGGCGGACGCTGCGAAGCCTGCAGTGGTGATGGTATCATCAAGATTGAGATGCATTTCCTTGCAGATGTTTATGTACCATGTGAAGTCTGCAAAGGCAAACGATATAACCGTGAGACACTGGAAGTAAAATACAAAGACAAGAGTATTTACGATGTTTTGAATATGACGGTGGAAGAGGCTCTTGCTTTCTTCGAGAACATTCCTTCCATTAAGAGAAAGATTCAGACACTCTATGATGTAGGACTTTCTTATATCCGTCTTGGACAGCCATCTACCGAACTTTCGGGTGGAGAAGCGCAGAGAATCAAGCTTGCGACTGAACTCAGCAAACGCAGTACCGGTCGTACCATTTATATTCTGGATGAGCCGACGACAGGACTTCACTTTGCGGATGTTCATAAGCTTGTTGAGATCCTGCAGCGCCTGACAGAGGGCGGTAATACAGTTGTAGTCATCGAGCATAATCTGGACGTGATCAAAACTGCAGATTATATCATAGATATGGGACCGGAAGGCGGTGAACGTGGAGGTACTGTTATTGCAACAGGTACACCGGAAGAAATTGCTGTCTGCCCGGATTCCTATACAGGCCAGTATGTGGCAAAATATTTAAAGTAAACGGCCGGTTATTGTGCGTGTTAATATCCGCAGGTGTTTTGTTATGAATAAGGGACTTTTCAATTGCTGAAAAGTTGTTTATAATAAGCGTGATTATATGTATAACGAAAGAATATCAGATTTTTACAGGAAGCATATGGAAGGGAGATCTTATGCCTGCAAATGATATAGGAATAGATCTGGGAACGACAAACAGTCTGGTATATTCTACGGGCAGAGGCCTTGTTTTGAGCGAACCATCTGTAGTAGTATATGATAAAGATACAGAGAAGATCAAAGCAATTGGTGAAGAAGCCCGGCAGATGGCTGGGCATGTTACTTCCAATATGGAAGTAATCTGTCCGATTCGTCAGGGAATGATCATAGATTTTGTCGTTATGGAAAAAATGTTGAAATATTTTATCGCCAAGGCGATGGGGCGGCGGGCGTTCCGCAAACCACGGATCAGCGTGTGTGTGCCGAGTGGTATCACGGAGATCGAACGTAAGGCAGTGGAAGAAGCAACTTATCAGGCAGGAGCGAGAGAAGTGTTTCTGGTTGAAGAACCAATCGCTGCTGCAATCGGTGCCGGTGTGGATATTACCAAGCCTTTTGGCAATCTGATCGTGGATATTGGTGGCGGCACAACGGATATTGCTGTTATTTCGATTGGCGGTGTTGTTGTGTCATCAACGATCAAGGTTGCGGGAGATGCGTTTGACCAGGCAATCATGAGTTATATACGAAAGACGCACAGTTTGTTTATCGGATCGGATACTGCAGAAGCAATCAAAATAAAAATCGGCACAGCTATCGAAGAGGCGAATCCACAGGTGATGGAAGTAAAAGGACGAAATGTACTTACAGGACTTCCGAAAAAAGTAAAACTGACTTCCGAAGAAATCCGTGAGGCACTGAAAGATGCGACAGGACAGATCGTAGAAGCAGTCCATGGAGTGCTGGAAAAGACACCGCCGGAACTGGCCGCTGATATTGTGGACAGAGGAATTGTCCTGGCGGGCGGAGGAGCACTGCTTCGGGGAATGGATGCACTGATCGAGCAGAGGACAGGGGTAAATACTCTGACTGTTCAGAATGCGATGCATGTGGTAGCTGTTGGAACCGGCAAATATGCAGAGATAATGAGCCGTATGGAATCTTAATAACTGCAGACAGGAGCCAGGAATATTTATGATAGATCATAGATATCCTGGTTTTGCTGTTATAAGGCTGAAAAACAGTAGCAATTTTGGGGCCGGAAGAAAGAGGAAGAAATGAGCGAGAGCATTACAGGATATATTGATCATATTATTTTTCGAAATGAAGATAATGGATATACGGTTATGGTATTAAAAGGGGTCAGCGAGGAAGATGAGCTGACCTGCGTTGGAAGTTTTCCGGTGGTCACACAGGGAGCATCTGTAGAACTGGAGGGGAATTTTACACAGCATCCGGTTTATGGAAAGCAGTTTCAGGCAGTGCGGCTGACTGAAAAAATGCCGGAAGATGCACTGGCTATGGAAAGATACCTCGGTTCGGGTGCGATTAAAGGAATTGGCGCGGCGTTGGCGGGAAGGATCGTACGTCATTTTGGAGATGATACGTTTCAGATAGTAGAAAATGAGCCTGAAAGACTGTCTGAAGTTAAGGGAATCAGTGAAAAAAAGGCAAGAGAGATTGCCATGCAGATCGCGGAAAAGTCCGATATGCGGAAGGCAATGATGTTTTTGCAGAAATATGGGATTTCACTGAACCTTGGTGCCAAAATCTACCAGAAGTATGGAGACTCTGTTTACAGTGTTTTGCAGGAAAACCCGTATAGACTTGCAGATGATATCAGTGGTGTGGGATTCAAAATTGCAGATGAGATCGCCTATCGCATTGGAATTCATACAGATTCAGATTACAGAATAAAAAGTGGAATGGTATATACTCTTCTGCAGGCAACCGGGGAGGGACATGTATATCTTCCGAAAGACGAGCTCTTTCAGCGTGCAGCAGAACTGCTCGGTGTAGATTCTTCTTATATGGAGAAGCATCTGGTCGATCTGGCGATGGAACGTAAGATCGTTCAGAAGGAACAAGGAGATCAGATACTGATCTATCCGGCTCAATATTATTATCTGGAGTTAAATACGGCAAGAATGCTTCGGGAACTTGATATTTTCTGCCCGGAAGATGAGAAAATAGTGGAACGAAGAATTGTCCAGATAGAGAAAGAAACGGGAACGGTTTTGGATGAAATGCAGAAAAAAGCAGTGCAGGAAGCTGCCGGGCATGGCCTGCTTATTCTCACCGGCGGTCCCGGTACCGGAAAAACAACGACAATCAATGCGATCATCCGATATTTTGAGGGCGAAGGTGCAGAGATCAGGCTGGCGGCTCCAACCGGAAGGGCAGCGAAGCGTATGACAGAGGCTACCGGCTATGAGGCACAGACGATCCATCGTCTTCTCGAACTTTCGGGAATGCCGGAAGATGACAGAGAAGGCCAGCCCATTCATTTTGAACGAAATGCAGAAAATCCTCTGGAAACGGATGTCATTATCATTGATGAGATGTCGATGGTGGATATACATCTCATCCATTCGCTTCTTATGGCAGTTACGGCAGGAACGAGACTGATCCTGGTAGGAGATGAAAATCAGCTTCCAAGTGTGGGACCGGGAAATGTACTTCGCGATATTATCCGAAGTGGACAGTTTCCGGTAGTTGAACTGAAGAAAATCTTCCGACAGGCATCAGAGAGTGACATTGTTGTGAATGCACATAAAATCAATAAAGGTGAGCAGGTGGAAATCAATAACAAGAGCCGGGATTTCTTTTTTCTCAAAAGATACGATGCGGATATCATCATTCGCGTAGTGATTGCACTGATTCAGGAAAAACTTCCCAAATATGTGGAAGCAAAACCGTTTGAAATCCAGGTTCTGACACCAATGCGAAAAGGACTTCTCGGTGTGGAACGTCTGAATCAGATCCTGCAGAGATACCTGAATCCGCCGGACGCTTCCAAGAAAGAGAAAGAAATAGGACAGGGACTTTTCCGTGAGGGTGATAAGGTCATGCAGGTTCGCAATAATTATCAGCTGGAATGGGAAATCCGCGGAAGATATGGAATACCGATCGAAAAAGGTGTTGGAGTTTTTAATGGGGACACCGGCATCATCAAAACAATCAATGAATTTGCAGAAACAGCAGAAGTTGAGTTTGAAGATGGCCGATGGGCGGAATATTCATTTAAACAGCTGGATGAACTGGAACTTGCTTATGCAGTAACCATACATAAATCACAGGGATCAGAATATCCGGCAGTGATCATTCCACTGCTTTCCGGTCCGAGAATGCTGATGAACAGAAATCTTCTTTATACAGCAGTAACACGTGCGAGAAAATGCGTTACTGTTGTGGGAAGTGAGGAGACTTTCCGTGATATGATCCGAAATGAGAAGCAGCAGAGAAGATACAGCTCGCTGGATCAGCGCATTCAGGAAACCGAATAAATCTCTGCAAAAGAACTCGATAACAGGAAAAGAGAGCATATCATCGGGGAGAAAGGCTTTCTTTGAAAAAAATAAAAGAAAAATGTCTGGATGTACTGTACCCTCCCAGATGTCCTGCATGCGGCGGTATTCTGGAGGATAAACAAAGAAGTATCTGTCCGCAGTGCGAATCGATTTTTCACCCTGTTTCAGAATATTATTGCATGAAATGTGGAAAACCGGTAAATGAGACGGAAGAATATTGTAGTGAATGTCGGCACAGAGAACGGAAATTTATTCGTGGAAGAAGTGTGTTTCTGTATAATGCGCAGATGAAGAATTCTCTTCTTCGGTATAAATATTATGGGAGCCGTGAATATGGGAAATATTATGCGGAATCGATGTGCAGATATGTGGGAAGAGATATAAAAAGCTGGAGACCGGACGTAATCATTCCGGTGCCGCTTCACAGGCGCAAAAAGAGAATGAGAGGGTTTAACCAGGCGGCCGATTTGGCAGAGCGCATTGGGAAAATCCTTGGAATTCCGGTTGCGGAAGATGTTATTTATAAGTCCAGGGAAACACGGTCACAGAAAAAACTGGACGCTGAAGAGCGAAAGAAAAATCTCAGAAATGCGTTTCAGGCAGCAGGGCCGGTAACAGGCCTGAGAATTCTTGTGGTCGATGATGTGTATACGACAGGGAGTACAGTGGAAGCCATGGCAGAATGTCTGCTGGAAAATGGAGCGAAAGCCGTATTTTTTGTAACTTTGTGTACGGGAAACATCTGAATGGGTACATCTTTGAACGAAGGTTGGACGGAAGCGGAAAAAATACTTTTCATGATTCGGGATATATGATACAATCAATCTATGTATGATTATTTCTGGTATTTTCAGGAAATATGGTTTGAACAAGTTACTGTGTACAGTAACAATGATTGTGAGGAGCAGGATATGATCAACGAAGAGAAGGTTAAGATTATGACAAAACTTGCCATGTATGAGCAGGGCAAGGGCAGAAAATATCTGCCGGTCAGCAAGTATTACCGAAGCGATTATATAGGGCTGGCACTGATCAAGAATTTTTTTCTGGTCACAATTGGATATTGTCTGAGCGTTGCAGCTGTAGCGGTTTATTTTGGAGAATATCTTCTGGAGAATATACACAAAATGAATCTGATAATGCTCGGTGTATATATTGTGATCGGCTATCTGATCGTACTTGTGGCATATTCAGTCCTGACGTATATACAGTACTCGGTTCAGTATTATCGGGCAAAAAAGAGTGTCAGAGAATACTACAGTCAGCTTACTGAACTGAATAAGATTTATGCCAGAGAAGAAAAAAAATCTTCCGGCAGAGGAAACGCAGGAGGGTATCGTAAATGACAGCATTACTGGAATTCAAACAGAAAATAAAAGGAATTTATGCACAGTACGAAATGTACCTGCTTCCTTTATTGAAATTTGTCCTTGCACTGGTTTATTTCATCTGGATCAATACCAACATGGGATATATGACTGCACTGGATAATATTTTTGTTGTATTGATCTTATCGCTGATCTGCTGTATTCTTCCATCCGGAATGATGATCTTCGCAGGATTTGCACTGATGGTGGGACATTGTTATGCACTTGGAATCGAAGTGGCAGCTTTTCTTCTGGTACTGATTCTGTTCATGATGATCCTTTTCCTGCGTTTCAGCAGCGGTAAAAATATCGTGCTTGTGTTTACACCACTCGCATTTGCATTTGATATTCCGGTGCTGCTTCCAATCGGATGCGGACTTCTCAGCAGTGCGGTATCAGCACTTCCGGCAGCTGGCGGCGTGATCATCTATTATTTTGTCCGTACAGTACGTATACAGTCGCAGGCTCTTCTTGGCATGGACTCAGACATTGTCGGTAAACTGACACTTCTGTCAGACAGCCTTATGAAGAATGGTGAAATGTGGCTTACACTGATTGCTTTTATTGTAGTGGTTCTTGCTGTGAATCTGATTCGTACCCGCATGTTTGATTATGCATGGAGAATTGCAATTGTTGCCGGTGGAGTGATCTATATTGTGATCATGCTGGCAGGAAGTATGAGTCTTGGAATTTCAATTTCCGTATTTTCACTGATCATTTATACTGTGGTTGCGGTACTGGTTGGAATCATACTGGAGTTCTTTGTGTTTGGTGGAGACTATACAAGAACGGAACGTCTGGAATATGAAGATGACGATTACTATTATTATGTGAAGGCTGTTCCGAAGGCACTGGTTGCTACTTCTGAAAGAAGTATCAAAAAGATCAACGGAGAATCTGCAAGAGAAGAACGAAAATCGGCAGAGCGCGTGGTAAATTATTCCACCCCTCTTTTTCAGGGGGAAGAGCCACCGAAAAAGAAAAAAAGAGTTCAGGAAACAGAAGCGGCGTCTGTAGTACAGAAGGCTGATATAGATGATATTGATTTTGAGAAAAAGCTGGAGGAATCCCTGAAGGATCTGTGATCCGGCAAAAGTAACCTGACAACAGCAACAGAAGGAGAGGAGAGTTTATGCGGAATATTACAGACATACTGGCAAGATATTTATCAGATATCAATCTGCCGTCTGTCAGTATTATCGATATCATTGAAATAATCCTGATTACATTTTTTGTATATCAGTTCATGGTATGGATCAAATATACTCATGCATATACACTTCTGAAAGGAATACTGGTCGTTCTCCTCTTCATTCTGATCGCGTATATTTTCAGGATGAATACGATTCTGTGGATTTTTTCAAATCTGGCAAGTACACTGATCGTAGGTGTGATCGTTATTTTTCAGCCGGAGCTCAGAAAAGTTCTGGAACAGCTTGGACAAAAGCGAATCATGGCTTCACTGATACCTTTTGATGCAGGTAAAGAGGTGAAGGAAAGATTTACGGATAAAACCATCAGTGAGCTGGTCAAAGCATGTTTTGATATGGGAGAAGTTAAGACCGGAGCACTGATCGTAATTGAGCAGAATGAGCTGCTGACCGATTATATAAGAACAGGTATTAATCTGGATGCAATCCTTACCAGTCAGCTTCTGATCAATATATTTGAACATAACACACCACTTCATGACGGAGCTGTTATTGTAAGAGAGAACAGGATTGTGGCTGCAACATGCTATCTTCCACTGTCTGATAATATGGAACTGAGCAAACAGCTTGGAACGCGGCACAGGGCAGGTGTGGGGATCAGTGAGCAGACAGATTCTGTTACGATCATTGTATCAGAGGAAACCGGTCAGGTATCTGTAGCGCAGGGAGGAAAGCTGACCAGAGGTGTAAACAGTGCAAAACTCAGAGAAATCCTGGTCAGAGCGCAGAATAAGCAGGTTGTAGACAACAGCAAACTTCGTCATTTACTGA
>OOCH01002483.1_pt1 | contig 11393 bp, 8 predicted proteins | sample 1671641 | NCBI WGS metagenome assembly OOCH01 (sample SAMN06348177, study PRJEB24527) | human gut metagenome | biome: human gut; feature: ankylosing spondylitis patient; material: feces | host: Homo sapiens | place: China | collected 2015-10
CTTCGTTTACATGTGCTTCGCAATGTCCACACATCATTCCCTCAACATTAACTGTAACTTTTACCATAGTTTTTTGCTCCTTTTCTTTTTTATTATAATCATTTTTTACTTCAATGGAAGTAGCTTGTTTAATTTTTTTGTCCTTTTTTGTGTCGTGGATCTTAAACAGGTTCAGACGAAGGGCATTGGTGACAACGCAGAAGCTGGAAAGACTCATTGCGGCGGCACCGAACATCGGATTCAATGTCCATCCGAAAATCGGGATCCATACACCAGCGGCCAGTGGAATGCCGATCACATTGTAGAAAAATGCCCAGAAAAGATTTTCGTGGATATTTTTCAGGGTTGCACGGCTGAGACGTACTGCAGCAGGAACATCGCTTAAACGACTCTTCATCAGAACGACATCAGCGGCATCGATCGCGATATCAGTTCCGGCACCGATCGCGATTCCGATATCTGCGCGGGTAAGTGCAGGGGCATCGTTGATTCCGTCACCGACCATGGCTACTTTGCCCTGTTCCCTGAGTGAACGGATCACACTTTCTTTGCCATCCGGGAGAACACCTGCGATGACATCATCAACACCGGCCTGTGCACCGATCGCTCTTGCGGTGCGTTCATTATCACCGGTCAGCATGACAACACGGATTCCCATATTCTGGAGTTCTTTGACCGCCTGTGGGCTGTCTTCTTTGATGACATCGGCAACAGCGATAATGCCGACCAGTTTACCATTCCGGGCAAAAAGCAGGGGTGTTTTTCCCTCTTCTGCAAGTTTTTCTGCCTTCTGGGAAAGGGTGGCAGGAACGTTTACCTGGCTGCTGATGAATTTCATGCTTCCACCGATCAGAGTTTCCTGATCAAGTACTGCAGAGAGTCCGTTGCCGGGAAGGGCATGGAAATCAGAAACCTCCGGTGCTGTAAGATGTTGTTCTTCAGCATGTTTGAGAATCGCTTTCGCAAGCGGATGTTCGCTTTTTTTCTCCAGGGCAAATGCCATGGTGAGGAGTTCCTGTTCGGAGATTCCGTCTGCAGGGAGCAGATCAGTAACTTCCGGCTGGCCGCTGGTGATCGTACCGGTCTTGTCCAGGGCAACAATCTGAACCTTGCCGGCCTCTTCGAGAGAAACGGCAGTTTTGAACAGGATACCATTCCTGGCTCCCATTCCATTGCCGACCATGATCGCTACCGGAGTAGCAAGTCCGAGGGCACATGGGCAACTGATAACGAGAACGGAGATACCGCGGGCAAGAGCATAGCCAAATTCATGTCCGGTCAGAAGCCAGATGATCGTGGTAACGATTGCAATCGTAATAACTGCTGGAACAAAAATACCGGAAACACGGTCTGCGATCTTGGCGATCGGAGCTTTGGTAGCGGCAGCATCACTTACCATTTTGATGATCTGGGAGAGAGTGGTGTCTTCGCCGACACGGGTTGCTTCGCATTTGATAAATCCGGACTGGTTGACGGTTGCGGCGGAAACAAGATCTCCGGCTGCTTTGTCAACAGGGATGCTTTCGCCGGTAAGGGCAGATTCATTGACGGCGCTGGTTCCTTCAATGATCACACCATCGACCGGGATATTTTCACCAGGACGTACGACAAAGATATCACCCTTGTGAACCTGTTCGATCGGAACGGTTACTTCCTGATCGCTTCTAAGAACAATGGCGGTTTTGGGGGCAAGTTTCATGAGGCTCTTAAGAGCATCGGTCGTTTTTCCCTTGGAACGTGCTTCGAGCATTTTTCCAACAGTGATCAGCGTCAGGATCATTGCGGCAGACTCGAAATAAAATTCCATCATGTAGTTCATAACGGCAGCGGAATCACCGTCTACCTGTGCTCTTGTCATGGCAAAAAGTGCGTAGACACTCCATATAAATGAGGCCATGGAGCCGAGTGCAACCAGTGTGTCCATATTGGGGGCACGGTGCCACAGACTCTTAAATCCGCTAATGAAGAATTTCTGGTTGATGACCATGACGATTCCGGCAAGCAGAAGCTGGGCAAGTCCCATGGCAACGTGGTTATCGTTAAAAAATGCCGGGAGTGGCCAGCCCCACATCATGTGTCCCATGGAGAAGTACATCAGAACGAGTAAAAATCCGATGGAAGCGATCAGGCGGCGTTTGAGAACCGGTGTCTCGTGATCTTCCAGGGCTTCCTCGGCTTCAGACATGGAAACCTGTTCCTTATTTGCACCCTTGAGTGATGCGCCGTAACCTGCCTGCTCTACGGCAGTGATGATGTCATGAGAGGATGCGGTTCCTTCAACTCCCATAGAATTTGTCAGAAGGCTGACCGAGCAGGATGTAACTCCCGGCACTTTGGATACGGCCTTCTCCACACGGGAACTGCAGGCAGCGCAGCTCATCCCGGTGACGTTGTATTGTTCCATTGTATTACCTCCTATTTCATTAGCTTCTGCAGAGTTGCAACCAGCTCATCGATGGTTTCATCTTTACCTTCGCGGATATCACGAGCCACACAGGTACGGATATGATTCGCGAGAAGTTCTTTGTTAAAAGAATTGACGGCGGCATTAACGGCGGCTGACTGAATGAGGATATCATTGCAGTAAGCATCGTTTTCCAACATTCCTATGATTCCCCGGATCTGCCCTTCGATACGTTTCAGACGGTTGATGAGTTTCTTGCGGTCAGCTTCTGAACGGTCGGTGTGCTTCGTACAGCAGCAGGCAGGAGCGGATGGGGTGGCATTATCATTGCTGCAACAAGATTTTTCCTGAACAGCTGCCTGTTCCTTTATAATTTCTTCTGTCTTTGTAGAGGAACTGGCATTAAAGTTATTATGATCCATAAGCAAACTTCCTTTCGTTCGAGATTTATTATATCAGATGTGAGATGACTCCCACCTCGCAGCAAGAATGCCGATGGCATTCCTGAATCGCATACCCTACAGGGGTATATTTACTATACTTGTAATATATACCCCATGAGGGTATATGTCAAGGGAAAATATAAAAAAAGAGGGATATCAGGGAATTATACCCCGATAACCCTCTTGCTGATAAGTAAGGATACCCCGGCGGTCAGCGCTTCCGCAATCCAGAAAGCGTTCCATACACCAACGGCTCCGAAGAAATGACTCAGGACAAATGCTGCCGGAAGGATAATGACCAGGTACCTGCAGAGAGAGACGATCAATGAGGCAGTTCCTCTGCCAAGTCCCTCTAGTGCACCACATGCTGTGACGGATACAGAAGAGATCAGGAAACCTGCACAGATGATTCGGAGTGCTGTTTTGCCTGCGGCAATTGTCTGAGGATTTGTGGTAAACATGCCGATCAGCTGTCCCGGAATTGTCAGGCAGATGATTGTTCCGATCAACATGATCACACCACTCATGCCAAGTGTGACGAAGTAGATTTTTTTTACACGTTTATGTTCACCGGCACCATAGTTGTATCCGATGACCGGGCGCATGCCCTGTACAATCCCGCTTGCCGGAAGATACAGGAAAGTCTGCAGTTTGTAGTAAATTCCCAGAATCACCACATAACTCTGGGAATAGGCTGCCAGAAGTCCATTCAGTGCAGAAACCAGGACAGAAGGAAGTGCAAGATTCAGTGCTCCCGGGATACCGACAGAGTATAATCTTGCTGCCAGAGCCATGTCCGGATGGAGATGTCTGTGGCTGAGTTTTACCTGGATTGGCTGCATTTTGTAAATGATCAGATAGAAAACAAGATTGAATACCTGACCAAGTCCGGTTGCCAGTGCAGCGCCTTCAATACCCAGTGCCGGGAACGGACCAAGGCCAAAGATCAGCAGCGGATCAAGAATGATATTGGAAACACAGCCGACCAGAAGCCCGATCATCGTAATCTTCATTTTGCCAACGCCCTGGAAGATCTTTTCGTAAGCAAGGTTAAGCGTATTTATCGTTGCAAACAGAAAAACAATTGTAGAATAACGGATTCCAAGGTCAATGACATCTGCATCACCAGTAAAAAGTGCCAGAAATCCAGGCATCACAAGGATACAACCGATTGTCAGAATTACACCATGCAGACCGGACAATGCAAGCCCGTGTGTGGCTGCTTTGCTGGCAGTCTCTCTGTTTCCGGCACCAAGACAGATGGCAATCTGTGAACTGATACCAATTCCAAAACCAATCGCAATCGCATTGGCGAAGTTTTGGACAGGAAAAACAAGCGACAGCGCGGTCATGGCATTTTCGCTGATCTGTGCAACAAAGAAACTGTCCACGATATTGTACAGAGAATTTACAAGCATTGAGATGACCATTGGCAGAGCCATGGACAGAATCAGTGGAAATACCGGTTTCTCTTTCATAAATGTGTCGTTCATAGAAAAACTCCTTTCAAATAAAAACATCTGCAAGTGCCGCTATTTCTGAAAAATCTGTATCGGCGGAGCAGACATAAAAAACGCCGCACAACTACCGCAATGGGTAATTGTGTGGCGAAAAATGGTCGGACCAGAAAAGTCCACACTATGTTTTGGAAATTAAAATTGTTGTAAACATGAAAGAACAGAAGACAGTAGCTGTTGTTTTTTGCCGACAATAACTTCTGTGATGACATTCAGTGAATCATAATATGCATTGATCCGGAATAACCGGAAGATTCGAAGCATACAGAATTGTTCATGCGTAAAGCCTCCAGGGTAAAATAAAAACTATTTTTATCTTACAGGAAATGCAGAGAACTGTCAACGGAAGGTGAAAATATTGTATACAGTGTGAACGGAGTGAACAGTAACCTTCTTGCGGGGAATTCTCTGGTGTGCTACACTAAAGTGAAATCTAAGGGAAAGGAAAAAATAATGAAAACACTTCTTACATTACAGCTCACGATCTTTCTACTTGTAGCTGTAGGATTTTTAATAAAAAAAATACATATCATCGGACCGCAGGGGCAAAAAAACATCAATGACCTTGTTATTTATCTGATCCTGCCGTGTAACATTCTTCATGCATTTACGCAGAGTGCGGCAGATGGAAATTTTATGAAATATCTGGAAATCCTTCTTATATCTATAGGCATCCAGGTATTCTGTGTTATTTATGGAAAAGTGATGTTCCGCAAAGAACCGGAGGGACGATATAAATGTCTGCAATATGGGACAATCTGCTCCAATGCGGGCTTCCTTGGAAACCCGATCGCGGAAGGAATCTACGGGACAGAAGGACTGGTGCTTGCCAGCGTTTATCTGATTCCACAGCGAATCATGATGTGGTCCTCCGGACTGGCGGTCTTCTCCGGAACCAATGATAAAAAACAGACTTTGAAAAAGGTTGTGACACATCCATGTGTCCTGGCATGTGTTCTTGGAATTATTCTGATGGTTACGGGACTTCCACTGCCACTTGGACTTGACGGTGCAGTAACGGCAGTTGGAAACTGCAACACTGCTATGTCCATGATGGTCATTGGTATGATCCTGGCTGACATCGATCTCAAAGATTTCTGGGACTGGACAGTTGTAAAATATACTGTACACAGACTGGTCGTTATTCCGGCGGTCGTTTATATTGTATGCAGTTTCCTGCCATTGAATAAAACAGTTCTTGGTCTTTGTGTGCTTCTGGCAGCGATGCCGGCGGGTGCGACAACCAGTATCCTCGCAGAGAAATATCAGGTCGATTCTCCGTTTGCAACGAAGATGGTTATTTTTTCCACGCTGCTGTCATTGCCGACGATCTGTCTGTGGAGTATCTTCCTGCAGTAGGAGAAGTAGAAGAGAATTTGTAATAATGCATAGAGTTCTATATATGGATATGCTAAAATAGAACAAAAGGGAGAGGCAGGTGGAAACCTTAAGCCTGAAAAATATGCTGGATGAAATATTTGCAGGGTTACTTTCATTTACAGAAGATGAATGCTTTATTAAAAAAATAAAAGAATAAATACCATACGAGGAAATTTCCCAAAGTACGTAAGAGAGCAAAATATAAAGACAGAAAGGGAAAAGCCTCATGGCGAAAAACAACACAACATTTGATAATGTATTTCGGACAATGCTTGAGAAGATGCCGGAGCTGATTGTGCCAGTGCTCAATGAGATATTTGGAACAAATTATCCACTTGATGTTCCGTTGGAACAGCTACGAAATGAACACCAGACGCTGAATGGTGAAAAAATTACTGATTCATACTTCAGAATTGGAAAAAAAGGTTATCATTTCGAATGTCAGAGTACAGGTGACTCGAAAATGGTGATCCGAATGGTGGAGTATGATTTTGCAATCAGCATTGAAAACGTGAAAAAAGAAAATGGAATTTTCAGAATGAGATTTCCACACTCAGCGGTGATATATCTTCGTGGTACAAGAAAAAAGAGCCTCAGAATGGAACTGATCATGCCGGATGGAAAAATTGTGCGGTATCAGGTTCCGGTTTTATGTGTGCAGAAGTATACGAAAGATGAAATCTTTCAGAAGAAGCTACTGTTTTTATTACCTTTTTATATCATGAGATATGAAAAAGATAAAAAGAAAATTAATAAAAGTGAAACAGAACTGCATAAACTATTGGAAGAGTATGAATCTATACTGCAACACCTGGACAAGATACTTTATGATCAGGGAGCGATATATGGCAGACTGCTTGAGCTTATAAAAGAAATTTCCGACTACATATTCAAAAAAGAAGAATCGGTGAAGAAAGGAATAGGTGATATTGTGGGTGGAAAAGTGTTGGAACTGCAGACAGATAAAGCATTGCAGAAAGGCAAAGAACTTGGCGAGAAAATCGGTGAGATAAAGGGCATTTGTGAAACGGCACAAGAATTTGGGGGATCTAAGGAATCGCTGAAGAAAAAGCTGATCGAAAAGTTCAATCTTACAGAAGCAGAAGCCCAGAGTCACATCGATAAATACTGGAAAGAATAGAACAAAAGATAAATACAGAAAGTAAAAGAAAGCTTCAGAGCTCGTACAGTGAGCCCTGGGGCTTTCTTTGCGTATAGAATTATTTTTTTTGCTGTTATGAAATCTTCCATTTCTTTGGGATAGGAAATTTATAGATATTACATATCCAAGAATGTGTTCTAACAGGATATTTGATATGTTATAACGATTGACATAAGATAATTAATATCCTATAATCAGTAAAAGAAAGTCATACAATATCCGATTTTTCGAGTCAGAGGTGCTATTTGATGGAAAAAATGCCGTACTATGCGATCACAGTCAGGAGATACAATGTCCTGTTCCGACACACAGAGTGGTTCCACCAGACCCAGGACCTCTACAACGAAATCCTGCTTTTTTATTACCAGCTGTATCTGGAAACCTTTTCGGATGAGCAGCCCGGCACACAGGAAGCCCTCCGCATTTTGGAGAAGCTGACCATCGTCGGACGCGACAAACAGCCGGTACCAAATCCCATTCCGTGGAAAAAGGTTCCTCTTTATTTTCGAAGGGCAGCCATCAATACTGCCACGGCAGCAGCCAAAAGCTATCTGGCAAGGGAGGAGCAGGAACAGCCCACCGAGGCTTTTACCGAATCAGTGACATTCTACAAAGGAATGTACCGTGACTTTCAGCAAAATACGATTTCTCTGAAGCTCTGGGATGGAGAAGGCTGGCAGTGGTGCAGACTTCGGCTTCGCGGCAACACTGTTCCGGAAGAAGGACAGATGATGTCCCCGGCACTGATTTTGAAGAAAGACCGCGCAGAACTTCATATCCCGTGGAAAATACCTGTGGCAGACGGACGTGGCGCCCGTGAACGTATTACAGCAGAAAGCAAAATATGTTCCGTGGTTTTTACCGGTCAGGACGCATGCACAGTATGCTGTATTCTCGATTCTTCCGGAAAACGAGAGAGTTCCTTCTATATAAAAGGGGGCAGAGAATACGCGAATGCCAGCCGACAGATTTACGACCGGATCAAACGATCCGAGGACGTTCAGGGTGGCGGCGGCAATGCCAAAGCAAATTACCGATACTGGAAAAAACTGAAAAATCTGCATGAGCATTATGCACATCAGATCAGCAGACAGATCATTGATTATTGCAAAATTCAGAATGCCAGCATTCTGGTCCTGCCGGAATACAACAAAGACTATGGAAATATCATTCTGGCAAGCGTCGGAAAAAATTCCCCACTTCGTCTGGTTCCGTCCATCCGAGAAAAACTGAAATACAAGGCATGGCAGGAAGGCATCGTCGTTCTGGAGGTTCAACAGCATAATATCAATTCTGTGTGCAGCCAGTGCGGAGCCAAAATCCGCCGGAAAGGTGCGGATTTCCAATGCGAAAACGGCCATCGCGGCAGCAGATATCTGAATATGGCACAGAACCTTGGACAGAAATGCCTGGATAGCTTTAAGGAAAATCAGAAAAACAAATAATGGAAAAGTCAACGATAGAGTCGTTGTTTTCATGTGATGAGCGATCATCGCATCACGAATAGAAGTAGGTAACTACAAAGAGGGTAGCATCTATATGGTGCGGCTTTCGGGCTGAGTACCGCCCGCCGGAGTCCACGAGGACCCCGCAAAGACCGTGACTTTTACAAAAGCCGCGAGAGTACTCGAAGTTATATAAGAAGAGAATTATGTAAGAAAGAGAACATTGATACAGATTTATTTTTGACCGAACTGCATAACTGAAGGAAAGCTGGTTTGGGTTCTGAATGGAAGATGAAAATGAAAAAGAAAAAGACAGAACAGAAAAGAAGATAAATTTGCATTAGCCTGCCAAACTCGGGGAGTGAAGCGGGCTATTAGTGTGTAAAAAGATAGATAAAAGAAGGAAGGCAGAAAATGCAAAAGATTGATTTAACAGGGAAAACCGTCTTAGTTACTGGAGCAGCTGGTTTTATCGGTTCAAACCTTGTAATGGAACTGCTTCGAACAATCAAAGATATCAACATTATCGGAATCGACAACATGAACGATTACTACGATGTTTCTATTAAGGAATGGCGTCTGAAAGAAATAGAAAAACTGAATGGACAGTGGACATTCATCAAAGGTGATATTTCAGATAAGGATACGATCGACAAGATCTTTGAAGAGTATAAACCTGCAGTAGTTGTAAATCTTGCCGCGCAGGCAGGTGTTCGATACAGCATCACAAATCCGGATACTTATATCAGATCTAATCTGATTGGTTTTTATAACATTCTGGAGGCATGCAGACACAGCTATGATAACGGAGCATCTGGTGTAGAGCATCTGGTTTATGCGTCCAGCTCCTCAGTGTATGGAACAAACAAAAAGGTTCCGTACAGTACAGACGATAAGGTAGATAACCCTGTAAGTCTGTATGCTGCAACCAAGAAGAGCAATGAGCTGATGGCTCATTCCTACAGTAAACTCTACAATATTCCTTCCACTGGACTTCGTTTCTTCACGGTATACGGACCGGCGGGAAGACCAGATATGGCTTATTTCGGATTTACCAATAAACTTCTGAAGGGTGAGACGATCCAGATTTTTAACTATGGTAACTGCAAGAGAGATTTTACATATGTAGATGACATCGTGGAAGGTGTGAAACGCATCATGCAGGGAGCCCCGGAGCGAAAGAATGGTGAAGATGGACTTCCAATTCCACCATATGCGGTCTATAACATTGGAAACCAGAACCCGGAAAACCTTCTGGATTTTGTGGATATCCTGCAGCAGGAACTGATCAGCGCAGGCGTGCTTCCGGAAGATTATGATTTCGAAAGTCACAAAGAACTGGTAGCGATGCAGCCGGGTGATGTACCGATCACCTATGCCGATACCGAACCACTGGAAAGAGACTATGGATTTAAACCGAGCACGTCCCTCCGCGAAGGATTACGGAAGTTTGCCCGTTGGTATAAAGAATTTTACGAAGTATAAGAATGGAGACGCGTTGTGAATAGAAAGATAGCAGTAGCAGGAACAGGTTATGTGGGATTATCCCTGGCAGTTTTATTATCACAAAACAATAAGGTGACAGCCGTTGATATTATCCCGGAAAAAGTGGAACTGATCAATAACAAAAAGAGCCCTATACAGGATGAATATATAGAAAAATATCTGGCAGAAAAAGAACTGGATCTTACAGCAACAACAGATGGGGCAAGTGCATATAAAGATGTAGAGTTTGTAATCATTGCAGCACCAACCAACTATGACAGCAAAAAGAACTTTTTTGATACATCAGCAGTGGAAGCAGTCATTGAACTGGTAATGAGTGTGAATCCGGAAGCAGTCATGATCATCAAGAGTACGATTCCGGTAGGTTATACAGAATCTGTCAGAAAGAAATATAACACAGGCAAGATTATCTTCAGCCCGGAATTTCTCCGTGAATCCAAAGCACTGTACGACAACCTGTATCCGAGCCGAATCATTGTAAGCTGCGATGAAACTACCCGTGAAAAAGCAGAAATCTTTGCAGGACTTCTTCAGGAAGGTGCCATCAAAGAAGATATCGATACTTTATTTATGGGATTCACTGAAGCAGAGGCAGTAAAGCTCTTTGCCAATACCTATCTGGCTCTTCGAGTTTCTTATTTCAATGAGCTGGATACTTATGCAGAAATGAAAGGGCTTAATACGCAGGCCATTATCAATGGAGTATGTCTGGATCCTAGAATTGGTTCTCATTACAACAATCCTTCATTCGGATACGGTGGATACTGTCTGCCGAAGGATACCAAACAGCTTTTGGCTAACTATGCAGATGTTCCGCAGAATATGATCTCTGCAATCGTTGAGAGTAATAGAACCAGAAAAGACTTTATTGCAGACCGTGTACTTGAAATTGCCGGTGGATATGAAGCCAATGATTCCTGGAATGAAGGAAAAGAAGGCGAAGTCGTGGTTGGCGTGTACCGACTGACTATGAAGAGTAACTCCGACAACTTCCGCCAGAGCAGTATTCAGGGCGTTATGAAACGAGTAAAAGCCAAAGGTGCGACAGTAATTATTTATGAGCCGACACTGAAAGATGGCGATACCTTCTTTGGAAGCAAAGTTGTGAATGATCTGGAGAAGTTCAAAGAAATGAGCCAGTCCATCATTGCTAACAGATACGACAGTTGCCTGGATGATGTGAAGGATAAAGTTTACACAAGAGATTTGTATGGAAGAGATTAAAGATAGGGAGATATAGAACGATGGCATTTTGCAATAATGGAAGATTTGAAAAATTCCCTAATAAAGTATGGCTTGCATCACCGACTATGCACGATGGAGCCGAAATGAAATATGTAAAAGAAGCATATGATACAAACTGGATGTCAACAGTTGGAGCAAATATCAATGAAGTTGAAAAAGTTGCAGCAGAAAAATCTGGAGTTAAATATGCAGTAGCATTGTCCTGCTGTACAGCTGCTCTTCATCTCTGCGTGAAATTCGCAGGTGAAAAACTCTATGGCAAGCCAGAAATCGGACATGGAGCAGTTGAAG
>OOCH01002510.1_pt1 | contig 11314 bp, 8 predicted proteins | sample 1671641 | NCBI WGS metagenome assembly OOCH01 (sample SAMN06348177, study PRJEB24527) | human gut metagenome | biome: human gut; feature: ankylosing spondylitis patient; material: feces | host: Homo sapiens | place: China | collected 2015-10
CCCTATATTGGTAATATATTTTGATTTACGAAAAAGTGAATTCGAATTCACTTTTTTTCTCATAGATTAATTTTTTTTAAGTTTTCAAAAGACCGCAAAAAAATATTTTTTTTCGTCATAGTATCTGCGCTCAGGCAGTGACAACCAAGAAAAAGAGAGAAGCTGACTAGAGAGTCATCTCCCGTATATCCCTAATTTCTTTTTATCTGTTTACTCCATTTTTTCGGACGCAGATGCCGGCAAACAAAAATATTTTTTTTAATCATATTAGTATTGCTGAAAAAACGATAACCGGAAAACAGGCAATAAACTGATCCTTTCAGCGTCAGGGTTTCTTTTTATGAAATAATGCTCCAGCACGTGAGTTGGATGTCTGTCGACCTTCGGTTTTCACAAATTTATTTTTTATCCAAGCATATAAGATTTTTTTTTCGTAAACATGAACAAAATGCTGATAACGGATGAAGTTACAAACAGAAAATAAACATTAACGGTGAGTAGAGAAAATCGGTATCTTCCGATAAATAACGTCAGTGCAAAACTGACACACCTCTCAATACCGGATGTATCTAACAGTATTTATCATATTGGTATTACACGGTATCCGAAAGAGCTATGCGATCAAAGGCTCCGGAAGATGCTAAGGCACAAAAATGTGTATATATGAGATGTCACTCCTTATAGCGGAGGGGCAGGAGCGTTTACCAAACACGCAAACCTGCCTGATGGGAAACGAGACATGAAAACAACGTTAAGTGGTCGATCGAGCGGCAAGAAGTCGATGGGGTGGCGGAGAGAACAGTTCCGATCTTTCTGCTGTACCAAAGAGGTTGGAGCGGGCGCAAGACCTCAATAAGCCTAAGTGTGCAATCGCAACGCATATGGTTAAATGTAGCGTCTGGAGGCAAATCGTCAATAGTGACGCGGAGCCAGGACGGGATACACCCGTTACAGATTAGTATAATGCAGATGGAAACAGAGTAGTGTGAGGGGGGGCTCCAATTGATTTCCGCTTTTATAGGGGATGAAAAGACTACACTACGCAGATAATATATCTGCGGCATTATGCTGGCAGGGCAGCCTGCCACTATATCGGAACCATGGTGAGTGACCGACCGACGGTGACGGAAGACATTCTGTAAGTCGTTCAAAAAACGAGCCGGGGCATAGGGATCCTCTAATCCAAAATCAAGGGGGAAAACTATGCCTCGGCTCGTTCATCTCCCTCTGGCTCTGGAAGGGGCCAACAAAGTTCATCTGATTTCAAAAATTCATCATATTATCTACGAGACTTTATCCATTTCACAAAACTCAAGTTATTCACAAGGCTGGTTCATCAGTGATGTCGGAAACCCGTAGTGCACCAGGAATCCTTCAGTCAGCTCCATAAGCTTCAGCACTTCCCCCAGACAGCCAAGTAGAACCCAACCAGCAACCTCGACTCCTGAAAAAGTTGGAGAGGCCTGACGGGAGTACCAGACTCTTTTTTTTATGCCCCAAACAGAACCGGCGTTCCCTACAGTGTCATATAGGTTACCTCTGTTTTTCAGACAACACAAATAGACAGAGGAGCTCTCTGCCTTAAAAAAATTTCACCTGTAAACCAATGCATTATGGATGTCGAACAGATTTCATGAGCAGCTATACCTGATAATCAGGAGCAAATCATTCGCTACGCAGTCCTACACCGAATAAATGTAGTTTATGAGTATGCACTCCTCCTGATACAAGCATGTACCCGCTTATTGCTTTTCGCAACTTCCGCAGGGGGCTTGCCTGATTCGGTTAAATGATCCATAAGAGCATGGCATATCATATTATGCAGGTTTCCAGGTGCTTCAGACTTTTTATTCCTGAACGATAAGATGTCCTCAATCTTTCGATGAAAGGATTGATCGACAGGCTGATCATATGTCTGCTTCCGCGGACATTCAAAAAATCTTCGGTCTCAAAATCTGGAATCTGCATCTTAGGTAATCATCTGATTGCTCTTATCCATATCCCGTCTTAAAAATCATACAATCCCTCCTTTTTTTAGATACTTCCAATATGACAAAAAAAATAATTCTTTTTCACCGTTTTTGTCATATTGCAAGCGCTGGCAAAACACTATATCTTGTGTATGCTATTTGTAAAAGATGCACAATTTCCGTACCAGATTTTGAGGCACACACAAGATATGGTATAATGAGCATATGGAAAATATTTTTAAAAATTTTGGGAAAGTGAGGAAAACTGATGGAAATAATTACTGGAAAAATGAAGCATATCATCTTTCATAATGATGAGACAAACTACTATGTCCTCACTGTCGTTGCCGGGGATGAAGTATTTACGGCTACCGGCAGCTTCCATGGAATAGAAAAAAACGTAAAAACCGACTTTTACGGTGAATGGGTAGAACATCCCAAATTTGGCAGGCAGTTCTCCTGCGGATACTGGGAGAAAGCCAAACCGGTCAATACAGAAGATATCGTATCCTATCTTTCTGCCAAAACTGTTAAAGGGATCGGTAAAGTAACGGCTAAACGAATCGTAGATGCTTTTGGTGTGAATACATGGGATATCCTTGATAACAATATTGAAAGGCTTTTGGAGATCAAAGGGATCTCTCCTAAAAAACTAGAACGCATAAAAAGCTCCTGGCAGGAGAACAGCATCCGCAGGATCGCTTTTGTGTTCCTGTTAAAATACGGGGTATCCTACAAACTCGCAGATAAGATCTACCGGACTTATGAGGAAAAGACGATCACGATCATGTCCGCTAACCCATACAAGGCTGCGGATGATGTGAAAGGCATCGGATTTCCCACTGCGGATGAGATCGCAGAGAAAATGGGGATCGAGAAAAACTCACCTTTAAGGATAGAAAGCGGGATCAAGTACGCACTGGATCAGCTTGCCATGAAGGGACATGTTTTCGGTTACCGGGAACAGGTCGTAACTGAAGCCATGGGAAAAGAAGTCCTTGACCTGCAGGACAAAAACCTTGTTTCCCTCACACTTTCGGATATGCTTGCCAAAAAAGACCTTGGATGCGAGATGGACTGTATCTACCTTCCGCAGCTTCTGAAAGCAGAAAACTTCTGTGCTGAGAAATTAAAGAAACTGGCTTCTGTCCCCGCCGAAGACTACCTGTACCGCAGGATCTGGTATGAAAGACAGCGAAGCGGCAATCCGGATCTTTCCGTGGATGTATCCGGAATGGCAGAGGAACTGGGCATCCAGTATGATGACGTCCAGCTGTATGCGATCCGTACCGCAGCCGCATCAAAGGGTATGGTGCTTACCGGAGGCCCAGGTACCGGAAAAACAACGGTCACCCAGGGGATCATAGAGGTGTTTAAAAAATTCAAGCTACGTATCCTTCTCGCTGCGCCTACAGGACGCGCTGCAAAGAGGGCTTCCGAATCCACAGGGATGGAAGCAAAAACGATCCACCGTCTGCTGGGATATACCGGCTCCGGGACTTTTGAACACAATGAAGAACACCCGCTGGAGGGAGATGTCCTGATCATTGATGAAAGCTCCATGGTCGACATCCGTCTGATGAGCAGCCTGTTAAAGGCTGTACCGGAAAACATGCGTCTGATATTGATCGGGGATGTCAACCAGCTGCCTTCCGTTGGTCCGGGCACCGTTTTGAAGGATATCATTGACAGTGGGGTATTCCCGGTCGTCCGGCTGACTAAGATCTTCCGGCAGGCTGCAGAAAGCCATATCGTTACCAATGCCCACAGGATCAATGACGGTCTCTTCCCGGTGATCGACGATTCGAATCCGAAAAATGATTTCTTTTTGGAAATAATGGACAAAAAAGGGGAAAAACTGGAAGCCTCAGAGATCGCAGAACGGACGGCACAGGCCATTATAAAACTTCTGACGGATACGATTCCAAATATGTACCATATCCAGCCTAAGGATATCCAGATCCTTGCCCCCATGAGGAACGGCAGTGCCGGAACAATAGCCCTGAACAAACTTGCCCAGGAAGCTTTAAACCCGGAAGGTCCGTCCATTGCATTTGAAGGATATTCATACAGGAAGGGAGACCGTGTCATGCAGACGAAGAACGACTATGAGAAAGGAGTATTTAATGGCGATATTGGGTATATCGTGGCAGTCAATTTAGAAAAAGAACTCCTGAAAGTCGAATTCCTTGATACGGACAAACAGGAAACGGATAGCAAGTTCTGGCTGGATTATTGGGATATGGATGAGGACGAAGAAGAGGATGAAGAAATAGAAGCCCATGGTCCAAACCCTTACGTGACTTATTCCCGGAACGACCTTGAAAACCTGGACCCTGCCTATGCGATCACGATCCATAAATCACAGGGTTCCGAGTTCCCTGCTGTAATCATGCCGTTTTTGAACAGCCACTTTGTCATGCTGGAAAGAAACCTCCTGTATACCGGAGTTACACGTGCAAAGAAATACCTGTTCCTGAAAGGACAGCGAAATGCGATATACAAAGCGGTAAAGACTATCTCCATGCTTTCAAGGAACTCTAATCTGAGGACGAAGCTTCAGGGGGATTTTGGACAGATCTCCTTCTTTGGAGAAAATATGGGATTGTATTAAGGCCATCCGCGGATGGTCTTTCTTTTTGCAGTTTCCGCCCATTTATGGTAATATTCTCGTATGAAAACAACCGGCTTCCATATCATGGTATCCTGACCGTACATACGAAAGGAGAACAGATATGGCGATCGATAATTTTTGTGAAGGAAAAAATATGGAAGAATACGAAGTACTCAAAAAAGCTGCTGCGGAATTAAACGAGATCATGCATGCAGCCCACATCAATGCTTCCGACCGGGCAGTCTATGCCAGCGGAATGCTTCTGGCGATGCATGTGCTGACCCCGGATTCCCTGTACGCTACAGAGGATACCGCCAGCCACTATATATACAGGCATCTGATGGACTTCTTAAAAGACCAGCTTTCCCCAGAGATGTATCAGATGACAGCAAGAGAGTTTCAGGTACTGACATCTGATCCGGAAAGAGACAGATACCTTGACAAGCTGCATGGGAGCTACACACAGTATATCTTTCGTTTCATCTACCAGAATATCTTCCGGCTCTCTGACAGAATGGATTCCATAGGGGAACTTTTCGGGGAGTTTCTGAAATATACGGTACAGATGGCAACGGAAAACGGCAAGGTACTGACTCCCTCCTACATCAGCCATCTCATGGCAAAATTGATCCATGTGAAAGCTACAGACGAAGTATTGGATGTCTGCGCAGGCAGTGGAGGGATGCTGGTAGCTGCTTATGATGAAATGCGCTCCAGTAATCCGGGTATTCAGTTAAAGAAAGACCAGTTGCGGGGGATTGAGATCAATCCGCGGATGGCAGCCCTTGCAGTATCCAATATGATCCTCAGGGGGATCTCTGCGGAAGCAGTCGTCCTGGGCAACACATTTCTGTATTCGGAGGATAAGAAATATGATAATTCCCATGCGCAAACCTCAGACCGACAAAGTCGCTCGGGGTCCGGGAACCGGTGAAAGCATGGCCGTCGGAGACTATAAATGAAAGCCCGGAAATCCGGGCTTCTTCTTTTCGGGGTCAGAAATTCCAATAGTCAGACTTTTTTTCGTATTTGCGCTTGTGTTCATCGGTGCGCTGCTCCTCAATATAACTCTTTACCATATCCATAGAAACAGAACCCGTTGTTGCCACAAAATAGGAAGGGGCCCATAAGGGTGCATCCCCATAAAGATATTTTTTTACCGTCCGGTCATACTCAGGACGGGAATGCACTTCTTTAGAAAGCTGGGTCTTCAGACTGCGTACGATATCCGTCAGGATCACTGTCGGCGGAAGGGATATGAGAAGGTGGATATGGTCTCTGTCTGTCTCTCCTGCAATAAGTTCCCCTCCATATCCGTCGCACAGCCTTCTGGCGGTTGCCACCATGAAATCCCCGATCTCATCCGTGATCACCGGCTTGCGCCATTTGGTGACAAATACCATATGGTAAGTGAGCAGATATACGGAATGTCTTTTTCTGTTGTAATCCATCATTTGATCCCTCCTATGTAAATGTAAATCGTACTTGTGTTCAGGGTGTGAATATAATATAATATAAATATAAACAGTAAGTCAAGTGAAAGGAGGGAGCAGAATGAAGGACGGCAAGAAGAAAGGGAGTAAGGACAACGGCATGTCGATCAAGACCTGCTATGTCATAGGGATCCAGTGCCAGCTGGATGCAAAGGAAAACAAGAAAACGAACACCCTGGATATCTCCGGCAGGCATAAGGTGGATGACAGCCTGATGCGGCAGACCGCCGAGTACTGCCGGGAAGCGGTAAGGTTCTGTACTTCTGCGATCCTTTCCGAATGGGATTTCCTCCAGACGGTACCGAAAAAGCTGTGGCGTAGTACTGTGGACAAACTGATCCATACGACTGCCAGGAATAAAGCCAGGTATCCTGAGTTTGACAAAAAATTCAAGACCATGCCCGGCTATACCAGAAGAATGGTCATTGCGGATGCCCTCGGGATGGTAAGGTCTTATAAAGAGAACCATGCCAAATGGGAGGCATTGAAACCTGCAGAGCGCGGGGCAGAACCAACTCTCGGCATCCCGCCCAGATACGAGCTGACCTTTTACGACCAGGAGCGCAGGATGTCGCGGCTGTCCAAGGGACAGATCGGTCTGAAACTCTACGACGGAAAAAAATGGGACTGGTATTATTTCCAGATCAGTGCATCTGACGCCGCATATCTCTCCCGGATCGGAAAAAGCCGGAAGATGCTTTCCCCTACAGTACAAAAGATCAGGGGGAGATATGAAGTGAGGTTCTGCTTTGAGGAGAGAAAGGAACTTGTCCAGAATGATCGTAAACTTGACTATAAGATCCTTGCCGTAGACCTTGGGATCAATGCGGCAGCTTCCTGGTGCGTCATGACGGCAGACGGTACTGTCCATGCAAAAGGTGTGATCCACCTGACATGTGAAGAAGACCGCCTGAATCGTATGATCAACAGGAAACGTCAGTACCAGCAGGCAGGAAAAAAGAGCAGCTGTGTGTATCGGTGGGTAAAGGAAGCAAACCGTCAGCTTTCCATAGCCACGGCAAAGGCCCTGACATCCATAGCCTCGGAACAGAAAGTGGACTGCATCGTGTTTGAACATCTTGACGGAAAAGGGAAGATCCATGGGGGCAGATACCGGGAAAGGATACATATGTGGAGGAAGAATGATGTACAGGCACGTGTAACGGGTATGGCGCACCGCCTCGGCATGAGGATTTCCCGCGTCTGTGCATGGGGTACCTCGAAGCTGGCGTTTGACGGCTCCGGACAGGTGGACAGGCACAGCGTCTACCATTTTGAGCATGGGAAGAAGGTATACAACTACAGCCTGTGCAGATTTAAGAATGGAAAGATCTATAACTGTGATCTTTCTGCTGCCCAGAATATCGGAGCCCGTTTCTTCCTGAGGGAATACGAACGGGCCGGGGCAACGGGGATATTCCCATGCACCCCGCAGCGCACACTGAACACGCTTATCATGTTTGTTAAAAACGGCCTGCCTGAAAAGGCGGCCTGACTATAAATGGAACTGTTAACAAAATCCAGAGTCCGGTAAAAAGGACCTGGTGTCACGGGAAAGGCAAAAGATCCTGCCCGTGGCGGCGATGTCCCCGCACCTGTCTATCGTTGACCGGGATGTGGTCCTTTTTCCTGCGGGAAGAAGGCACTAAGTTCCGGCTGTATCGTATGACATTGGAATTTCTGACCCTAAAAGTTGGGAAGCCCCGTACGACTTCGGTCGTGCGGTGGAGGCATCACAAGCTCCTCATCAACCCGGATTTTACCTGCGAGGAAAACGGACTCCCGTTCCTTTCTTATGGACTGGACATGTTAAAAGAAGGCGGGGAAGGTGCAGTGATCATCCAGGACAGTGCCGGAGGCGGCATGGCATCTGTATCAGCCAGAGAAATACTGGCACATCATACACTGCTGTGCAGTATCAAGATGCCGATAGACCTGTTTTCCCCCAATGCAAAGGTACAGACAAGCATCTACCTTTTCCGAGCCCATATTCCGCATGATTTCCAGAAAAACGTGCTGTTTGTTGATTTCCGCAATGACGGATGTAAGAGAACAAAACGCGGCTTTAAATATAGCAGGGATGTCTGGAGACTATACTCTGATCTGGTAAAAACCTGTAAGGAAAAGAGGGTGTATCCGGGGATCCCAGTCGTCCTCGATCAGATCACAGACTCCGGATGTGACTGGAATTACGAAACTCATTTAAAGATCGATGGAAAAGTAATAAAGAAAGATCTTTCCTCTGAGGTGGCAAATGCCCTGCTGGAGAAGATCAAAGATCTGCTCAAACCGGAGGGTGATGGGGAGATATCTGCGGATAGGAAGCTGTTTTCCATAGAGGAACTGTTTGAGGTGCAAAACAGTATCTATTACCGCGGAATGCCGGAAGCCGATCTGTATGATGCAGACGGAACAGTGCCGGTGATCACAAACACTGCCTTAAATAACGGGGTAAAAGGATACAGCAGACTAGAAGCCTGTAACAAAGGAAATGTGATTACGTTGAGTAATACCATCGGCGGCAGTCCTGTTTTCTACCAGGAAAAGGATTTCATCGGGTTTGCACACTTAAAGATGCTGATCCCCAAAAAGAATACACTGCCTGATTTTGACGGGCTTGTTGGAAGATATATCGCTGTTTCCATAAGGAAATCCATTTCCGGCAGATACAACTACACCACAAAACTGAACACTGGAAATATCCTGAGGACCAAGATCTCTCTTCCATGCAAGGATGGTCTGGTGGATACGGATTTCATCAGAAAGATCATGACAGAAGAGCAGAAGAGGAGTGCCGGTCTGGTGCTGGACTATCTGAGATCTTTTTCGGAACAATAATGACTACAGATGAGATTACAACTAATCAACATAAGGAGATATTTATGAAGAAAAAATCACGTTTAATGCTTTTGGTTTCATTCATATTCATGGTCTGTTTATCCGGCTGTGCAAAATGACAGTCCGTTATCAATGACCTGCATGGTTCTTTGATAGGAAACAGCTATTCCATCTACACCTATGACAACTATGGAAGCCAGACACTCAAAACATCCGGGAATAAGATCAGTATTACCGGAAACAAAATCGAAACCACAAGCTTTGACAGTGAGGGAAAAACGATCACCGGCTATGATCTGTCTTCGGTCATCACCATCACCATTGATGGAAAAGAGATTGAAAGCTGCGGGGGATACCTGCATCTTTGTCCAGAAAGGACTGGAACCGGAAGTCGACTTTTCCCTGGAAGAGATCAGCAGCAATGGAGGAGGAAGCCCTGCATCCATTGCCCGGGTATTAAACAAATATAAGAATGATTTTGGGAAATCACGTGTAGTGGTCATCAAATCCCAGTTAGGACAGCCCATAGCGGCTTTTTCCGGGGATGACGTATACTGGGAAGTTCCGGAAGACCTTCCGAAAATGACCAAACTCATGATTGACGGCAAAGCCCTGTATATCCATCGGGCAAATTACCAGATTATCGATAAGGCTCTCCTGTAGCCTATTGTAATTACAGTTTTTTTTCGATATACTATATATAACAGAGTTGCCTGATGCCATACGGCATTGGGGACCAGGCTGAGACTCGGGCTCAGCCTTTTTTTTCTTTAAAACAGAGGTGATAATATGGTAAAGAAGTGCATTGTCTGCGGAAAAGAATTTCAGGGTAAAAGTAACAGCTCTCGGTATTGTTCTGATGAATGCCGAAATACTCCTCTGTACACAGATGAGATAAATGGAGAACAGTACAGACATCTGACTGTCACAAATGCGTTCAGAAAAAAAAGTAAACTCTACGCTGTCTGCAAATGCAGTTGCGGAAATGTCTGTACGGTTCGGTATGACAGTTTATTATCCGGGAAAACGATTTCCTGCGGATGCGTAAATAAAAAGAACCTTATACAACCTTTAGATCTGACAGATAAAACAAATAAATATGGATGCACCGCCATCAAGCAGTTAGAGAAGCATTCAGACAGTTATTTTTGGCTGTGTAAATGTAGCTGCGGAAAAGAGTTCGTCGTGCTTGCCAAAAATTTTCCAAAGATAAAATCCTGCGGATGTGCCCAGACTCGGGCGAGAAAAAAGAATATACAGAAAGCTCGGGAAACCTTTCTTAACGGATGTGTGGAAAATTCCTCTGTGTATTGTATTAAACCGAAAAAAATGTTAAAAAATAACACTTCTGGAGTCAGAGGTATTACCTATGACAGGACTGCACAAAAATGGCAGGCACAGATTGTTTTCAAAGGGAAAGCTTATAAACTTGGAAGATATATAGACAAGGAAGATGCCATAAGAGCCCGGAAAATGGCGGAGGAAGCCATGTTTTGCAATTTTCTTAAATGGTTTCAGGATACGTACCCAGATAGATGGAAAAGAATGACGAATACAGATTCTTTAAATATGAAATAACGGTATCAAAAACAATGGGGAAAGGTGCGGAAACTGAATCTTTTGATTCCACTAAGAAATAAAGAGACCCTCTTTGGAAGTATAGGATTAAAAAGGAACTTTAAACTATTCGCCAAACACTACTTTTACGAATAGATTAATATACCACGTTTTATAATATTGTATATTTTGCTTTCTTTATAATTTTTCATATAAATTAATACGCATATCAAATGATGGTCATCCAGAACCATTTTTTTTCTTGTCAATATATGAATAACATTTCCCTGTCGAATTAAGGTTAAATCGACAAGTATTTTTGTCAATTTAACTCAAACGTGTACAATGCATGTCGGTAAAATGTGTATTTTATAGCGGATTTTACCAACATATTGAAAACTTTGTACACATTACAGTTAAATTATTTAACTTATATCTTGTACAAAGCAGAATGATTTAAGCTACTTTTGTACAAAGTAGAATTATTAAATCGTAACTTGTACAAAGTAGAATTCTAAATTTTTCTCCAAAAGCGTTACACACAGAAAGATATTTATTTACCAGAATATTATGTGACCAAGGTAAGTGGATGCAATAATTTTGTTGTATACAGATATGAAAAATGAGTGCTAAATGTGCTGATAGATATCAAGATTAATAAAAATGATGATTTAAAACAGAGTACTTTGTACAAACTTAGGTTAAAACATTCTACTTTGTACAAGTTATGGCTTTAATAATTTAATAAAAAGTTCTACTTTGTACAAACTAGAGTTAAAACATTCTACTTTGTACAAGTTACAGATTTAATAATTAAACCTAATTTTGTACAAAGTAGCAGC
>OOCH01002516.1_pt1 | contig 11300 bp, 9 predicted proteins | sample 1671641 | NCBI WGS metagenome assembly OOCH01 (sample SAMN06348177, study PRJEB24527) | human gut metagenome | biome: human gut; feature: ankylosing spondylitis patient; material: feces | host: Homo sapiens | place: China | collected 2015-10
CCCGACCCCAATCCAGCACGAGGCTGAGGTTGTATATTGCGCCCTCCTTGTCCAAAGAAATATTCGAAAAACGGATCGCTAAAACCGCCTAATTGACTTTGTTTGGGTGTAGAAATCGATTTTATACTAACGACGGCATTAACCGTGTTTTCGGCGGCAGTGGTGAAATCTGTTTCAACAGCCGGTCGATTGATTACTCTTGTAAAGCGAGTCGGCTGTGCATATCCACTGTCGAGCGATTGATCTTGTATTTTTGAATCGGCCGACTTATTCAATATACTAAATGCGCCGATTGTAATTCCGGAGCTCAGAGCTGCAATTAAGGCGATGCCCATCAATTTTTTTCCGTAAGAATTCATAATCTATTAGCTTTAAATGTTAATATTATCTTGTATTTAAGTTTTTCAGACGTTAAATTTAATACATTTATCGTGCCGTTGAAACCCTTGCATCTTCTTTTTAAGCTCTTTTAATAAGCAGGATAGCTACTTAACAGGGGTTAACGCAGATGACTGTCATGAGAATCATTTTTATATACTTAGGCATGTCATATTGTCCGTTAAAATTTACAAGATTAAAAATCATACTGACAGTATTCTGTCTTTGCCATTTTTATCGTATCTTTGTAACGTACAGCAGGACGGTCTGTCGCTCGTATGATGCGAGAGGAAAGTCCGGGCAACATAGAGCACCATATTTCCTAACGGGAAGCCATTCGCGAGAGTGGAGTAGCGTAACAGAAAATAACCGCTGCGAAAGCAGTAAGGGTGAAAAGGTGAGGTAAGAGCTCACCGGGTTTTACAGTAATGTAGAATGCCGTACGTCTTATGGGTTGTAAGGTTATGTATACCGGCGTTGTAGGGTTGCTCGCCCGATGCCGGGGGGTAAACCGCTAGAGCCTTGTGGTGACACAGGGTCGAGATAAATGACAGACACTCTTTCGAGAGTACATAACCCGGCTTACAGGCCTGCTGTATTTTTTTGTAGAAGTTTTCTGTACGATATATTCTATGGTTCAGCGTAAAAACAAGCCCTCTTTTTTTGCCCGCGCCAGCCTTTTGATAAAACGGTTATGGCAGTTTGTCTCGGTCGATATATGGCATGTGACCGAGTATAAGCTCCATATTCATATTCTTAAAACATTGAACTTGTCGGTACGCTGTTTCTTAAATGAAAAGTTGCAGGAAAAGGCTTCCGCTTTGACGTTTAGTACGATTTTGGCAATCGTGCCTGCGTTGGCTATGTTATTTGCTATTTGTAAGGGATTCGGATTCCAACATATTATACAAAGTCAGTTGTTCGATTATTTCCCGGCGCAACGCAATGCATTGGAATATATGTTAGGGTTCGTCGACCAGTATCTCGATCAGATGAAAGGTGGAGTATTCGTGGGGATAGGCCTTTGTTTCCTTTTGTGGACTTTGATAAGTTTGTTATCCAATATAGAGAAAGCATTCAATGATATTTGGCAGGTACAAGGCGGTCGATCGTTTTATCGTAAGGTTACCGATTATACCTCGATGTTTTTGATTTTGCCTATTTTGATGGTTGCATCGAGCGGATTTTCTTTGTTTATGTCAACCATGCTCAGTTCTTCGGTTCTATTCGATTTTATGAGCCCTTTGCTGCGTTGGGTCTTTCGATTAGCTCCATATATACTTACCGCTTTGTTCTTTACCGCTATTTATATTTTTATACCCAATACGAAGGTTAAGTTCAAATATGCGCTTATTTGTGGTACGGTATTTCAGATTTTTCAATTTATATATATTTCGGGCCAAATTTGGGTATCGAAATATAATGCTATTTACGGGAGTTTCGCATTTTTGCCGTTGTTGCTCATTTGGATGCAATTTTCATGGTTGATTTGTCTGTTTGGTGCTGTGTTGACTTACTCATCTCAAAATGTAGTAAATTTCAATTTCGAAAAAGAAACCAACGATATATCTCGTCGGTATTCCGATTATATTATATTAGTCATAGCCACAGTTATTGTCCATCGGTTCAAGGAGGGACTTCCTCCGATGACCAAAGGACAGATATCGAGACGTTATGCTATTCCCATACAGTTGGTAGAGCGTACCGTCGATGAATTGGAACGGGTGAATATTATTTCGCAGACATTGTCGGAGGAAGAGAGGGTTCCTGCATATCAACCGGCGGTAGACATCAGCCGATTGACTTTGGGCTATTTATTGCGAGCCATCGACAGAGAAGGAGACGAGGATTTTATCTGTAATTTAAAAGCCGATTTCCCAAAGGAATGGGCGGCTATAATAGATACCCGTAGGCTTATGGAAGAGAAGGGGGATAGTATTGCATTGAAAGATTTGAAAATAGAAGAAAGCCGAGTGCTTTCCCATAAATTAAATAATAATGAGTGATATGAAAAAAGTAATTTCTACGACATCTGCTCCGGCTGCTATCGGACCTTATAGTCAAGCTGTTGAAACCGGAAATATGATTTTCCTTTCGGGGCAATTGCCCATCGACCCCAAAACCGGAATAATGCCTGAGGGCATCAAAGCTCAAACTCGTCAATCGTTTGCGAACATTAAAGCTATTTTGGCGGAGGCCGGTTATTCGGTCGAACATATTGTAAAGACGACCGTGCTGTTGGCCGATATGTCTCTTTTCGGAGAAATGAACGAAATATATGCCGAGCAGTTCGGGTCCGTATTTCCGTCTCGGTCGGCGTTTGCAGTTAAAGAATTACCGAAACAAGCATTAGTCGAAATAGAGGTTATTGCTGTGAAAGCATAGTTTTTAGCAAGTCGGCCACGATGAATGTACTGCCGCCTACGAAGATCAGATCATCGGGGCGGCTTTCTTTTTTCGCCGCTTCCACAGCTTGTTGAACCGACGGATAACACTTCCCTGTCAATCCTGCTTTTATTGCTAATTCGTACAGTCTTTCCTCGTGTAAAGCGCGAGGTATCGAGGCCCGGGTGAAATAGTAAACGGCATTTTGGGGGAGCATAGCCAAAACTCCCGAAATGTCTTTGTCATTGACCATACCGATGATAATACGCAAGTTTTGATAAGATTCGTTTTGCAACTGTCGAACTATATATTGTATGCCTCCGGTGTTGTGTCCGGTGTCGCAAATCAGTCGGGGAGACGATTCCAATTGTTGCCATCGCCCCATTAAACCGGTAAGGCTGGTGACATGGGCGAAAGCATCATAGACCGATTGGTCGGAGATATTGTATCCTAAATTTCGTAATTGGCCGACTGCTGTCAGAACGGTAGCTGCATTTTTCTCCTGACATAGCCCGCTTAACTCCCCGAAAAGGTGCGGAAATTCGGGAGAATCGAATTCCCAACCTTTGTCATTTCGTTGGGTCGACCGGAAATGAATTTGTTCCTCTGCGAATATAATGGGGGCTTTTATCTCTTTTGCTCGATCGATGAATACTTGCTTCACCTCTCCCTGAGCTTCACCGATCACGACCGGTATTCCAGATTTTATAATACCTGCTTTTTCTCGGGCTATTTTCGGCAGGGTGTCTCCGAGCATTTGCACATGGTCATAGCTGATATTGGTAATGACACATAAATCAGGAGTAATGATATTTGTACTGTCCAATCTTCCGCCCAATCCGACTTCGATAACAGCGACATCTACTTGATTTTCGGCAAAGTAGTTAAACGCCATCATCATGGTGAGTTCGAAAAATGATGGTTGGATATGGAGTGTAGATGCAAGGTGTTTCTCTGCAAATTGAATAACATCTTCTTTGGAAATCATTTTTCCATTGATGCGGATACGTTCTCTGAAATCGATAAGATGCGGAGAGGTATATAATCCAGTTTTATATCCGTTTAATTGCAGAATAGCGGCTAATAGATGCGATACCGATCCCTTACCGTTGGTCCCGGCAACATGTATGGTGTGAAACTTTCGATGGGGATATCCGAAATATTTGTCCAGCGCTTCGGTATTTTGTAGTCCCGGTTTATAAGCGGCACTTCCTATTTGTTGAAAAACGGGTAGTTGTTTATATAAATATTCCAATGTTTCTTCGTAATTCATAATTCATATTTTAGTATAAGGCATATCCTGAAATACCAGCCAATACGATAACGAGTATAGGGTGTATTTTCGCATAGTGTACCAGAACAAATGAGATTATTGCAATACCGATACTTATTGTATAGTCTGGAAAGTTTTCCTTATTCATGAGGAGGAGTGCGGCAGAAGCTATCAGACCGACAACCACAGGACGAAGTCCGGAAAATATGCTTTTGATAGTAATGTTATCTTTATGTTTAAGTATAAAACGGCTCACTAATAAGACTAAAATGAAAGACGGCAAACATACGGCGAATGTGGCGATTATTGACCCCCAAATACTATTACCGGCAGCTACATATCCTACATAAGTAGCGCTGTTTATTCCTATGGGACCGGGAGTCATTTGAGAAATAGCTACGATATCGGTAAATTCGGTCGGGGTAAGCCACGGTTGGCTTTCGCCATAATGAACGACTTCTACCGCTTCGTGTTGAATGAGCGAGAGCATGGCGTATCCGCCACCAAAACCGAATAGTCCGATTTTTAGGTAGGCCCAAAATAAGTTGAGATATACGATCCACATGGCTATTTTTCTTCTTTATTACTCTTTTGTTTTGAACTGGCGATGACATGATTGCAGTAAAGTATTCCACCGATAGCTCCTAACAAGACGAACCAAATGGGGGAAATCCCTCCTAACCAGATTGATAATGCCACTATAATGGGAATAATAACCGTTTTAATATTGATACGTGCTGTTTTAGCCGTACTGAATACCGGAGACACGATGAGTGCGACCACTGCTGGTCTTATACCCTTGAATATACGCTCGACTACCGGATTGTCATACGTTTGAACAAACCAGATTGCAATAGCCAAGATGATTAGAAAAGAGGGTAGAATTGTACCGAGTGTCGCCATGAGACAACCTTTTAATCCTCGCAATTTGTTTCCGATCAATATGGATATATTCACTGCCAACACTCCGGGCAATGATTGTGCAATGGCAAGTGCGTCGACAAAATCTTCCCGTTTAATCCAGTTTTGTTTATCCACGACTTCTCTTTCAATGAGAGGTATCATAGCCCAACCACCTCCGAATGTGAACGCACCTATTTTAAAAAATGATATGAATAGTTTCAGATACAGATTCGATCTCATAGTTTCTTTTTAATGCGCTGCAAAGATAGTGCAAACGAGGGCAGAAACAAATTTATTTGGTTATGCCGAGTGCCGCCTATTTTCGCATTTTTGCAAAGATAGTGCAAACGAGGGGCAGAAAAATCATTTGGTTATGCCGAATGTAGCCCATCTTCGCGCTTATGCAAATGTACACAAATCTTTCAACAGAAATTATAAAAATCCCGAAAACCGGGTGCTCGCATAATACTATTCCTTTTTTGCTTCTTTTCCCTTGCCAAGCACAACAAAAGGTGTATTTTTGTAAAAAACTTATTTATATGAAAAAAGTATCGTTATTGAGTATAATAGCATTGATAAGCTGTCTGTACTCTTGTAATTTCAAGAATAATCATTCAAATGAAACGAATGCCGATTCTGTTGTGGTGGAAAAATTAGTCATCGCAGACACCTACCATCTCTCCGGAGATACCGCAAAGCCTGCTTGTAAAGTTGTCTTGACAATGGAAATTCCTGTAAAATACAAACAAGACAGCGATTACCTTCATTTGCAAAAAATACTTTCTCCTCTAACCTTTGGAGACGAATATACGGGAGACTCCTTGAAACAAGCCGCACAAAAGGTCGTAGAGTCTCATTTAAACGCCTATAAAGAAATAGAACCCGAATTCGAAAAAGAACTGACGAAAAGCGGAGAGGCTTATTCTTTCGAATGGGACTTCGATTACACACTTGCTCCCGTTTACAATCGCAATGATTTCTTCTGTTATGGAGTATCTTCGTCCGAATATACGGGCGGAGCCCACGGCATGTATTCGAATCGTTATTACACGATAGACCTTTCCAACTGGGGAAAAATCGGTTTAGACGATATTTTCCAGCCCGATTCATCGGATACACTTAGTTCTATCTTATTAAACCGGCTGATGAAACAACTGAATGTATCGTCACCCGACTCCCTACTGGAATTAGGCTATTTCGACACGGAAGATATCATAGCTACCGAAAACTTCTATCTGACCGATACCGGTATCTGTTGGGTATATAACCCTTACGAAATAGCTTGTTATGCGACAGGGCAAACCAGTATAGAAATACCGTTCAAAGAGATCGACAGCTATATTTTACCCGACAGCCCCGTTCGTCGTTTAATCAAATAAACAGCAAACCATGCAATATATAAAAACATATTTCCCGAATCTGACACCGAAGCAGGAAAATCAATTTACGGCTTTGGGACAGTTATATACCGACTGGAATGCAAAGATCAATGTTATCTCTCGCAAAGACATAGAGAACTTGTACCTCCACCATATCCTGCACTCTTTGGGAATTGCCAAAACGATAAATTTCGCAGATGGTTCCGAGATTCTCGACGTGGGAACCGGAGGAGGGTTTCCCGGTATTCCCCTCGCCATACTTTTCCCGGAATGTAAATTCCATCTGATAGACCGCATCGGGAAAAAAATAAAAGTCGCCGCAAACGTCGCCGAGTCCATCGATTTGGAAAATGTAACTTTTCAGCACGGAAGCGTAGAAGAAAACAAGTCCGAATACGATTTCGTGGTAAGCCGGGCGGTTATGCCCCTACCCGATCTATTGAAACTGATACGGAAAAACATAAAAAAAGAACAACGAAACGCGCTTCCCAACGGACTTCTCTGTCTAAAAGGCGGTGAATTACAAAACGAACTCGTTACAGTAAAAAAGACATCGATCGTATTCGACTTGAAAGACTACTTCAAAGAAGATTATTTCGACACGAAAAAAGTCGTCTATGTGCAAATTGTAAAAAAATAGGTTCAAATGAGAATTGCCCGATTTCAATTCAACATGCTCCCGGTAAATACCTATGTTTTATGGGACACGGCCAGTCGATGCCGGATGCTATTATCCGAAAGAAGAAGAAACTCTCGCCGAATTCATTGACGATAATAAGCTGACCGTAAAATATTTGTTAGCTACGCATCTGCACTTCGATCACTGTTTCGGTAATTCTTTCGTGGCAAAAAAATATGGAGTTATATTATGTGCAGCGGAAGCCGACGAATTTCTCTTACAAAATATGGTACGCCAATGCGAATCTTTCGGTATTCCGTTTCGAGGAGAAATACAGCCGATCGGGCATTATATTTCCGATAAAGACACGTTTGACCTCGGTCATGAAAAATTAAAAGCGATTGCCGTACCCGGGCACTCTCCGGGAAGTATGGCTTTTTATGCCCCCGATTCAGGGTTTGTACTGTCGGGCGATGCGCTTTTCCAAATGAGCATCGGAAGGACCGATTTGCCGGGAGGAAATCATCATCAGTTGGTCGAATCTATACGAACAAGATTACTTACTCTACCGAAAGAAACAATCGTATATCCCGGTCACGGATCGGAAACAGAGATCGGTATCGAACAAATAAAGAATCCCTTTTTATGAAAGGGATTCTTTATTTTCCGAATCATCTATATGATTCAACAAAAAGCGCTTTAACGATTGAATGGCTCCATGCACATTTTTCCACTGTTGCGACTTCTCATTCGGTAAACCGCTAAAATCGGCAGACTGGCTCATTTGGTCTATGATTTGTATCTGGCGCTCAGCATTCGTGTCATCGCCCATCTTCGCATAAGCGAGGGCTAATTTAAGCCTGCAATGTAGGTCGTACGAATCTTCTCGAAGCACTGTTTCAAACACAGAAACAGCCTCTTCATAATATTCGAGATGGAGGCACGCCTCACCTTTGAGTTTCATAGTTTCCATATCGTCTTCATTCAACTCTAACGACTTGGACAAATGATAATAGGCCTCTTCGTAGTCTCCTTCCTGCAAAAGAATTTCACCTAAAAACGAATGAGCCTCGTCGTCCCTACTATCAAGGCTTAAAGTATCTCTCAAATAAACAACGGCTTTCTGTATATCTCCCAATTCATAATAACAAGTAGCCAACTGATAACATATATTCGAGTTCGAAGGCTCTATATCGAGAGCCTTGTGAAAAAACTTCAACGCATTGTTGTTATCGTCCAATTTCACATAGCACTCCCCGATCAATTCATAAGCAACCGATTTTTCCTTTGTGATAGACTCATATTCAAGAAATTGTTCTATGGCCTTCTCATATTGTCCGGAGTCGTAATAACAATATCCTTTAAACGAGATTATCGACTCTTCATTTTCCTTCACCGCCAAAGCAAAATCACAAGCCTCTACCGCTTTGTCATAATGTTTTAACAAAGCCTCGACTTTGGCCAAAGAAAACCAATCCTGCAACGAATAAGGGTCTTTGTCTATCAATTTATTATAAATAATGACAGATCGCTCATACTCCGAACGCTCTTCGCAGATAGCCGCCATTTCTCGAAACAGCTCCCGGCTATCGGATAACACCTTTCCCGCTTTCTCCACGAACTCCACCAATTCATCGAAACAATCGTAATCGGTATATATATCCACGGCATCGAAACAAAAATCCTCCCGAATATCGTCGTTATCCAACATAGCAAGCAACAACGCATGGCCATCTTTCATATAACCGTCGAGAAATAACAGCTCAGCCCGAATAAGTGTGGCATCAAGACTATAATCGGCCAGTTCGGACATAATTCTTTTCGCTTCATCTGCCCTATCGAGATAAAGCATATAACGAGCCTCTTTGAGCTTCAAATCCACATTGTCGGGGTGAAGATTCAACCCGAACTCAATAGCGTGCAACGCTTTGGACAACTGCCCTTTGGACTCATAATAATCCGAGATTTCATCTATCTCGTCGGTATCGAAATAGCAACTAACTGTCCCGCGCAACATTTCTTCGTAGCGGTCTATGAGTTCATTCGGCTTTTTAGCTGACATCGCAGATTCAGATAAAAACTGTCGAATCCCTTATACATAAGGAATCCGACAGTATAGAAAATAAATTTATACTTTACTTCGATTTTAATTTTTCCCAGCTGTCTTTCAAAGATACGGTCCTATTGAACACCAAATGCCCATCGGTCGAATCCGGGTCCACACAAAAATATCCTGTACGCTGGAATTGATATCGATTGCCGGGCTTGGCATTCTCGGCCAAGTAAGGCTCGATACGGCAATTATCGACGATTTTTAGAGAATCGGGATTTAATAATTCTCTGAAATCCACATCTTTCTCCTCTGCCGGATTTTCTACATTGAATAGCCGGTCATACAACCTGACTTCTGCCGTCGAACTATATTCTGCCGATACCCAATGTAACGTACCTTTCACTTTGCGCATACTTCCCGGCATACCGCTTCGTGTATCGGGATCGTATTCACAATAAATTTCTTCTACGTTTCCATCGGAATCTTTTTTAATTCCGGTGCACTTGATTATATATGCCGACTTCAATCTCACTTCCTGATCGGGAGCCAAACGGAAGAATTTTTTGGGAGGATTTTCCATAAAATCGTCCCGCTCTATGTATAGCTCTCGGGTGAAAGGTATTTGATGGGTTCCTGCCTCCGGGTCTTCGGGATTATTCTCGGTTTCCAAATATTCCACTTTATTTTCCGGATAATTGGTAATAATCAATTTAACAGGATTAAGAACTGCCGATACACGGGTAGCTGTTTTATTCAGATCTTCCCGGATACTATGTTCGAGTAAAGAAACACTAATGATTCCGTCGTATTTTGTATAACCTATTTTCTGTATAAAATTCTTTATGGATTCAGGCGTATATCCACGACGGCGCAATCCGCAAATCGTCGGCATACGAGGATCGTCCCAGCCGGCAACCAGACCCTCTTTTACCAACTGTAAAAGTTTCCGTTTACTCATCACCGTATAGGTCAAATTCAAACGGTTGAACTCTATCTGGCGAGGGCAATAACTATCGTCGGCCAATTCCTTTACAAAATACTCATATAAAGGACGATGCACCTCGAACTCCAAGGTACAAATCGAATGAGTCACCCCTTCGAAATAATCCGATTGCCCATGTGCGAAATCATACATGGGATATACATTCCATTTCGTTCCGGTACGATGATGAGGATGCTTGATAATACGGTACATGATAGGATCGCGGAAGTGCATATTGGGAGAAGCCATGTCTATTTTCGCGCGCAAGACAAAACGGCCTTCCTCGAATTCGCCCTTATTCATTCGCTCGAACAAATCGAGATTTTCCTCTACGCTTCTATTCCGATAAGGGCTTTCTATTCCCGGCTGTGTAGGAGTACCCTTTTGGCGGGCTATCTCTTCCGAAGATTGTTCGTCGACATAGGCTTTACCCTCCTTGATTAAACGAATGGCCAAGTCCCATAACTTGGGAAAATAATCGGATGCATAATACAACCGGTCTCCCCAATCGAACCCCAACCAATGAATATCTTCCATTATGGAGTCTACATATTCTACGTCCTCCTTCACCGGGTTGGTATCGTCAAACCGCAAATTACATGTACCTCCGAACTTTTCGGCAATTCCGAAATCCATACAGATCGCTTTCGCATGCCCTATATGCAAATAACCGTTAGGCTCTGGCGGGAAACGCGTATTCAAACGGCCGCCATTCTTTCCGGCTTTCAAATCGGCTTCAACTATCTGTTCTATGAAATTAAGACTTTTCTTGTCTTCTATCTCATTGCTAGTTTCAATCTGTGTCATAAATGCGCATTATTTATAAGTGCGCAAATATACGAAAAGCTAAGAGAAGGACAAAATGAACGAGTATTTTTCATACCGACCCCAACCGTCCATTTTACTTTTCCCATGCACGAAACTTCTATTCAAAAAAATGGAAACGATATGGCAACATACAAGAAAAGTGAAATAACCATAGTCCTTCATCAAATCCAGTTCATCTCTGTATAATATCGCATTAAATTATCTATCGCATTCTGTAAATCGATGTGTAACTGATGCGTCATACGATGAATACGGATTCTTCCATGAATATTCATTTTAGCCAATAAAAGCGACGAAAAGGCCTCTTTTCTTATCTTTTCACCGAGTTTATTGTTAAATCCCACAGTGACACTGTCTTCATGCTTGGCTACATACCCCAATAATTCTTCCGAAACTTGGGATTCCCCAGCCTGCTTCTTTATAGCCCAAACTTCATAATGATAATCGTCGTTAACGGTAGCGACATACGGTGGAACCGCCGTCTGAAACATTTTCTTCAC
>OOCH01002523.1_pt1 | contig 11262 bp, 15 predicted proteins | sample 1671641 | NCBI WGS metagenome assembly OOCH01 (sample SAMN06348177, study PRJEB24527) | human gut metagenome | biome: human gut; feature: ankylosing spondylitis patient; material: feces | host: Homo sapiens | place: China | collected 2015-10
AAAAGTAGACACCCACACTTTTGTGAGTGTCTACTTTCATTTTACAGATGCAGGCATCAGCCTGGCCCCAGCATTTATTTTATTACAGAAGCTGAAATCATGACGCAAGCCGGTTCCGGAAATAGGGAATTTTCGGCAGCTGCTTCACCAGCAGCACCCCCAGCACCAGGCAGGCGATGGCCTCCCCCAGGCCCACGGTCAGGGCGTTGAGCCCATAGGCCGGCCAGAAGGCGGCGGAAGTGCCTGCCGTCTCATAGGCCAGCACGGCCCCCACCAGCACCATGTTGCACACCACCGGCGGCAGGGCCGCGGTCCAGGGACTGCGGCACCGGGCGGTCAGCAGGGCGGCGATCAGGGTGGACAGTGATCCCACCACGATGTCCAGGGCCCCATAGGGGCTGAACAGGTTGGCGATCAGGCACCCCACCCCCAGGCCCCAGGCGGTTTCCGGGAACAGGAACGGCAGCAGGCACAGCGCCTCGGAGAATCGCACCTGGATGGGGCCGAAGGTCAGGCCGAACACCGCCCCCAGCAGGGACAGCGCGGCGTAGGCGGCCGCCGTCATGGCGGCCAGGGTCAGCTTTTGCGTGTTTTTGTGTTTCATGTGGTACCTCCCATGTTTTGTTTAGAGAACGGCCCCGCCGGGCCGAACGAACGCCTTGCGGCGCTTGGACAGGTCGGGTCCCTGTCGCCAGAGAGTATACCACATATCGTTGAAAATGGGAAGAGGGAAATGCCCCGGGACCCATAACAGACCCCGGGGCATTTTTCAGCAGTAGGTCACCCGCAGACGGGGACAGCGGGTCCGCAGGTCCTCCAGCACCTGGCGCAGGGGTTCGGCATATGCCCGCAGGTCCGGCGGCAAGGCATCCAGGCCCCGAACCACGATGTGACGGTCATCCGTCACCCAGAACAGGTCCGTCAGACAGTCCCACATGGCATCCCAGTTTTCCCCGTAGTGGGCCGGGAAACCGAAGGCCCGCCGGATGGCGTCCTGCACCGTCCCCCAGTCCCGGCAGGACGTCAGGTCCAGAAGAATGCCGCCCTCCGGCATCGGTGTATAGGCGTGAGGATCCATATTTACGTCACCGGGACGATGACCCGCAGGGCGCCGGTGGTCAGGCCCTGGCTGTCGGTAAGGGCGATGTTGGCGTCGCCCCGGTCATAGCACTGGGCCAACACCAGCAGGCTCCCCTGGGGCATCTGGGCCGCCGAGCCGTCGGGGTTCAGGCAGGGTACGCCTCCGTCTGCCGCCACGGCAGCCTCATACTCCGAGGCATGATAGGTCAGCTGATAGTACAGGGGCTGGCCGGTTTTCTGGCTGGTCCACAGGTCCGCGCTGTCCACGGCCTTCACGGTCTCGACAATCTGCTGCACCGACAGCATAGCCGCCACGGTTTCCGAATCCATAGGCAGGGGCCGGTGCTGGTCCTGGGCGGCGACGGTGAAGCCGCTGCCGCTGCGCTGGACGGATACATGTACATCGGCCCAACTGTTCAGAGAATACGTCTCCTCCTGGAGGGACCAGACCGTCATCTCCAGGGAGGTCAGGCTGCCGGTTTCGGAGTACCGGGCCCGGAGGGTCCGCAGGGCCATGCGGTTGTCGATGGCCCCCACGGCGGCATAGATCTGGTCCAGCAGGGCGTCATAGTCCGTGGGCCGCTGCTCCCGGGGGATGGCCACCCGGGTGCACTCGGACAGGTCCAGGGCCACCCGATAGCACTTCTCCGTGTCGGTGGTCAGGGGACAGTACACCGCCCCGTCGTCGATAAACCCGATGGAAAGCCCCGACAGCCCCGGCTCCGTGAGGGTCTGGCGCTGGGTGGGGTCCTTCAGGTCCACGGCCACCATGCTGCCGCCATGGACATAGTACAGCTTCCCGGCGATGATGGTCAGGGGCTGGGGATAGCTGCCCATCTCCGCCACCACCTCCTCCGTGCCGTCGTCGTGGCGATAGCTGACGGAATAGGTGGTTCCGTCGTCGGACAGAAAGAAGTTATCCACATTCCACTGCTCCTTCTTCCCGCAGCCGGGCAGCAGGGTCGCCAGCAGCATCAGGGCCAGAAGCCCCGCAGTCAGTCGTTTCATGTCAGTCCACCTTTCCCCGGGCCCGGAGGACGTCGTCGGCGGTGATGGTCATCAGGTCCTCCCGGGTGATCTTTTCCATGGTGGCCAGGCGGTTGTTCTGGGCCACCAGAACGTGCTCAAACAGGTTGCGGACGCCCCGGGCGTTGCCGAAGCTGTCGTCCGCCGATTCCTCGGCGATATAGTCCCGGATCAGGGGCTGGGCCTCCTCCGTCAGCTGATAGCAGCCCTTTTTGCACTGCATCCGGAAGATCTCCACCATCTCGTCGGTGGTATAGTCGTCAAACAGCAGGAAGCGGTTGAACCGGGATTCCAGGCCGGGGTTGGAGTGGATGAACCGGTCCATCAGGTCCGTGTACCCCGCCACGATCACCACCAGGTCGTCCCGGTGGTCCTCCATGGCCTTGAGGATGGTGTCGATGGCCTCCTGGCCGAAGTCGTTTTCCGACCGGCCGTTCAGGGCGTAGGCCTCGTCGATGAACAGCACGCCGCCCATGGCCTTTTCGATGACCTTCTGGGTCTTGATAGCCGTCTGGCCCACATAGCCCGCCACCAGGCCGCTGCGGTCCACCTCCACCAGCTGGCCCCGGGACAGAATGTCCAGACTCCGGTAGATCCGGGCCATCATCCGGGCCATCATGGTCTTGCCGGTGCCGGGGTTGCCGGTGAACACCAGGTGCAGGGACATATCCGTGGTGGGCAGGTCGTGCTGCCGCCGCAGCTGGTATACGGAGGCCATGTTGATGAGGTTGTGGACCTCCTCCTTCACGGTCTGCAGACCGATGTAGCCGTCCAGCTCCGCCAGCAGGTCCTTCATGTCCTCCTTGGGCAGAGGCTCCGGGGCCTCCGACGGCTGCTCCGGGCCGCCGGACTTCTTCTCCGGGGCCTTGCCGGGGGTCTTGGGGCCCGCCTTCTCCCCGAGCTTTTCCGCCGGGGACAGGGGCGTGCCCCAGAAATCGCTGTTGACGCTGCGCAGGTTCCGCTCCGTCATGGAGCGGATCACGTCCAGCTGCTGGAGGATGATCTCGTCTTTCTTATCCATTTATCCGCTCTCCTTCAGTCTTATAACTTCACATGGCTGATGGCCCGCAGCAGCAGGGCCGACACGAAGCCCGTCAGGGCCCCGGTGAACAGGGACACCACCAGCAGAAACGGCAGATATCCCAGCACGGCGGTGTTGCCCAGGGTAATTAGGGCCGCCGCCATCTGGCCGATGTTGTGGCCCGCCGCGCCGCCGATGGACACGCCGTATACCGACAGGCCCCGCAGCCGGGACAGCGCCAGCATCACCAGCATGGCCAGTGTTCCCCCCAGCAGGGAAAACAGCAGAGCCGAGGCGTTTCCGGCAAAGAGACTGCCCAGCAGGCACCGGGCCGCCAGGATGCACAGGGCCGGAAGCGGCCCCAGCTGATACAGGGCGAACACCGTGACGATGTTGGCCAGGCCCAGCTTCACCCCCGGCAGGGGGATCACCAGCGTCACGGGAAACAGGTTTTCCAGGGTGCTCAGGCCCAGGGCCAGGGCCGTCAGCACCGCGCACAGCGCCAATTGGCGCGTGGATATCTTCATGGCGTCCCTCCTATCCCAGCACCGCGTCGGGGCCGCTGCCGCCGCCGGACAGCTGCACCACCACCTGCTCCGGCAGGCACACGATGCTCTGTCCCGCCCGGGTGATGGTTCCGGTGTGGACGCAGTCCTGGCCCGGGCAGTCGCTTTCCGCCACCCGGACCCCGGTTTTGTCCAGGGTGACGGTCAGGTGATAGGTCCCCTCCACGGGGACGGTAAGCTCCTCCGTCAGCCGATCCAGCCGGACGGTCTGCACCACCTGGCCCCGGTGGAGGATGGTGGCGGTCAGGGGGCCGGAGGACTCCAGGCCGCCATAGTACCACACCGCGGAGAGCACCGCCAGAGCCGCCACTAAGGCGGCCACCGCCCCGTCCCACCAGGTGGGCCGGAGCTTAGGGCTCGATGCACGCATACGCATAGCCGCTTCCCTCGGTTTCCGTCAGTTTATCCGCCAGGCCGGGGGTATACAGCACCTGCCCGTCCTTTGTGATGAGCACCATATCAAAGCCGCCGTTCTGCCGCCAGAAATCCTGGGCGGCCTCCCGGCCCATCACATAAAGAGCCGTGGAATAGGCGTCGGCCATGGTGCCGTTATCCGCCACAATGGTGACGGACAGCAGATCCCCCTGCACCGGCCAGCCAGTTTCGGGGTCCAGAATGTGCTGATACACCGTTCCGTCGGGGCCGGTGAAATACCGCTGATAGCCGCCGGAGGTAACGGCGAAGGCGTCGGTCAGGGCGAGCATCGCGGCATATCCCTCCTGCTCCGGGTGCTGCACCGCCACGCTCCAGGCCTGGCCCCCGGGCTTTGTTCCCCGGGCGTACACGTTGCCCCCCAGGCTCACCAGGGCGCTGTCCACCCCGTATTGGGCGAAGATGTCCGCCAGCCGGTCGGAAGCGTAGCCCTTGGCGATGCCGCCCAGGTCCATGGCGCAGCCCTCATCCAGGGTGATATGGGTGCCGTCCGCCGTCACATGATCCACCCCCACCAGGGGGAGCAGGGCGTCGATTTCCGTCTGCCGGGGTACCCGGGGGCTGTCGGTGGTGATGCCCCAAAGGGTCACAAGCGGGGCAACGGTGGGATCAAAGGCCCCGCCGGTGGCCTGACTGAGAGTCAGGGCGGCGGAGATCAGGTCCGCCGTCTCCTGGGACACATCGGCGCTGCCCTGGGCGTTCAGGGTATAGATTTCGCTTCCCTCCCGGGTCCGGGACAGGGCCCCGTCCAGGCGGTTCAGTTCCTGACCGCAGGCGGCCAGGGCCTCCGAAGCCTTGTCTCCGTAGGCGGCCAGGGTCATATAGGTGTCCATGGCGAACAGGCTCAGCTGTTCCGGCTCCGATTGGACGCCGCAGCCGGAAAGGCACAGCAGAAGCGCCGCCAGCACGGCGCAGCATACACGCTTCATAGCTCCCGCCTGCCTTCCAGGGCACGCATCAGCGTGGCGTCGTCGGCAAATTCCAGGTGCCCCCCCACGGGGATGCCATAGGCCAGGCGGGTAACCTTTACCCCGAAGGGCTTTAAGAGCCGGGCCAGGTACATGGCCGTGGTCTCCCCCTCGGTGTCGGGATTGGTGGCCATGATGACCTCCTGAATGCCGCCCTGGGCCACCCGGTCCACCAGGGACTTGATCTGCAGATCGTCGGGGCCCACGTGGTTCATGGGGGACAGCACCCCGTGGAGCACATGGTACCGGCCGTTATACTCCCGGCTGCGCTCGATGGCCACCACGTCCCGGGGGTCCGCCACCACGCAGATGGTACTCTCGTCCCGCTTGGGCGAGGCGCAGATGGGGCACAGGCCCCCGCTGGTGAGGTTCTGGCACACGGGACACAGGGTCACGCTGCGCTTGGCCTCCAGAATGGCGTCGGCAAAGGCCCGGGCCTGGTCCTGGGGCAGGTTCAGCACATGAAAGGCCAGCCGCTGAGCGGACTTGGAGCCGATGCCCGGCAGCCGGGCAAACTGCTCCACCAGATTTTCAAGAGGGGCGGGAAAAAATTCCATAGTATCTTCCTTTTCAAGTGAAATCGGGCCGCATCAGCCCCGAAGCTCCCGGATGCGGGCGGGAATGTCCGCCGCCTTGTACACGGCGGACCCGGCCACCAGGACGTTTGCGCCGCTGGCCACGCAGATCTTGCAGGTAGCGGGGTCCACGCCGCCGTCCACCTCCAGCTCGCAGCCGGGGTTCATGGCGTCGATGTACCGGCGGATCTCCTGCACCTTGGGCATCATGTCGGCCATGAACTTCTGGCCGCCGAAGCCCGGCTCCACCGTCATCACCAGGATCATCTCCACCCGGTCGATAAAGGGCAGCACGGCGCTGGCAGGGGTCCTGGGCTTCACCACCACGCCGGCCTTCTTGCCCTTGGCGTGGATTTTGTCGATGGCGGCCAGGATGTTCTCCTGGGTGTCGGCCTCCACATGGCAGGTGACGATGTCCGCCCCGGCGTTGCAGAACTGGTCCACATAGCGCACCGGCTCCTGAATCATCAGATGCACGTCCAGGGGCAGGTCCGTCACCGGACGGATGCACTTCACCACCGGGATGCCGATGGAGATGTTGGGCACGAACAGGCCGTCCATCACGTCCACGTGGACGTAATCCGCGGTGGAGATGGCCTGAATGTCCCGGGCCAGATACGCAAAGTCCGCAGACAGGATAGAGGGGGAAATTTTGATCATGAGAATCGGTCCTTTCAATCAGCAGGGTGACGGGGCGGCGGCAGACGGCATAGGATGGCTCAAGCGGCCCGGGACCGGAAGCTCTCCGGCCAGTCCGGCGCAGCCCTCCCGCCCCGCAGGAGACGCCGGCCGCCGCTTTTCAGATAGGGGGCCGGCGGTTCGCCGGCCCTCAATTGGGCAAAAGAATACACATACATTATACCAATCCCCCCGGCAGATTGCAACGAGGAAAAGGGCCGATTCCCCGGTCCCAGAGGCCTGCGGCGGAAAAAATCATGTCCATTCTGTGAATTTTGCAAAGAAAGGCTTTACGTTTGCGGCAGATTCCTGTAGAATGAGTGCGTCCTTTTCCGGAAGGACCTCATTTTTTTGCAGAACGAGGCGCTCGTATGAATTTCTTCCAAAAAATTGGCAACTCCCTGGCCCGGTTCATGTATGGGCGCAACGGCGTGGACCAGCTGGGGTTCGTGACCCTCTGGGCGGCCATTATTCTGGACGTGGTCAACCTCTTTGTCCGGAACCAGGTGGCCTACAGCATTCTGTCGGCGGTGGCCATGGTGCTGACCATTTGGATGGTGTTTCGCATGTTTTCCAAGAACCTGTCCAAGCGCCGGGCAGAGAATGCGGCTTATATGAACAAGGTGGTCTATCCCCTGCGGCAGGCCCTGTCCCGCAGCCGGGACAAGGAGCACAAGTATTTCACCTGCCCCAACTGCCGCACGGTGTGCCGGGTACCCCGGGGCAAGGGCCGCATCGTCATCACCTGCCCCAAGTGCGGCGCGGAAATCCACGGCAAAAGCTGACAGCAAGAAAATATCAACTCCCGGCGCGGGTGCCCCGCGCCGGGAGTTTTTTTGCTCTGCCGCTTATCCGATCCACTCCACCCGGCAGGCCTCCCGCAGCATCTCATCGGAGGCTGCTTTGTTCTCGGCATAGGCGTCGGGCCCGGCCTCATAGTCGGCGGTGATGGCCTCCAGCTCCCGGGAAAGCCAGCCATAGTCGTCGGAGACCGTCAGCTTCCCGCCTCTGATGCGGGTGATCCTGTCCCGGGCGTCGGGCCACTCCCCGGTGTCCGGGCCGCTTTCCAGAATCGTCCGGTTCCGGCCCAGGGAGGCGATGAGCCAGGCTTCGTAGCGGGCTGGTGCATAGCCCGCCGCCTCCAGCGGGGCGGACCGCTCCAGCCGCACCGCGTATCCCACGGACGGGTGCTTTTCCTGGACGTCCCGCACCAGTTGGCACACCTCCCGGAAAACCCGGTCCTCGGCCTGCCGGACCTCCGCCGCGCTGACGGTTCCTTCGGCGGGCCGGGATTTTCGGGCCGGTGTCTTGGGGGCGGGCCGCTCCGGAGCGCTCTCCTCCGGCTCCTTTTGGGGCAGGGCCCGCCGGATCAGGCAGTACCCCACCAGGCAGAAAACCACCGACAGCCCCGCCTGCGTCAGGATCGACCGGCGGGTCATGGCCCCCTGCCGGACGGACTTCTCCGGCGCGTCGGGGTCATACCGGACGGTCAGGGTCTCCCCGAAGCCGTAGCGCAAGCGCACCCGGTGCAGCTTCCCGGTGTAAACGTTGCCCCGGGCCTCGTACTGGTAGGTGATGTTGTATTCTTTTCCGTTTTCGGCCACGTCGATCACCGTCGCCGTGGTGACCGGCCAGTTCCTTTGCCGCACATAGACGGTGACATTGCTGACCAGGCTATAGACCGTGACGCAGAGAAAGATCACCGCCGCCGCAAACAGCATGGGATTAAAGCCCTTGAACCTCTTCATAGCTCCTCCATTTACTTTGACATCAGGATTTGTAGGTCTTCAGCGGTATATTTCCCGCTTTCTTATTTGCCCCAGTAGCCCACAGATTCCAGAAACGCAAGCACATCGGCCTTGCCCTCCTGCGTGGTATACACATAGAGCATTATCTGTCCACTGCGGATTTTTGCTGCGAAATTCGTGGGGCTGTCCACGGCATAGACCTGACCAGTAAAGGTATTGCTCTCCGTCACCTCACCGGTGATGGGGAGGGTCGCAGCGGCATAGAAACGGTAGCAGGCATCTGCGGAATCCAGCCTGCAGTAGTCCAACCGCAGAGAGTCCTCATGCACGGAAACAGAGCGGATCAGCATGGAACCGATGCCCCAGCTCTGGCGGATATCCTCCGTAGAGTCCACGGCAGTATAGCCGGCTGCCGCTGCGGCATTGCGGAACTTATCCAAGTCCGAAGTTCCCGACGTGAGGAAGAATTTCACGAAAAGGACGAGGGCGACGAACGCAAGAAGCCAAGCCGCAAGTCGGGGGACCCACTGCTTCGCCGGGATTTTTGCAATGGCCGTTGAATCAAATCCCGTGTCTGTCTCCGGAACCGATTTCTTCAGCTCCTCTGTGTGCGTCCTTCGCAGAAGGCTGCAAAGTAGCTCCAGCACCCCAGAGAGGGAAAAGCCCACCACTGCGATGGCCGTTCCCAAAATCAAAAGGACCAGCAGATTGTGGGTATTGGGAGAGAGAATCGCCGTATTCTCTTCCGGCACTTCTGGGTTATATTTCACGGTAATGGTATCACCGACCAGGCGGGGTGATGACATACGTCCTGTGCTGCCCGTATAGGTTTTCCCGTCCACGACATACTCATATGTCATGATGTAGTAGGTAATGTGGCTGTTATGTAGTGACGAGGAACTGCCTTCTTCGCTGGAGACATCTGTGACCGTGGCCGATGTAGTGAGCCAGTCGTTCTGACGGGATTGCTCTGCATAGTCCTTGATCCCGTTCACGATCAGGACGATGCCCACGACCATCATCACATAGCCCATGAGCCGGAAGTAAAGGGGAAATTTTCTATTTTGTTTTCTCCACATTCCTAATTCCTATGCCTCCTTGCTTCGCTCCATCAGCACCTCTATTTCCCGCTGAAACAGAGCCTTATCATACAGAATCTTATGCTTCGTACCAGTGGAGTCTGTGCTCCTTCATCAGATGGAAATCACAAAAAACACCATCAGGTTATAGAAAAAGTGCATCCCGGCGCAGATGTAAAAGGCGTTGTCCCGGCGGAATATCTGCCGGACCAGCAGGGCGGCCAGCCGGAAGGCAAAGGCGATGACCACCTGCTTCACGCTGCCGTTCATCGCCCAGTGTACCCCGGCAAACAGCGCGGCCGCAGCCGCCATGCTCCACACGGCTTTCCCTCTGAACAGCCGCATCAGGGTGTCGTACAGGTAGTAGTTGAAATACGCCTCCTCAGCCAATGCAACGATCATCTGCACCAGGATGAAGCTGGCAACATTCTGTATGCCCAGCCGGGGAAACAGCGAAATGTCCTCGAACAGCATGGCGACGCCCGCGAAAACCATCGCCAGCAGGCACCCCAACCCCAGTCCCGCCAGAACCTGCCGGACCACGTTGGCGGCGGTCCGCTTCAGCTCGAAGAGGTCCGTGTCAAAGTCCCGGCGCAGATAGGCGGCGCTCAGCCCCAGCACAAGGCCGTTGAAGGCCATGTAAAACAGGTTGGGCAGGTTGGCCGCGCGGCTTGTGAGAAAAAGCGCGGACAGATAGACCAGCAGGAGCACCGCATGGTGCGGCAGGCAGTATTTTGGCAGTGCTTTCATGTTCCCTTACCTCCGCAGATAGCCGGTCTCCGCCAGAATTTCGTTGATCTCCGTCAGAGAATCCGGCGAACAGGCATAAATCAGCGTGTCACCCCGGAACAGCACCAGATAGTACACGCCATCCGCCACTATGGTGAACATCTTGCCGCCGCCTGAGAGGGCGGTCTCGTGGCTTTCCCGCGCCCTGGGCTCCAGGTCCGGGGCCGTCTCATAGGATATCTGGTTATACACCAGGTCCACCGTTTTATCGTCGGCGTAGCGATAGCATTCCACCCGACTGCCGCCCTTTGCCCCGGCGGTGGCCCGGGTGAGCTTGTTCCGGTCGATCCGCCCATAGGTCAGGGATACGTCCGCCGTTTCGTACCCCTTTTCCTGCAGAATCTGCGCAAAATGCACCGGGTCCGGCGTCTCCGTCCGCCCGGAGGCCGCGCCGCTTCCAAAGATATACAGGACCGCCAGAAGGACGCCCACCGGCACGGCGGCGCGAGCCGCCGTTTTTCCCAGGTGCGCCCGGCTGTATGCCCGCTCCGTCTGGTGCTTTTCCCGGAGCTTCTCCGCCGCAGCGGGGTCCAGGGGATGGCCCCGCCTGTAGAGCGCGCCCCCGGCGGCCAGAACCAGGTTGACGGCAAGCAGAATCCAGTTGCCGGTCATGGCAAAGGACAGGCAGTCCGGATTGGCATACACCCGGGCCAAGAGGTACATGGCCGCCACGCTGGGGAGGACCGCCGCCACGTGCATCCGCATAAAGCAGATGGACTTTTCCGGGTTGGCGCTGTACTCGTTGAAGAAGTGGACGTAGTACCACCAGTTCCGCTTTCTTCTAACGGACGACGCACTGATGCCGGAGGTGGCTTCTTTGAATTCCATATAGGTCATCCCGGTCAGATGCACGGCCTCCTGGGTCATCCAGTGGGTGCAGAGCAGGTTGACCGGCACCAGGAGAATGGAAAACAGGATACAGATCGTCTGGGTATTCACGATAGATCACGCCTTTCTTATGCAAAGATTATAAAGAAAGCAGCCTTGAAAGTCAAGGCTTTCTCACGGAGCGGAACGTACCGCTCCTTCCAAAAAAAGCGGCAAAAAGCTGTGCCATTTCTGACACAGCTTTTTGCCGTATTTGGGAGGTAAAAACGCGATATAAGGGTGATTTCACACGCGGCTTTTTCAAGGGCTTTTTCCTCCGGCAGGCCGTCATCTGCGGCAGATGCTTCTGGACGATTTCCCCTACCATGACGCCGACAAGTGAAAGCAGAACAAAAAATGGTCCCCGCCGAAGCGGGGTGCATCTGTAAAATGAAAGTAGACACTCACAAAAGTGTGGGTGTCTACTTTTTTC
>OOCH01002528.1_pt1 | contig 11228 bp, 9 predicted proteins | sample 1671641 | NCBI WGS metagenome assembly OOCH01 (sample SAMN06348177, study PRJEB24527) | human gut metagenome | biome: human gut; feature: ankylosing spondylitis patient; material: feces | host: Homo sapiens | place: China | collected 2015-10
ATGGCAGTTGCCGGACAAGGGTTGCTGACAAAAGGGATATGTACCGTATGATATACTATCTAACAGATGGGGTGATTTTATATGCGAAAAGGAGCAGTATATAACTGCTCCTTTGAGGCTGTCGAAAAACTATCGTTTTTCGAGCAGCCTCTCGATCCCATAAAGTCGTTTCCTCAAGCCAGCATATCCGGGCGTTCGCCAATGACCTCGCGGTATCGAACTGGCGATACCCCCACCAGACGCTTGAACATCCGGTAAAAGTAATTGCGGTTGATCATGCCGACCCGACCGCCAATATCGCCCGCACTGTCCTCCGTTGTGCGGAGCAGATGCTGCGCTTCCCCGATCCGGCGGCGTACCATATACTGAATGGGCGGCAGGCCGAACTGCGCCTTGAACATATGGATCATGTGGCTGGTCGAAACGTGAAACCGATTGGTCAGCTCGGTCAGCGAAAGCTCATCGGCAAAGCACAGGTTCAAATGCTGCAATACCTCGGTTGCAAGCGAGAATGCGGCATCCGGCGCACACAGCTCGAAGCCATGCGCCATAGGCGCCATCTGCATCAGAAGCGCCTCTAAAAGCGGTGTCCGGGCGGCAGCCGTGGTCTGTTCCGAGTAGAGCAGCTGCAGCAACGTCCATGCCGGTGTTCCCTGTAACTGCGGAAACTCAAACATCGCCTGTCCGTCATCCGCGGCGGAAAATTCCAGCATCAGACAGGGTGCCTGTACGAACGGCAGCTCGTGACAGACATTCGGCGGCAGCAGCAGCGCGCCGCCGGGTTTGATCGGCAGACAGCGGTGCTCGGTTCGCAGAATGATCTTCTCCCCGTCCGCAGCAAGCGAAACAAACAGCACCCAATCCTCCGAGGCGCAAGGCAGATAGTTGCCGCCCTTATCCTGCGGATGAATCACACATTGCTGCGTTAGTCTGACACGGCGAAATGTCGGAAGCGGAACAGACATAATACCTCCTGACCCGGATTAAAGCAAATTTTCGATATTGTGTCGCAGCAGCACCCGAATATCGGTATGGTAAAACTCCTTCGGCGGCTGCTGTTTGAGTTGAATGTAATCAGCCAACAGGGACAGCGGCAGTGCGCCCTGCTGCACCGCATCCTGTCCGATGACAAAATCCGCAACACCGCGCCGAAGCTCGTACAGGTTGGCGGGGATCTCATCGTGCATGATCAGGTGCACCCCTCGTGCGCGGCCGGAATCGACCAGCGCACTGCATACGCCCGCATAACCCGGTGTGATCGCGTAGATACCGGTCAGATCGGGAACCTCCTGCAGCAGACGGAGCGTATGCTCGTAAACCACATTGCTGTCATCGTTCGGCAGCATGACATCCCGCAGCTGAAGCGACGAATCGGGGGTAAGCAGCTCCTCCTTAAAGCCCTTCAGACGTTCGCGGTACGCACTGTGATACATACAGGGCGCACTGATCGTAGCCACCGTGCCGCTCTCCCGCGCCACCAGACGCATCAGCTCGGCCACTGTACGGCCGGAAGAAAGGTTTTCCTGCCCGACATAGCACAGCCGGTGGCTGTTGGGCAGATCGGTGTTAAACATAACGACCGGTATTCCGCGTTGGTCGATCAGCTCGTTGATCTTGGTTTCGACCAGCAGACAGTCGAGCGGCGTGATCGCCAGCGCATTGATATGATGCTGCTCGACCAGCTCCTCGATCATCGAGACCTGCTCGACCGGATCAAGCGAGGGCGACAGCCGGAAGATGACCTCCACGCTGAACGCGGCCAGACGGCGGGCTTCGCGCCGGGCGGCATCCAGAACGATCTGCATGAACGGGGTCTGCACCGAAAACATGATCACGCCGATGCGAATCGGATGCGATGCGCGGGACAGTGCCAGTCCGGCACGGTTGGGGGTGTAGCCATATTCGTTGGCTACCGCCTTGATCCGCTCCGCCACCGCAGGGCGAACATTTCCTTTATTATGGAGTGCCCGATCGACTGTACCGCGGGACACACCGCAAATCTCAGCAATTTGATTCAGGGTAATTGCCATATGATATCACCTCTGTCAGAACGGTTCTTTCCCGTTTTTATAGTTAAAGCATAACATAATACCCCTAATAAGTCTATATCTAAAGTGAATAAAGCGGTATTCACAATATTGTGCACGTGTACGGATTCTGCTCATTCGAGCCGTGCACGCAAAAATGCACTCTTTTCCGAACCTTCCGTGTTTTATTCATATTTTTATACAATACATCTGCCATAAACGCCATAAAATGAGCAAAACACGTGAAATACGAAACGAATACCGAGTTGTTATGAGATTGAACTAACAGCCAGATCCTGCATCTAAGGCGGGTAGTTTTGCATAAGCGATTCCCCCGCTCTGTCGTGCAAAGCCTATAAAATCACAATTTTGTGCAGACAGAATCACCAGTTTTCATAAGATTCGTCTGTGCGGTTTGGTGAAAATTCAAAAAGCCGGTTGACGCACATCGAAAAAGAGTGTAAAACTAAATCAAGGCAAGCGTAAATCGCATTTTTCAAAAATGTGAACGTGTACGGCTAAGAAAAAAGTTGAGAAAGATGAGGTAAAAGCAAATGAAAAAAAGACTTTTCGCAGGATTGATTGCATCGGCAATGATGGCATCCATGCTGGCAGGCTGCGGCGGCAGTTCTGGTTCGAATGGCAACGCACAGGGTGGAGACAAGGCATCGGGCGATGGCTATAGCATGACGCTGATTATGTCGCTGCGTGATGAGTTCCTGAGCACGTTGGAAGCTGGCTCAAAGTCGGCGGCTGATGAGCTTGGCGTTACGCTCGCTTCGCAGGACGCACAGAACGATACCGGCAAGATGCTCCAGTTTATCGAATCTGCTAAAAATGCAGGCGATGACGCAGTGCTGATCAATCTGGTAGATGCCGCAACGGCACAGCAGTGCATCGAGGCTGCCGGTGATATGAAGGTTGTTTTCGTTAACCGCGCACCGTCTGATACCAGCGTTCTGGAAGCAGGCAAGTCCGTAGCGGTTGTTTCCAATGAGAACACCTCCGGTTACTATCAGGGTGAATTTTTGGCTAATTACTTCAAGGATAAGGGCAAGACCGAGATTAAGTATCTGATGCTGCAGGGCACGCTGGGTCTGGTACATACTGAACAGCGCTCCGCTTCCGTACTGAAGGCATTGGAGGACAATGGCATCAAGGCAACGCAGGCGGCGGCTCCGCTGGTTGCAGATTATGACCGTGCAAACGCAATGGACATGATTTCTCCGCTGCTGGGCAACACCGAATTTGACTGCATCATCGCGAACAACGATGCGATGGCACTTGGTGCGGTAGAGGCGCTGAAGGCTAAGGGCATGGATCCGACTTCGATCCCGATCGTTGGCATCGATGCAACGGTAGATGGTATTCAGGCAATCAAGGATGGTACGCTCGCGATGACCGTATTCCAGGATGCCAACGGTCAGGGCTATGGCGCTGTGAAGGCTGCAGTTAATCTGATCGAGGGCAAGGCAATCAACGATGGTACGAATTATGAAACCGATGAGACTGGCAATATTTGCTGGGTACCGTTCGAACCTGTTACCCCGGACAATGTAGCAGATTACGAATAAGCACACAGTCAGGAGGAAAGGGACATTGAAACGATGTCCCTTTCCTAAATCAAACAAGATAATGGGGTGAAAAGCAGTGAGCCAAGAATATATCCTCGAAATGACCGATATTGTCAAGGAATTCCCCGGTGTACGCGCACTGAAAGGCGTACAGCTCAAGGTGCGGCCCGGTACCGTTCATACGCTGATGGGCGAAAACGGCGCAGGCAAGTCCACACTGATGTCCGTCCTGTTCGGCCTGTATCAGCCGGAGGAGGGCGAGATCCGCAAAAACGGCAAGCCGGTGAAGATCAACGACCCCAACGACGCAACGGCGCTGGGCATCGGCATGGTGCACCAGCACTTCAAGCTCATCGACGTGTTCACCGTCCTGGACAACATCATCCTGGGCGCGGAGGATACCAAGCTGGGCTTCCTGCAAAAAAAGGCGGCCCGGCAGAAGGTCCAGGAGCTGTCCCAGCGGTACGGCCTGCGGGTGGACCTGGACGCCAAGGTGGAGGACATCACCGTGGGTATGCAGCAGCGGGTGGAGATCCTGAAGATGCTGTATCGCGACAACGAGATCCTCATCTTCGACGAACCCACCGCCGTTCTGACACCCCAGGAGATCGACGAGCTGATGGACATCATGCGCAGCCTCACCAAGGAGGGTAAGTCCATCCTGTTTATCTCCCACAAGCTCAACGAGATCATGGCCGTGGCGGATCGGGTCACCGTTCTGCGCAAGGGCCGGTATGTGGGCACGGTGAACACCTGCGACACCAACAAGCAGGAGCTGTCCAACATGATGGTGGGCCGCCCGGTGCAGCTGCAGGTGGTGAAGGAGCCTGCCCAGCCCAAGGACCCCGTTCTGCGGGTGCGGCACATGTGCGTGGCCTCCCACCAGCACAAGCGGGACGCCGTTCACGACGTGAGTCTGGAGGTCCGGGCCGGAGAGATCGTGTGCATCGCCGGTATCGACGGCAACGGCCAGACGGAGTTCGTCCAGGGCCTGACGGGCCTGGATAAGATCACCGGCGGCACCGTGGAGCTGTGCGGCAAGAACATCACCCATACCTCCATCCGCCGCCGGGGCGAGAACATGAGCCACATTCCCGAGGACCGGCACAAGCACGGCCTGATTCTGGACTTCACCCTGGAGCAGAACATGGTGCTCCAGCGGTATCTGGAGCCGCAGTTCCAGAAGGCGGGCTTCATTAAGAACGCCGCCGTCCGGGAATACGCCCAGCACCTCATCGACCAGTACGACGTGCGCAGCGGCCAGGGGCCCGTGACCATCGCCCGCAGCATGTCCGGCGGCAACCAGCAGAAGGCCATCATCGCCCGCGAGGTGGACCGGGATAAGTCCCTGATCGTGGCGGTGCAGCCCACCCGCGGCCTGGACGTGGGCGCTATCGAGTATATCCACAGCCAGCTGGTGGCCGAGCGGGACCGGGGCAAGGCGGTGCTGCTGGTGTCCCTGGAGCTGGACGAGGTCATGAGCCTGTCCGACCGCATCCTGGTGATGTACGAGGGCCAGCTTGTGGGCCAGCTGAATCCGAAAACCACCACCGTGGCCGAGCTGGGCCTGTATATGTCCGGCGCCAAGCGGGACGATATGGGAGGTGACCAGGCATGAAAAAGAACGCACTGGCAGCGCTTTACGAAAAAGACGGCACCAAAAAGGTGCTCTCATCCCTGATCTCCATTGTGGCGGGTCTTCTGGTGGGCGGCATCGCCGTTCTGATCGTGGGCCTGTGCAACGAGAAGATCTCCCTGAGCGGCGCATGGGACGGCATCCGCATCATCTTCGCCGGTATCTTCAGCACCGGCCGCGACGCCGCCGGTACCCTGACCTGGGGCTTCAACGCCGTGAACCTGGGCAACATGCTGTTCCGGGCCACGCCCCTGATCATGACGGGACTTTCCGTGGCCGTGGCCTTCAAGACGGGCCTCTTCAACATCGGCGCCCCCGGTCAGTATCTGGTCTCCACCATGGTCACCCTGATGGTGGCCCTGTCCATCCCCTCCAGCGCGGTGCCCGTGGGCGTTATCTGGGTGCTGGCCTTCCTGGCCGGGTGCCTGTCCGGCGCTCTGTGGGGCGCGATTCCCGGCCTGGTGAAGGCCCTGCTGAACATCAACGAGGTGCTGGCGTGCATCATGACCAACTGGATCGCCGCCAACCTGGTGACCTGGATGTTCGACATCAGCAATTTCAAGAATATGGTCGAGAGCACCAAGTCCGGCTATATCTATAAGACCACCTTCAACGGCGTGGCCACCCCCAAGCTGGGGCTGGACGCCATCTTCCCCGGCTCCCAGGTCAACGGCGGCATTCTCGTTGCCATCGTCATCGCCATCGCCATGTACATCCTGATGAACAAGACCACCCTGGGCTATGAGCTGAAGGCCTGCGGCGCCAACCGCCACGCCGCCCGCTATGCCGGTATCCGGGACAAGCGCAACATCGTGCTGTCCATGGCCATCGCCGGTGCTCTGGCCGGAGCGGGCGCGGCCCTGTACTGGCTCTCCGGCAACACCGAGTTCTATTGGTCCACCTATCAGGCCCTGCCTGCCGTGGGCTTCAACGGCATCCCCGTGGCTCTGCTGGCCCTGAACAACCCCATCGCCGTGATCTTCACCGGTATCTTCATGGCCATGCTGAACATCGTGGGTCTGCAGCTGACCAACCTGACGGCCTATAACGAGTATATCACTGACGTCATCATCTCCGTGATCGTGTACCTGTCCGCCTTCTCCCTGGCCATCCGCATGATGCTGTCCCGGAAGAAAAAGCCCCACGCCCATGTGGAGGAGACTGCCGCCCCGGCGGCGGACGCCGCACCCCCGGAGGAACCGGCGGAGGAACCCACGGAACCGGCAGAGCCGATAGCGGCTCAGACGGAGGAAGGAGGCGACCAGGCATGACGTTTCTGATCCAACAGACTTTGATTTACGCGGTGCCCCTGATGATCGTGGCCCTGGCGGGCGTGTTCGCCGAGCGAAGCGGTATCATCAACCTGGCCCTGGAAGGTATCATGATCTTCGGCGCCTTCATCGGCGTGCTGTTCGTGCGGCTGATGCAGGGGTCCCAGGCGGTGCTGGCCGCCAAGCAGGCCGGTGACTGGGTGGCCCTTCAGGGGCTGGAGCTTCTGACCATGCTGGTGGCGGCGGCCATGGGCGCGGTGTTCTCCCTGCTGCTGAGCTTTGCGTCCATCAACCTCCGGGCCGACCAGACCATCGGCGGCACGGCGCTGAACCTGATGGCCCCCGCTCTGGTGCTGTTCCTGATCCGCATCATCGCCAACCAGAATACCCTGCAGATGGCCACCGGCGACTCTGCCAGCTGGTTCATGCTGAAAAAGTCCACCTTCGGCGTGGATAAGAACGTGGACTGGGGCTTCTTCGGGGAAACCTTCCTGAACAAAATCTACCTGGCCACCTACATCTGCATCCTGCTGTTCATCATTCTGTCCGTCATCCTGTACAAGACCAAGTTCGGCCTGCGTCTGCGGGCCTGCGGCGAAAATCCCCAGGCGGCGGACTCCCTGGGCATCAACGTGTATAAAATGCGCTATGCCGGTGTTACCATTTCCGGCGCACTGGCGGGCATGGGCGGCTTCGTGTACGCCATGACCACCGCCAACTGCTCCTCCAACGGCGACGTGGCGGGCTTCGGCTTCCTGGCCCTGGCCGTTATGATCTTCGGCAACTGGAAGCCTCTGAACATCGCCGGGGCGTCCCTGCTGTTTGGCCTGTTCAAGTGCATCGCCGCGGCATATGCCAGCATCGACATCAACGGCGACGGCGTGTTCCTGCTGGCCGACATCGGCATCAGCGCCCACCTGTACCGGATGCTGCCGTACCTGATCACCCTGCTGGTGCTGGCCTTTACCTCCAAGAAGTCCCGGGCCCCCAAGGCCGAGGGCATCCCCTACGACAAGGGTCAGCGGTAAGCGAAAAACCTATATCCTCCCAATACCCCGGCGCACTGCGCCGGGGTATTTGTCATAATTTGTTACATTTTGTTTCCTCTTTTTAACTGGACTTTTCTGCCGGGGCCGCCTTATAATATGCCTTGCGAGATCATCCGGGGCCCGGCCCCGCCAGAATTAAGAGGGATATTTTCATGGGTTTTAATACACTTCCGTTTGTGTTTGTGTTTCTGCCGCTGTTTCTGGCGGCGTTTTATCTAGTCCCCGCCCGCTGGCGGGCGGGCCTGCTGTGCCTGGGGAGCCTGGTGTTCTACGTCATCGGCGTGTGGCAGCGGCCCTGGTGCCTGGCTCCGCTGCTGGGTCTGGCGGTTCTGGTGTATCTGCTGGGCCTGCGGATGCGGCCCCGGGAGAGCCGGGGACTGCTGGTGCTGGGCCTGGCGGCCCTGTTCGGCTGCCTGTTCTTCTTCAAATACGCCGGACTCCTGGGTCTGGGAGTGACGCTGCCCCTGGCCATCAGCTTCTATTCCTTCCAGCTGGCGGCATACCTGATCGACGTGTACCGGGGCCGGGTCCCGGCGGAAAGAAAGCCCCTGCTGTTTTTCACCGGCGTGCTGCTGTTTCCCAAGCTGCTGTCCGGCCCGCTGATGGACCCCCTGTCCCTGCATGAGCAGCTGTCCGACCCGCCCCGGCCGGGCCTGGAGGACTTTGACAGCGGCTTGCGGGACTTTATCCTGGGCCTGTCCATGAAGGTGCTGCTGGCCAACCAGATCGGCGGCCTGTGGCGTCAGGTGGGGAACATCGGCTATGAAAGCGTGTCCACGCCTCTGGCGTGGATGGGCATCGCGGCCTACTCCCTGCAGCTGTATCTGGACTTCTGCGGCTATTCCTGGATGGCCCTGGGCCTGGGGCGGATGCTGGGCTTCCGGCTGCCCCGGAACTTTGAACACCCCTACGCCGCCCGCTCCATGCAGGACTTCTGGCGGCGGTGGCACATCAGCCTCAGCTCCTGGTTCCGGGATTACGTCTATATCCCCCTGGGCGGCAGCCGGGAGGGGACGGCCCGGACCTATCTGAACCTGCTGGCGGTGTGGGTCCTGACGGGCCTGTGGCACGGCAGCACCCTGAACTTCCTGCTGTGGGGCCTGCTGCTGTTCGCCCTCATCGCCCTGGAGCGGGCCGGATGGGGCCGGGTGCTGGCGCGCAGCCGGGTAATCTCCCGGGTGTACATGGTGCTGATGATCCCCCTGAGCTGGCTGCTGTTCGCCATCCCCTCGGTTAGCCGCATCGGCGTTTACCTGGGCCGACTGTTTCCCCTCGTGTCCCGGGGGATCGCCGTCAACGCCGGGGACTGGCTGCAGTATGGCAAACAGTATTGGTGGCTGCTGGTGCTGGGCATCGTGTTCTCTACCCCCGGGCCGGAGAAGCTGTGGAACCGCATCCGCGGCACCTGGCTGGGCACGGTGGTCCTGGCGTTGCTGTTCTGGGCCTGCGTTTACTGTATGTCCGTGGCCACCAACGATCCGTTTATGTACTTCTCGTTCTAAAGGGGGCGTTATCATGAAGCATATCAAGAATTTCCGTCCCCTGGCGCTGGCCGCCATCCTGGTGGTCACCTCCGCAGCCGCCGCTGTGTGCGGCCTGGTGATGAAGGGACAGCTGCAAAAATACGTGGGCGGCTATGACGACAAGTGGGCCATCGCCGTGCCCTTTCTGATGCTGCGGGACGACACCGACTGGCAGCGGATGCTGGCGGCGAAAGACGCCCCGCCCGCGCCGGACCCCGAACCCGAGCCCGATCCTGCGCCGGATCCGGAACCGGAACCCGAGCCCGAGCCTGAGCCTGAGCCGCCGGTGGTGGTCACCAACGCCGTATACGGCCAGGACGAGAGCTTTTTCGACAACGCCCTGTTCATCGGCGACTCCCGGATGGTGAACGTGGCCAACTATGCCCGGCTGGGCAGCGCCGACTACTTCGCCGACGTGGGCATGACGGTGTTCAAGATGTTCTCCACCACCGCCTCCGACAAGAATTTCGGCGCGACGGACCTGGGGTCCCTGCTGCGCAGCAAGCAATACAGCCACATTTTCGTGATGCTGGGCCTCAACGAGGCCGGTTATCCCCTGGGGAACCTGTTCGACACCTACCAGAGCGACCTGGAGCAGCTGCGCCAGCTCCAGCCGGACGCCACCATCTACATTCTGAAGGTCTACGGCGTCACCGCCGACGTGGCCGCCGGGAACCCCAGCTTTGCCCACAGCCGCCTGACCGCCGTGAACCAGGGCTTCGCGGAGCTGGCCGACGGCGACCGCATCCGCTGCCTGGATTCGGACACCCTGTTCTGCGGCGACGACGGCTTCATGCTGCCGGAATACACCGGCGACGGCGTCCATCCCTACGGAAAGTTCGCCTATCTGTTCTCCCAGTGGCTGTGCGAGCAGATCACTCAGGGGAAGTGACACAAAACGCGACAAGGCCCTCCGGCGTCAGCCGGAGGGCCTGGCTTTATGCAATTCTTTACTCCGCAAACAACGGGGTGGACAGATAGCGGTCGCCGGTGTCGGGCAGAAGCACCACGATGGTCTTGCCTACGGACTCCGGCCGCTGGGCGATCTGCAGAGCCGCCCACACGGCGGCGCCGGAGGAGATGCCCACCAGCACGCCCTCGGTATGGCCGATCTCCCGGCCCAGGGCAAAAGCGTCCTCGTTGGTGACGGGGATGATCTCGTCATAGACCTGGGTGTCCAGCACCTGGGGCACGAAGCCCGCACCGATGCCCTGAATCTTGTGGGCCCCGGCCACACCGGTGGACAGCACCGCCGAGCTTTTCGGCTCCACCGCCGCCACCCGGACGGCGGCGTTCCGGGACTTCAGATACTGCCCCACGCCGGTGATGGTGCAGCCGGTGCCGACGCCTGCCACGAACCAGTCCACCTGGCCGTCGGTATCCTGCCAGATCTCCGGCCCAGTGGTGTCAAAGTGGGCCTTGGGGTTGGCGGCGTTGACGAACTGGCCGGGGACGAAGCTGCCGGGGATCTCCCGGGCCAGCTCATCGGCCTTGGCAATGGCCCCCTTCATGCCCTTGGCCCCCTCGGTGAGCACCAGCTCCGCGCCATAGGCCTTCATCAGCTGGCGGCGCTCCACGCTCATGGTTTCCGGCATGACGATGATCACCCGATAGCCCCGGGCGGCGGCCACGGAGGCCAGGCCGATGCCGGTGTTGCCGGAGGTGGGCTCGATGATGACGCTGTCCTCATGCAGCAGGCCCCTGGCCTCGGCGTCGTCGATCATGGCCCGGGCGATGCGGTCCTTCACGGACCCGGCGGGGTTCAGATACTCCAGCTTGGCCAGGATACGGGCCTTCAGGCCGTATTTCTTCTCCAGATGGGTCAGCTCCAGCAGGGGGGTGCGGCCGATCAGCTGATCGGCGGAGGTATAGATATGAGACATGGTCCATTTCTCCTTTATATTGTAAGATGTTGGTTTTTTTCAGCGGACGGACACCTTACAACATCGGAAAACCACAGACGCTTCCATGGAAATGACCTCGGTTCCTAAAAACTACTACCAATGCAGTATGTTGGTAGTATATTCTTGTCACGCACAAAAGTCAACCCCCTGACGAAAATTTTTCGTCAGGGGGCAACTTGTCAAAAAAGCCTCGCAGAGTTTGCCGCCCGCAGGCGGCAAATCAAGTGCAATCCATTTTTTGCCG
>OOCH01002536.1_pt1 | contig 11196 bp, 8 predicted proteins | sample 1671641 | NCBI WGS metagenome assembly OOCH01 (sample SAMN06348177, study PRJEB24527) | human gut metagenome | biome: human gut; feature: ankylosing spondylitis patient; material: feces | host: Homo sapiens | place: China | collected 2015-10
GAACCGAATTTATTTAATTTTTAACCTTGTCCATTTTTAGTGGACAGTAGTGAGAGCGTTTCGAACTTGCCAATGTATTCTCTATATAAGCCTTGTTTCAACTGTTCAGACACACCTCTATAAAGAATCTCAGCAAACAGGTCAAATATATGCTCAAACTCCTCCTTTGAAATATCTTCATAATTATTTTTCTTAAGCTCCTGAAAAGCATAAGATAACATATAATAGATATTGAGAATCAGGATGCCCTTGTCGTTAGTCATTGATCACACTAATAAGAGTTTCCGTCCACTTTCTTACTTTCTCCGCATTATCAAACCAATATTCCTGAAGTGTAGGGATGATATCGTAATGAACAACTGCATAAAGCCAATCAATGGTAACATCATTCGTATTTTTAAAACATAGATAACTATGACCGATTTCAAATCCCGCACCTAAAGAGTCATCCTTTATAATCTCTTTATTCAACTCAATAATCTTTCCAACAAGATTATTATATACCTCATTATTGAGCAACTTTTGTCGTTTTTTAAACCCATCCGATTCAAAGCCCGGTTTTAGTGTAAAGAAACTAAATCGACGTCGCAAAGCATAATCTATCATTGCCAAACTACGGTCGGCTGTATTCATCATACCGATAATGTATAAATTTGTTGGCACATAGAACTTTTCTCCACTATATGCCAATGTCATTTTATCACCTCGATACTCCTTCTCTATAAGCATTAACAGCTCACCAAATATCTTCGACAGGTTTCCACGATTGATTTCATCAATAATAAAAAAGAACTCTTTATCTCGATTGTTTTTTGCCAGCGTACAGAAATTGTAGAATATGCCCTTACGCAATTTGAACCCACTTTCTTCAGGTTTGTAGCCCTCTACAAAATCCTCATATGAATAATTTTGATGGAATTGAACAAAACATATACGGCTATCGTCTTTCTCTCCCATAATCGAGTAGGCAAGGCGCTTTGCACTGAATGTCTTACCTACACCTGGGGCCCCTTGCAAGATGATATTCTTTTTGTTTAGAAGTTGGTTTTTCAATCGTTTATAATCCTCTTTGGACATATAAACATCATTGAGAAAATTGTCTTCTGTATAAGAATCTACTTTCGTCACAATTGATGGAGTATCATTTACATCTCTGATAATATCCATTAAAACATTATATTCACTTTCTGTAAGTTTGAAAAACGAACCATTCGGATTAACCATATATTCCATCTTTTGCAATTCTGGGACATCCTTAAACTGGTCTAAATCTATAGGACTTGTTAATGTTTCGGTTTTCTTAAAATATATTCTTTCACCATCATTTGCACGTGAAACCTCTGCGAGACACAATATTTGCTTAGTTGGTGTAGATTCATAGCAAATTATTTGATCACCTTCCTTTGCTGTTACAAAGTTCTGATAGATACGCCGCTTGTGTCCATCTGCATTTTGCAAAGTATAATCTTGCTCCTCTCCAACAACCCATTCAGACAAACTCCAATATTTTGGATTTGCATTAAGCCACCAATATCGTTTCTCTCCCCCTTGCTTATTCATTAAAACATTCTTACCAACTTTTGTTTCCTTTATGGGGGGATTCATCAGTTTTCCAACATAATATCCAAAATCAACAACAGCCGTTCTTAGTCTACTATCTTTGTAACAATCGTCATTTAAAGCATTTGACAAAAGCCGTAAATAATCTTCATCTTTTGAAAGCTCATTAGCGATTTCATCATATAATTGATATGTTTGCTCAATTGCTTCAGCTCCTTTTCCTCGCAATTTAATACCAATACCTAATTCACTAAAAACGGCCTGAGCTATACTTGGTTTATAAATGTAATACTTATCAGGAAAACGTAACCATAAATAAGTACTTATCACATTATCTGTTTGATAATGACTTTTACCGCCATTCGGATTCCATTTTTTTAGAACAAAGTCAATACCTATTTTAAAGTTATTTATACGATGGGTGAGTTCTTGTGTTTCATCGAATAAAGTTTCAAATAGAGATTTTATATCATTTGTATACAAACTCGCAAAAATTTCTATCATTCTACGAGGGAAATTATTTGTAGAAGCCAAAAGGTTTCCCGTTTTTGCCAATGACTTTGAAAGCATATCTGCAAAATCTTTCGCATTAGTATCCCAATTATCTTGAAAACATTTTACGGCCTCCCATTTATAGATTTCACCGGGAATATTTTTTACAAAATCATCCTTATATTTAGTAATAAGTACACTTAACTTTGTTTGGTCAATCATCATGGCTACACTATTTTTATTACTATTCGAGAAATTCAATCAGATATAGGCCAAAATACATATTTAAACGGACAACCATCCTATTGTCTGAAAATAAAATTATTTAACTACTAAAAATGACTGAACCCCATTATAAGGCCCAGTCATTCTATCTATCTGTATATTTCAGCGAAATCGGGTGATTATTTCACTTCCCAGGTTTCGCCGGCGAGAATCATGTCGCGGAGGCTGTGGAAGCCTTTCTTTGCTTCAACCTGTTCGGTCTGGCGTGCCACTTCTTCGTCGTAGACAGGTGCCTCAACATCGCGGATAATGCCGATGGCGAGCGGAAGTGTATGTCCGTCCATCATGGCAAGCTGCTGGTGGAGGAAGTTCGACTGGCAATGGGCATCGTGAACGAGCACATCGTCAAGCGTATAGCCGTCTTCGCCGATGACAACGGCCTTCAGGCTGAAACCGTCCTGAACGAGACCTTTTTCCATGTTCTTTCCGAACAGCATTTTTTCGCCGTGGCGGAGGTGAATAGTGTGGTCCGGACGCTGTTCCTTGTCGGAAGCGAAGCTATAGATGCCGTGGTTGAAAATCACACAGTTCTGGAGCAGTTCGACTACCGACGCGCCTTTGTGGCGTGCAGCAGCAACAAGCACTTCCTGCGAAGTCTTGAGCTCTACATCGAGGCTGCGGGCAAAGAAGGTACCGCGTGCGCCGAACACGAGTTCAGCCGGGATGAACGGGTCTTCCGTTGTTCCGTAAGGAGATGACTTTGACACGAATCCGCGTTCCGATGTCGGTGAATATTGTCCTTTTGTCAAACCGTAGATACGGTTGTTGAGCAACAGCATGTTGATGTTCACGTTACGGCGTACGGCGTGGATAAAGTGGTTACCGCCGATAGCGAGTCCGTCGCCGTCACCAGAAATCTGCCATACGGTCATATCCGGATTGGCTACCTTGAAGCCGGTAGCGATGGCAGCGGCACGGCCGTGAATCGTGTGGAAGCCGTAGGTGTTCATATAGTACGGCAGACGGGAGCTACAGCCGATACCCGAAATGACGGCTGTCTTTTCGGGAGCCACGCCAAGCTCTGCCATGGCTTTGTGGAGCACGTTGAGAATAGCGTGGTCGCCGCAGCCCGGACACCAGCGCACATATTGGTCGCTCTTATAATCTGATGCTTGATATTTCATTTCTTCCATAGCTTAGCCCTCCATAATTTTTGTTACGCCTTCTACAATCTCGTGTACGAGGAACGGCTGTCCCTGCACCTTGTTGATGCGTGAAATGTTGACATGCGGGAATTTTGCCTGCAAGAAATCGGCAAACTGTCCGAGGTTGAGCTCGGCAACCACCACGTTCTTGTAGCGGCTGAGAACTTCGCCGGTGTTCTTCGGCAGCGGATTGATATAGCGAAAGTGGGCCATTGCCACTTTCTTGCCTTCGGCATGGAGCATGTCGACAGCTTCGTGGATATGTCCGAACGTGCCGCCCCAGCCCACAACAAGCGTGTCGGCATCAGCGTCGCCGTAAGGATCAACTTCGGGTATGTCATTGGCAATGTAGTCGACTTTTGCCTGACGGATTTTCACCATCTTTTCGTGGTTGGCCGGATCGGTCGAGATGGCGCCTGTCTTGCTGTCCTTTTCCAAACCGCCCAGACGGTGAGTCAGGCCCGGAGTGCCGGGGATAGCCCAGTAGCGCACGAAAGTTTTCTCGTCGCGGTCATACGGATGCCAGCCTTCTTTTCTGTCTTCCGGCACATAGTGCGGAATGATGGCAGGATACTCGCCTTCTTCCGGCAAGCGGAATGCCGAAGAGCCGTTGGCAATGAAGGCATCGGACAGGAGGATGACCGGAGTCATGTGTTCGATGGCGATACGCGCAGCTTCGAATGCCATGTGGAAACAGTCGGTCGGCGATGCGGCTGCAAGCACTACGAGAGGACATTCGCCATTACGGCCGTACAATGCCTGACGCAGGTCGGTCTGTTCCGTCTTTGTAGGCAGACCTGTTGATGGACCGCCACGCTGTACGTCGATAATCACCAGCGGGAGTTCGGCCATGACAGCCAGTCCCAGACCTTCGCTCTTCAGAGCCAGACCCGGACCGGAAGTAGTGGTCACAGCAAGGTCGCCGGCAAACGAAGCACCGATGGCCGAGCAGATACCGGCAATCTCGTCTTCCATCTGACAGGCTTTCACGCCCAAGTCCTTGCGTTTGGCAAGTTCGTGAAGAATATCAGTAGCCGGAGTGATAGGATAGCTTCCCAGGTAAAGCGGACGTCCTGATTTTTCAGAGGCATAAATCAAACCCCACGCAGTGGCAGTGTTGCCGTTCACGTCGGTATAAATGCCCGGACGGGCTTCGCTGGATTCAATTCTGTATGTGGAAACAGACGCGTGAATGTTATGGCCATAGTCATAGCCGGCACGCATCACTTTAGCGTTAGCTTCAAAAATAGCAGGTTTCTTGGCAAACTTGTTCTGCAACAAGTGGAGAGCCGAATCGAGCGGACGGTCGAACAGCCAGCAAACCAAACCGAGAGCAAACATGTTCTTGCAGCGGAGCATCGACTTTAGGTCGAGTCCGGAGCCTTCCAACGCCGATTTCACCATCGACGAAATAGGAACTTCTACAACTTGCGCGTCAAGATTGATTTCCTTGTAAGGCTCGTTTGTCGTATAAAGCGCTTTTTTCAAATCCGATTCCTTGAAAGAATCGATGTCAACAATCGCTACGCCGCCTTTCTTCAAGAAACAGGCGTGGCGCTTCAACGCAGCCGGGTTCATGGCTACCAGCACGTCGGCCTCATCACCCGGAGTGTGAACGCCCTTACCGATATGTACCTGAAAGCCCGACACACCGCTCAATGTTCCCTGCGGTGCACGAATTTCTGCCGGATAGTCGGGGAATGTCGAAATCTGGTCGCCTACCCCTGCCGACACATTTGAGAAGATATTACCCGCCAACTGCATGCCGTCGCCGGAGTCGCCCGAGAAGCGAACTACTACATTCTCAAGAGTTTTTACATTGGTTTTTTCTAACATATTCGCTATATTATAGAGTATTCTCTTTATGATTTAATGGAAAATTTTTTCCATTGTTAAGCATTTGACAAAATTATAGCAAACTTTTAAGATTTGCTACCTTTTAACACAGTATAAAACATGTTTTACAGCAGTATGCAAACGCTAATCGGCACGGGCGGCGGCACTGAGCAGCCGATGGCCGGTGCGGCAATAAAGGCATTTGCGTTGCAGGCAGTAGGCATTATAGAGCTGAATGACCGCCTGCGACACCAACGCACTGTCAATCTTTACGCCGGCCGAGGCAAACAGCGCGGTGATGCGGTTGCGCTCCGGCGGCAGTTTTTCGAGCAAGTCGACGGCACATTGCGCCATTTCGTAGTTGTCGGTCACTTCACCATACACATAATAAAGCGTGGCCACAGTGTTGATAAGCACGATGTCGACCGAGCCTTTGCCGATGGCAGCCGTCTGTTCGGGCGACTCATGCGAAAACGAATAGTGGCGGCTCCAGTAGCCCGTCAGCTGCACGCTGAACAGCGAGCGCAGGCGTTCCTCGTCGCCCTTTGCTTCAAGAATGTCGGCAAACAGGCGGAAACCATTGTGCACATAATGGGCAAGCAACGCCACGCGCCGCCACGGAAAATTCTGCGGACGCATGCGGAACGACTTCCACACCAGCCCTTCGGGGCGGCGGAGCATGAATTTGGTGCGCAGATAGTTGTACTCGCGCTGCAATTGTTCATAGTATTTGTCACCGTTGCCCGACGGCCCGTCGAGCAGTCCGGCTTGACCGAAAAACAAGGCCTCCAGTTGGAGAAGCGAGTCGGCATGCTTGTGGAGCAGCGTCAGCGGCAAGCTTTTCGCCAGCCGTTCGAAAGCGTCGTTGTTCGTGCCGAAACCGATATTGCGCGCCAACGTAACGTAGCACGCATCCTCCCAACTGCCATGATAACGCTCAAGCAGTTCCTTCACGCGGCGGCCTTTTTCCTGTAGCCGCTCGAATGCCAGCGACTGCACCCATTCGGCCATTTCCAGCCCGTCCATCGCCTGAATCACCGCCTTGCAAGGCAATTCCACCTTCGAGTCGACCAGTTCAGCATATCGCTCGGAAAAACGTGGCGAACACTTCATCACCATTTGCGGTATGCGCTCGCCATTGCTACGATATACCGGGGCATCGTCCTTGTCGACCACGTGCAGCACCACCGAGTCATACGCCCGGTCGCGGTCATGCCCATGGCGTTTCCAGTCGGAAGCGCGGTAGTGGATTTCCACATTCCCCGCCCACACATAGCCGTCAATCTCGATTTTCGCGTTGAAAAAGTCGGGACCGGCATCCGTGTTCCGCAGTCCCGGGTCGATGATTCGCACCCGGCGACCATCGTTGGTTGTCATCGACGACGGATTCCACAGCCGGTACTCCCAAATATATTGCATCAATTTCTCCATAGCACAATTCAAGGCTCTGCCCACCACAAACTTACGCAAAATAACCGAGAAATCAAAACTCCGCCCGTCCCTCATCTACCCGAAAAGCAGAGAAAAACCCTTCCACCGTCAGAAAAGCACCGACAAGCACCCGTTTTTTCCACACATTTCCGCTCTCTCCTCACCAACTGACACTCCAACTCCCTCAAACCACTCACTTTCGATGAAAATTTTCAAATTTACAGGTAATTGAAAAACAGAATATTATACACCGATGATAAAAATTTCTTAGATTTTTTCATCAAAATATTTGCACAATTCAACTTCCTCTATTAACTTTGCACTCGCAAAACAAACGATGGTGCCATAGCTCAGTTGGTAGAGCAAAGGACTGAAAATCCTTGTGTCCCCGGTTCGATTCCTGGTGGCACCACACAAAAAGAGAGTTACAGCGATGTAGCTCTTTTTTGTTTTTACGCCCCTCGGATTTTACTTGCTCACACATTCCCGGCAATCGGCCAGAAGATTGGCTAAATCACCATAAAATCAAAACAATACAACGCCAATTCAAATTCACAACAAATAAGAATAAAATATTTCGGTTGCACACATATTGTTTCACCGATTATAATTACATTTGTATTATATACTAACAATGTGGCCCATAATGGAAAGCTTTAACAAAATAAAAGTCGTATTAGTTAGGACAGAGAAGTAGTTGGTCAAATACTTGAAAAAGACTGTTCTACTATCTCCAATGGGTCACAAATAAGACTCAACCAGATTTAGTCACCTAGTCTAGAAATGTAGGATTGCTAAATGTGAAAAATAGAAAACACTTCAAGAAAAGCAAATTAAAGTATGGCAAATAAAAATCTAAATAAGGCAAAGGAAGCAAAGAAAGATGAGTTTTATACTCAGCTTGATGATATCAATAATGAGCTGAAACATTATCGCGAACATTTTCGTGGTAAAACCGTATTATGTAACTGTGACGATCCACGAGTAAGTAACTTCTTTACCTATTTTGCATATAATTTTGAGTTCCTTGGTTTGAAAAAGCTGATTACTACATGCTACAAGAACCAGAATATGGATTTATTCAGCCAAAACCAAAGTGAACAGGCTGTATATCTAATTTATGAAGGAGACAAGAATGGGAATCATACTCCGGATGCAAATGAAATAGGAGTAATGCCACTGAAAGGAGACGGCGACTTTAGAAGTAAAGAGTGTATAGAATTACTCAAAGAAGCAGACATTGTAGTTACCAACCCTCCATTCTCATTATTTAGAGAATATGTTGCTCAACTGATTGAATATGACAAGAAGTTTTTGATTATAGGACATCAAAATGCAATTAAATATAAAGAGATATTTCCACTAATCCAACAAAACAAGTTATGGCTTGGTTACGGATTTAAGGGTGGTGCAGGACATTTCATTTCACATTACGAAGATACTGCTACTGCTGGAGATCATCGTGAAGGAATGATTCGCGTGTCTGGTGTTACTTGGTTTACAAATCTTGAAATAAAGAAACGGCACGAAAACTTAATCCTTTATAAGCACTATACTCCTGAGGAATATCCTAAATTTGAGAATTTTGATGCCATTAATATAAATCGTACAGAAGATATTCCTTGTGACTATAATGGTGTTATGGGGGTTCCTATTACATTTATGGATAAATATAACCCAGAACAATTTGAGATTCTTGGGGTAGGTATAGCAGGACTAGGATTGGCTGCTGGTGTCAAACCATATAAGCCTGAACATAAAAAATACCGTAAAGAAATTCAAAAACGAGGTGCTGTTGATGGAGATTTGTATATGATGAATGGAGAGGAAGTTGTTGTTCCATATAGTAGAATCCTTATTCAAAGAAAAAAATAAGAACTATGAAAGCCGAAGAAATAATAGAACTATTCCAGCAATTTGAAGCCATTGCTAATGAATACGAAGGAGTGGAATGCTGGAGTGCAAGAGAACTCTCTACCTTATTGGGTTATGCTCAATGGCGTAACTTCGAGAATATCATAGAGAAAGCAAAAATAGCATGTGAAAATGCAGGCCAAGAAACAGCATATCATTTTGCTGACGTCAGCAAAATGATAGAATTGGCCAAAGGTGCTCAGCGTGAGATAAATGACTACATGCTGACTCGATATGCTTGTTATCTTATTGCCCAAAATGGAGACCCCCGCAAAGCCCAAGTAGCATTTGCACAAAACTACTTTGCAGTACAGACACGAAGAGCAGAACTTGTTCAAAAACGAATTCTTGATTATGAACGTATTATTGCACGTAATAAGTTAGCTGAAACAGAAAGCCGTTTATCTGGGATTATATACGAACGAGGTATTGACAGTTTTGCAATTATCCGTTCCAAAGGAGACAAGGCTCTATTTCATTTAGACACAGCTTTATTAAAAAGAAAATTAGGAGCACCGTCAAGCCGACCTCTAGCTGATTTTCTCCCTACGATTAGCATTAAAGCTAAAGATTTTGCGGCAGAAATGACATCTGTCAATGTTCAACAAAAAGACCTATATGGGCAGGAACAAATATGCAAAGAGCATGTAGATAATAATGCAGCAGTGCGCAATATGCTGTTACAACGAGGCATCGTGCCTGAACAGCTTCCTGCCGGAGAAGATATCAAGAAAGTTGAACGGCGATTGAAATCAGAAGAAAAACTATTAACTAAAAATCCAACACAGAAGAAAAATCCAAAACCTTAAAAAACAGAAGCTATGAAAATAGAACTAAAATCAATAAAAATTGCAGATCTTATTGACGGTTATGTCAATGATCCAGATACAGGTGTTAAAGGCTACCATGGAAAGTTGGATATACGCCCACCCTATCAGCGTGAGTTCCGTTATGACGAAAAGCAACAACAAGCTGTAATAGATACTATACTTAAAGGGTTTCCTCTCAATATCATGTATTGGAGTGTGGATGATAATGGCAATTTTGAAATGATTGACGGACAGCAGCGTACTCTTTCAATCTGCGGATTCTATACCCATGACTTCAATATAGTTGACCATGATCGAGGTACACTTTATTTTTCAACACTTACTGCTGAGGAAAAAGAAAAATTCCTCAATTATGAGTTAACGGTCTATTTTTGTGAAGGTACAGATAAAGAAAAACTGGATTGGTTCCGTGTAATCAACATTGCTGGAGAAAAACTTCTTGACCAAGAATTATTAAATGCAGTTTATTCTGGACCTTTTGTAACTGACGCACGTAGACACTTCTCAAAGAATGGTTGCCCGGCATATAAAATGGGGGCAGATTTTCTGAACGGTAATGCAATAGAACAAGCATATTTATCCACAATCTTAAAATGGGCAGCTCGTCATGACGGTGTAGAGAGTATTGACAAGTATATGGCTTTACATCAGTTTGATCCAAATGCTAATAAACTTTGGGCTTATTTCGTATCAATCATCACATGGATACGTTCTACATTCGTTAAGTACCGCCGTGAAATGAAAGGTTTGGACTGGGGCGAAATGTTCGACAAATATGGTGATGGTGTCTATGATACTACTGCGTTGGAAAAACAAATTCATGATTTGATGGAAGATGATGAAATCATGAAAAAATCTGGTATTTACCGTTATGTACTGAGCGGTGATTTACGTGATTTAAGTTTCCGTACGTTTGATAAAAAACAGAAACGTGAAGCCTATGAACGCCAGAAAGGTATTTGTATACATTGTGGCAAACACTTTGAGCTGGAGGAAATGGAAGCTGATCATATCACACCATGGAAAGAAGGTGGTACTACTGTGGCTGAAAATTGCCAGATGCTTTGTAAGAATTGTAATAGAATAAAAGGAGGAAAATAATATTTATTATGGCTAATAAACTCGATATATATCAGATATGTCTTCCCAAACGTTCAGGGACACTCAAAAATGTTATAATTAAGAAAAATAAAATTACAGATTCATCTATAACAAAAGCAAAGATATTTAATCTCTTTTATAGGAACTTATTAGAATTAATAGGGAGTAGTGTCTTTTGTATTGATTCTAAAAAAATGGGACTAACAATATTCAAAGGGAAGGGTGAGAAAATAAATACAATCTTAACATCTCATTCTTCATCTTTTGTTATTGAAGGGTTTATAGATGCCGGTCCTTATAATTCTATTCGTAAACTTGCTAAGTTATCAGATTTATCAAAAAGACGTACAATTAATAAAAGTGATATTATAACAGACAGATATTACTTCTATTTATATTTTCCTTGGGATTCGAGTATTGGTATATTAATGGTTCAATCTAAAGAAAATTCATCTATTCGTAGAGCTATAAAACCATTTATGGAGAATTTATTTAAAATTGACACTATAAAAGGATGCAGAGTAAATACATACTATCCCCAATGGTTAAAAGAGCATTTTATAGATGGTGCCAATTTATGTAGTTTGTCGTATGAGCAAGAA
>OOCH01002541.1_pt1 | contig 11169 bp, 10 predicted proteins | sample 1671641 | NCBI WGS metagenome assembly OOCH01 (sample SAMN06348177, study PRJEB24527) | human gut metagenome | biome: human gut; feature: ankylosing spondylitis patient; material: feces | host: Homo sapiens | place: China | collected 2015-10
TATTTTAAAAGAACAGCCTGCCGAAAAATTCGGCAGGCTGTTCCTACATTTACGTTATGTTTAATTAGATACGAGCTTGTATGGCTTTACTTTCTTCTTCGTAACCGGGTTTATTGAGCAAAGCGAACATATTGCGTTTGTATGCTTCGACTCCCGGTTGGTTAAACGGGTTTACTCCCAAGATATAGCCGCTAATGCCGCAGGCTTTTTCGAAGAAGTAAATCAGTTGTCCCAAATAGAGCTCCGATAATTCGGGTATTTCTATTTTTAGGTTGGGGACTCCGCCGTCTACGTGAGCTATTTGAGTTCCAAGTTCGGCCATTTTGTTTACTTCGTCCACTCTCTTTCCCGACAGGAAATTCAGCCCGTCCAGATTATCCTTGTCGGAAGGGATATTTACCGTATGTTTCATTTGGGCAACCGAAAGAACGGTTTCGAAGATGGTTCTTTCACCTTCCTGAATCCATTGTCCCATCGAATGTAAATCGGTTGTGAAGTCGACAGACGCCGGATAGATTCCGAGGTTTTCTTTTCCTTCGCTTTCTCCGTAGAGTTGTTTCCACCATTCTGCGAAGAAGTGTAATTTAGGATTGAAGTTGACGAGGATTTCTATTTTCTTTCCGCTTTGATATAAAGCATTTGGGGTGGCAGCATAAATCGCTGCGGGGTTTTTCTCGAAAGGAATATCTTCTCCACACGCTTTTTCCATAGCTACCGCTCCGGAAACCAGCGTTCTGATGTCGAATCCGGCTATGGCGATAGGCAATAGTCCTACGGGAGTGAGTACCGAGAAACGGCCTCCTACGTTGTCGGCAATGACAAAAGTTTTGTATCCTTCGGTATCGGCCAGTTTACGCAATGCACCTTTTTTAGCATCGGTTATGGCGATGATGCGATGTTTGGCTTCGTCTTTTCCTACTTGTGCTTCGAGCTGTTCTTTCAACAATCGGAAAGCGATGGCGGGTTCTGTCGTCGTTCCCGATTTTGAAATGACGACGATACCGAAAGATTTATTTTTCAGGAGGGTTTGCAGTTCAAACAAATAGTCTTCGCCGATGTTGTGTCCGGCAAACAGTACGAGCGGATTTTTATGTTCCGAGCGAAGAAATTCGAATGAGTCGGATAGAGCCTCGATAACAGCTTTGGCTCCGAGGTAGCTACCTCCGATACCAATGACTACTACTATTTCGCAACGGTCTTTCAATTGTTTTGCAGCAGCTTCGAGGTCTGCTAAATGGGCTTCTGTTATTTCGGAGGGTAGGTTCAACCACCCTAAAAAGTCATTTCCTTTACCCGTACCTTTGTGCAGCATTTCCATGCCGCTTTTCGCTTTGTCTTCCAATGCGAATACATCGCTTTTGGATACAGTGCCTAATGCTTTTTCAATGTTCAATTCGATTGATTTCATAGTTTCACTATATTAGTTGTATTACAGAAATGTATCATATATACTTTCAATGGCGTGCCGGGGCAATACTTTTTTGTAGAGTATATCATAAACACATTGCAGTATGGGCATGTTCACCTTGTATCGTTCGTTTATTTCGTAAATGCACTTCGTGCCGAAATATCCTTCGGCAATCATTTCCATTTCCATTTTTGCGGCACTGACGGAGTAACCGCGTCCTATCATGGAACCGAAATTGTGATTGCGGCTGAACCGGGAATAGGCGGTAACCAAAAGGTCTCCCAAATATACCGAGTCGCTGATGTTTCTGTCCCGGCATGGGGAGACCGCTTGTAAAAAACGATCCATTTCGTTCAAGGCGTTGGATACGAGCATGGCTTGAAAATTATCTCCGCTTTTCATGCCATGACAAATTCCGGCAGCTATGGCATAGACGTTTTTTAATACGGCAGAATATTCAATGCCTTTTACATCGGAGGAGATAATGGTTTTCAGCTTGGGGCTCGCCAATATGTCGGCGAAACTTCTCGCTTTTTGCAGATCGTTACACCCGATGGTGAGATAGGAGAGCCGTTCGAGCGCTACTTCCTCGGCATGGCATGGCCCCCCGATTACGGCCAAGTGGGATTCCGGCACGTGATAGAAATTTTGCAGGTATTCGGTGACGATCATATTTTCGTCGGGAACGATTCCTTTTATCGCTGTCACGACAAATTTTTTACTGATGTCGGCCGACAGTTTCTTTAAATGGGACTTCATGTAGGGCGATGGAGTCACCAAGAGCAATGTGTCGGCCGCATCGGCGATTTCGTTGATGTCGGAACTGAAATGTATTCGAGATGTGTCGAATGTGACATCGGACAAATATACAGGATTGTGGCCTGTTTGTTTGAAATCGGCGATACGGTCGTCTCGACGCATGTACCATAGGATATTATCGGCATTATTAAGCGCCAGCTTTGCCAAAGCTGTTGCCCAACTGCCACCTCCCATGATCGCTATTTTACCGGGTATAGGCATGGTCGATTATCGTTTTGCGTTTTCTACCCATTCTTTTACATCGTCGATCGTGGGGTTAGCCAGTTCGAGCTTGTATTTTTTGTTAATGCCACAGATTTCTTGATGCATTTTGTTCGGATTGGCTTCTGCTACGTCGGCTACGGTGAGGTATCCTGCTTTTTGAATGGGAGCGACCCATTCGGCAGGAATGTTTATGGTGGTATAGGCCGCTTCGTTATCTCGTTTTTGAACTTTCTCGGGGCGCATTTGCGGGAAGAGGAGAACTTCTTGTATGGTGGTTTGACCTGTCATGAGCATGACGAGGCGGTCCATGCCTATTCCCATACCCGATGTGGGCGGCATGCCGTATTCGAGAGCCCGGATAAAGTCATTGTCGATGAACATGGCTTCGTCGTCTCCTTTTTCGGAGAGGCGGAGTTGTTCTTCGAAACGCAACCGTTGGTCGATGGGGTCGTTCAACTCGGAGTAGGCATTACAGAGTTCTTTCCCGTTTACCATTAGCTCGAAACGTTCGGTCAGTTCGGGGTTGTTCCGATGACGTTTGGTGAGCGGCGACATTTCGATGGGATAATCGGTGATGAAGGTGGGGTGTATGTAATGGCCTTCGCATTTCTCGCCGAATATTTCGTCGATGATTTTTCCTTTGCCCATTGTTTCGTCGACCTCGACCCCGATTTTTTTGCAAACTTCGCGCAATTGTGCTTCGTCCATGCCGCTGATGTCGATACCCGTGTGTTCCTTGATGGCGTCGAGCATAGTGATACGCTTGAACGGAGTTTTGAAATTGATCGTGTTTTCACCGACCTTGACTTCGGTAGTACCGTTTACGTCGAGACAGATTTTTTCTAACATTTTTTCGGTGAAATCCATCATCCAGTTGTAGTCTTTGTAGGAGACATAGATTTCCATACAGGTAAATTCCGGATTGTGCGTTCTGTCCATGCCTTCGTTGCGGAAGTTTTTGGAAAATTCGTACACTCCTTCGAAGCCTCCGACAATCAGCCGTTTCAAATATAATTCATCGGCGATACGCAAATATAGAGGTATGTCGAGCGCATTGTGGTGGGTGATGAACGGACGGGCGGCCGCACCTCCGGGTATCGATTGCAGAATGGGTGTTTCGACTTCCAGATATCCGCGAGAGTTGAAATATTCCCGCATGGAGGTGTACACTTTGTTCCGTTTGATGAATATATCTTTTACTCCTTCGTTTACCACCAAGTCTACATAGCGTTGGCGATAACGGAGCTCGGGGTCTTCGAAAGCGTCGTAGGCTACCCCGTCTTTCATCTTTACGATGGGAAGGGGGCGTATCGATTTGGCGAGTACTGTCAGCTCTTGCGCATGAACCGTTATTTCTCCCATTTGGGTGCGGAATACAAATCCGCGAATACCGATGAAATCGCCGATGTCGAGCAGCTTTTTGAATACGGTATTGTATAATTCTTTGTCTTCTCCCGGGCAGAGGTCGTCACGCGAAATATAAACTTGGATACGGCCCTCCGAGTCTTTCAACTCGATGAATGAGGCTTTACCCATGATACGCCGACTCATGATACGTCCGGCTATGGCTACCTGACGAGGAGTTTCCGCACCATCGACGAAATTATTTTTTATTTCCTGAGAATAGGCGTTTACAGGATATTCGGCAGCAGGGTAGGGTTCTATGCCCAATTTGCGCATTTCGTCGAGACTGTTACGACGAATGATCTCTTGTTCGCTTAGGTCGAGAATATTCATAGGTATATGTTTGTAAATTTTCGCAAAAATACAAAATTTTGAGCTAATCCGGCTATGTTTGGCGTAAATTATTGTTATCGAGCGCCTGTTATCCCGATGTAAAGTTTATGTTTTCGTGGTATTGTTTTCATCGTCGGAGGGGACCATAATATCGGACTTGTTTTTTAACCATTTGAAGATGTTGATTCGCAGTTTGCTTCCCCGGGCTTCGAAGTAATTGTTGAAACACGAATTGATTTCACAGCCATACACCACTAACAGCACAAGTGCCGGTAATATGGGAATCCCGAACGGTGTGCCGAATGCTTCGCCAAAACTCGTGGCGACCAGTATCCAGCAAAGATAGTCGATGATTTTGTTTGCGCTTCGGCGTATCGCCCTGCTTTTGCGTATGGTTTCGCCCCGATGCCGTGCTGCTTCGATTCCGAATTTCAAGTCGGCCAAAACCAATGCGAATGCAGCTAATAAAAACCAACGTATGGGTGAGATAAAATCGGCGGCCCAAGAGAGATACGACACGAGCGAGCCGTTGATGAGATTGCGTTCGTCCATAATTCAAAATTGTATTCAAATGTTTCGACGGCAAATTTCGTGTCGGGAAGCGGGGAATACATGTCTTGTTTATAAAAAATGAGAAATAAAAGTTTCTTTTCTTTTCGATATGTGACTATTTTTGTTATTTTTGCTTTTGTTTATCATTGCATTTTACAGAGTAATAATAAAATAAAGTTAACCTTATGAACATTTTCCAAAAGTGCATTTCCCTTTTCATTGCGGTCATGACGGTATTTGCGGCCCAAGCTAAAAATTATGAAGTAGCTTCGCCCTCGGGAGATTTAAGAGCGGTCGTATCGGTAACGAATTCCGGGACGACTCTAAGCGTGTTTGCCGGAGAAACAGAGGTTTTGGCTCCGTCTCCTATATCCCTCACGATAAAAGAAAATAACGAGTCTCGAACAAAAGTTTTATGGGGCATGAATTCCAAGCAACCCAAAGTTCGCAGGAGTTTTGTAGACGAGATGATTCCGGCACCTGTTTATAAACGTTTTCAAGTGAAGGATCGTTATAATCAGATGGTTTTGACATCGGGAAAACAGGGGGTGGTCGTGCGGGCTTATGACGATGGAATAGCGTATCGATTGACCTATAAAAGTAATATCCCTTATACGGTATATAACGAACAAGCCGATTTTACATTTCCCGCCGATTATCCGATGTACGCTAGCTATGTGAAACGTGGAGACGATGGCGATTTCGAGTCGCAGTATATCAACTCGTTCGAGAATACTTATGAACATGAATCTATTACTAAATTTAAATCGTCGCGTCTTTTATTTCTTCCTGTGTTGGTAGAGTTGCCTCATGGAATGAAAGTGTGTATAACCGAAGCCGACTTGGATAATTATCCGGGTATGTATTTGGTGGGTGGAGGCGATACTCCGGTCCTTGCGTCGCACTTTGCGCCGGTTCCGAAAACGACGGTTCAAGGGGGACATAACATGTTACAAAAGTTTGTTACTTCCCGAGAAGAATATATTGCTCGTGATGCCAATGCCCAGCTTCCGTGGCGGGTGATTGCCGTTGCCGGTAATGATGCAGAGTTGGCCGCCAGTGATATCGTGTTCCGTTTGGGGAAACCTTTGCGTATCGCCGATACTTCGTGGATAAAACCGGGTAAGGTGGCTTGGGATTGGTGGAATGCGTGGAATCTCTACGGGGTAGATTTTCGTGCCGGAATCAATAACGAGACGTATAAATATTATATCGATTTTGCTGCGGAGAACGGGATAGAATATGTGATTCTCGACGAGGGGTGGGCTGTGAATAAAAAGGCCGATTTAATGCAGGTTGTTCCTGAAATAGATTTGCCTGAATTGGTAACGTATGCCGACGGGAAAAATGTCGGTTTGATTCTTTGGGCCGGATATTGGGCTTTCCATCGGGATATGGAAAATGTCGTGAAGCATTATGCCGATATGGGGATAAAAGGGTTCAAAGTAGATTTTATGGATAGGGACGACCAAGAGATGGTGCGGTTTATCAATGAGGCTTCGGAATTGTGCGCCCGTTATAATATGTTGGTGGATTTTCATGGAATGTACAAACCTACGGGAGCGCAACGTACATGGCCCAATGTGATCAACTATGAAGGCGTGAATGGTTTGGAACAATTGAAATGGAGCCCGAAAGGATATGACCAAGTGACTTACGATGTACAGATTCCTTTTATTCGTCAGTTTGCCGGACCTATGGACTATACGCAGGGAGCTATGCGCAATGCAATCAAGAAGAATTATAATCCGGTGAATAGTGAGCCGATGAGTCAGGGCACACGCTGTCGTCAGTTGGCTACGTATGTTATTTTTGATTCTCCGTTGAATATGTTGTGCGACAATCCTTCGAATTACAAGAGAGAACCGGAGTGTACCGCTTTCATAGCCCGCATCCCGACTGTGTGGGACGAAACTTTGGGGCTTGACGGGAAAGTGGGCGAATATATTACGATGGCGAGGCGCTCGGGCGATGAGTGGTACGTAGGAGGTTTGACAAACTGGGATAAACGGGATATAACTGTCGATCTCTCATTTTTGGGAGAGGGCTTTTATGAGATAGAGCTGTTCAAGGACGGTATAAATGCCGACCGTGCCGCTTGCGATTATAAACGGGTAGTAATGCCTGTTCCCGAAGACCGACAGTTGAAGGTCACTTTATTCCCCGGTGGCGGTTTTGCCGGCCGTATCGAGAGACGGTAGATAGCATGAAATACAGCAAGCGGAGCTTCGAGAAAAAGCTCCGCTTGTTTTTTTATTGGGTTTATAAATCGTCCATAGCTTCATTGGAAACGACTTCTCCGTTTATTTTGTCGAAGTATTCCAATAAGACAAAACAATTTTCATAACCTTGGTGGGAAATAGATAGTTGAATGCTCCCTTTGGAGGTTTCAAATGAGGTTTGATATTTGCACCGGTCAAATTTAACAAAATGCATTCTTGTTCTATCATCATCGGGCTCGTAAGATTGGAATTCTTCTACACAAACAGCGGGTTCTCCATATTTTTGTGATAGCATGTCTTTTATTGTAAAGTAATTGTCTGATAAAGAAGACCATGTTTCGCAAGAAGGGAATGTGACTGCCGCCTTACAAACTAAATCTTTTTGTTTTAAAGATACAATGCCGATTGTACAATCTTTATAAGCGGCGAATTCTCCCATAAATATAGCGACGCCATTTTCTTTACCAATATAGGTAAGATTTTGTGTTTTCAATTTTTGGACAAAAGAATCTAAACTGCCATCAATGGGAATACCCTTGAATGTAAGATGTTCGGATTCTGTTTGTGCGAAAGTTATTGATGAAATAATTGCGCAGCATAGTAATAAAATTATTTTTCTCATGGCTGTATGTTTTAAAGATTAGTAGAATTTTGAGTTGGATTTATAGGAATAACAAGCCTTTGGTCGGCATCGATAGCCCATTGCACTTGCCACATTCTGCCATCGTGTTGGTCGAGGAGAATGAATGTGTACATGTTTTTTGTGGAATAAAGGGTGAATCGCCCGTTCCCTGCACTGTCGTTTCCGGCAAGGTAATTTTCGTTTAGCACGACTTCCATTCGGTCGTCGCCTTGAATGTCGTATTGTACTTGCCACATGCGACCGTTGCGGGTATCCAGCTTGATAAAAGTCCACATATTGGTGGTGGGGAATAATTGGAATGCCGGGGCAGCATTGCTTTGTTGTTTCGGCTTGTCTTCGGGTGTAGAACAAGCCATCAGTCCTGTTAAGAACAAAATGAATAAAAGGGTTGTCTTTTTCATAATTATATAGTTAAATGGTTAGAAATCTATTGTATAGGAGGCTTCGTCGCTCCCTCCATTGGGGAATGTACCGGATTTTAATATTGGGATAATTCTTTTCATTTTTTTCGATTGGTTTAAATATGGAAAAGGCGTGTAACCATTCTTCGCTTGTTTTCATCTTTGGTTACCGCCAAGTGACCATATTCCACAACAAGCACAGAACAGCTCACGCCTTTGGAGCGTGAACTTTCGATCTGCTTGTTCTCGTGGAATGAATATTTGGCGGTATTCAAGATGAAAGAGAACAAGAGCTGAAAGCTCGATTTTATTTTAAGTGTCCGAACGGGAAACGCTTATCCGGGTGTTTATACATCGGGTTAATTGCATTTATGAGGATTCTATACTGTCGTACACAAATCCCATTGTTTCGTTCGTGTTTTTTTTATTTGTTTTCTCCTTTCTTCTTTTAGGGTTTATACTCGATTGAATGATTTCAAAAACAGTTTATTAACGACTGTTCAAATACAAAAATAGGAAAAAATGATAAAACAGTATCTGTATCGCTTAATTTTTTTGCAAATACGGTTCGATGTGGATATTGACCTGCGTCCTTTTCCCGAAAGTGGTTTTGAGCGATTCTTCCACTTGTGTGGCGATGTCGTGCGCTTTGACGATAGACGAATCGGGGTCGACTTTGATGTGCATGTCGATGATGAATGTGTTCCCGTTTTTACGTGTGCGCAGGTGGTGGAATGCGATGACTCCGGGTGTCTGTTGTATTTTCTCGGCAATATTTTGTTCCACTTCTTCGGGGAGGGACATTTCGAGAAGTTCTTGTATGCTGGGGCGGGCGAGCTTATAAGCGACTCCAAAGATAAATATTCCTACGACGAGTGAGGTTATGGGATCGAGCACCCGCCAGCGTTCACCCAGAAACATGGCTCCCGATATGCCTATGAGGGTTCCTATCGAGGAGAAAGCGTCGGAACGGTGATGCCAGCCGTTGGCAATGACAGCCGGACTGTCGATGTTGCGCCCGATTGTGATCGTGTACCAATATAAGCTTTCTTTTACGATGATGGAAACAGCTGCCATAGCGAGTGCCAAATAGGTGGGACGTTCGATAATTTCCCCGTTGAGGACTTCGTATATTTTGATGCTTCCCGAATAAAATATTCCAATGGCGACGACGAAGAGTGCAAAGCTGATGAGCATGGTGGCAAAGGTTTCGAATTTACCATGTCCGTAAGGGTGGTCGCTGTCTTCGTTTTTCGATGAGATTTTAATGAAGATGATAACGATGAAATCTGTGATAAAATCGGATAAGGAGTGTATGCCGTCTGCAATCATGGCACTACTTCGCCCCCATATGCCGGCTATGATTTTTGCGGCAGACAAGATGAGATTGGTAAAAAATCCCACCCAAGTGACCCGTGCGGCTTTTTTCTCCCGGATTACATTCGAGATGTCGTCTTTTCCGTCCATAATGGTGTAATGTTGCTGTACAAATGTAAGGTGTTTCGGGGCTATTTCGTATCGTTTGCTCTGTGTCATCGTTTAATTTATAACGGTTCTACTTAGCTTGTTTACTGTCGTAACAGTTCGAGACCATGCGAAAAGAAATGATTGCAAGAGCGTTTTTTGTCGGTGAAACTTTACGATTTGTTTTGAACTACGGGATTGAATTTTTATATTTGACAGAGATTTAATCGTATCTGTATGCACGTCGAATCGTTTCATATACGCAGGCGGGTGATGCCGCCCCATCGGGGCGCGTTGTTGGTGGCGGAGCCATTTTTGGACGAAGGGTGTTTCCGCCGAGCGGTTATTTGTTTGGCCGAATATTCGGAGAAGGGTGCGGTGGGGTTTGTGTTGAATAGCCCGACGAGATATGTTCTGAGTGAATTGTTAGAGGGAGAGAACGATATACCTTCCATTCCGGTTTTTTGTGGAGGGCCGGTAGGAACGGATCATTTGTTTTTCTTGCACGATATAGCGTCATTACCCGGTGCAGTGGAGGTTTCGACGGGCTTGTTCGCTAATGGGGATTTCGATATGCTGCTCGATTTTTTGAGAAGCGACTCTACGGTGCAAAAACATGTGAAGTTTTTGATAGGGTATAGCGGTTGGTCGGCCGGGCAGCTCGACGGGGAATTAAAACAGGAGTCGTGGGCTGTGACGACTATGTCTTCGCCGGGCGATTGTCTTGCGGCCGAAGGTGATGCTTTTTGGAGAGAGATAGTAAAGGGTATGGGGGACGGATATAAGTTGTGGCTAAATTCCCCGCAGGAACCTTCGCTCAATTAGAGTCCTCTGATGAATTAGGCGCTTATTCCCGATTGAATTTTTGAAATATCAGAGCATCGGCATATCCCTGAGGCAACCGTATCCAGTCTTTTAAGCGTGTGCTTTCGTGAAATCCGCATGTCCTGAAAAGCGCTATGCTGGCTGTGTTACAAACGGGAATATGTACATATAATTGATGCAGGTGTAAAAAACGGAAAGCATATTCTACGAATGTTTCGAGGGCATCTCGTCCGAATCCTTGTCGTTTGTGACCGGGATCGATGAGGAGACCTATCGCTGCTTTACGGTTTGTGGTATCGTAGTCGAAACAGTCTATCGCACCGATAACTTGGCGACTCTCTTTTCGCATGATTATGAGCCTTAATTGTTTGTCCCGAGTGATGTCGGCCGTATAGTTTTCGATGTATTGTTTCAACAGATAACGTGAGAAGGGCGATACGGTACTTCCGTATATCCACAGAGACGAATCATTTTCCCAGCGGTAAAGGGCATCGAGGTCTTCGGGTTCTACCGCTCGCAGTTCTATTTGTTTGCCGGTGAGGTAGTTCATGGTTTCGTATAGGTTTGTTGGGGTGAAATGATGATTTCTGAGTCGGGAGTATAGATGAGGAAATGGTTACGGACGTCGCTTTTTGATTGTATGGTTTCTATGATTTCCCGATAGGAAAGTAGTCCCGAATCTAATATGATATGCCGGTCGTCTTGTCGTTCAGATGACGACGGAATTTCATCGGCTGACCATATAGGCGTGTAGTGTTTTATACCCGGAATCAATCGGGCTATGGTTTGCGGGGTGCGGGAGAGAATATACCATTTTCCTTTCTCTTTCTTATCGGTTTTTCCATGCTTATGAAACGGAAAGGAGACGGCTCGGTAAGCAGCGGCTAACGAGGC
>OOCH01002550.1_pt1 | contig 11118 bp, 9 predicted proteins | sample 1671641 | NCBI WGS metagenome assembly OOCH01 (sample SAMN06348177, study PRJEB24527) | human gut metagenome | biome: human gut; feature: ankylosing spondylitis patient; material: feces | host: Homo sapiens | place: China | collected 2015-10
TTTTCTGCTCTGCGCTTTGCAGTGGGCATATTGGGGTTTTCCACACAGCAGCCGGCTTTATTTGGGGAAAACGCGGTGGAAAATGTGTAAAATTACAGGTGGCACAACACAATAGGTTAAAGGCGTTTGGTTGTGCAAAAAAAAGGAAAGCAGGCAGACAGCGTGCTTTCCTTTTTGCTTTTTTTATGATTTCGGTTTTTGCTTGCGTTCGTTTTTTCGGCAATGGGCGCAGCGGTTACAGCTTTCGCAGCCGGTACAGCCGCAGCTTTTGCGCCGAATCAAGGCACGGACAGCCAGGAACAGCGCCGTTCCAACGGCTGCCAGCAGCAGAATGTCCCAAATATTCACAGCAGCGCTCCGATCCCGTGGAACACAAAGGCAACCACCCACGCAATCAAACACTGCCACAGCGCCAGTCCGGCAGCCCACTTGCCGCCCAGTTCCCGCCGCACGGAGGCCACCGCCGCCACGCAGGGGGTGTACAGCAGGCTGAATACCAGCAGCGACCCGGCGGACAGCGGCGACAAAATGCTGCCAATGGTGCCGCCAAACAGGACCTCCAGGGTGGAGACCACGCTTTCCTTGGCCATAAAGCCGCTGATCAGGGCGGTGCAAATGCGCCAGTCGCCCAGACCCAGGGGCGCAAACAGCGGAACCAGAATGCCGGATATCCGGGCCAAAATGCTGTCGGCCGAGTCGGATACCATGTTTAGCTGCAGGTCAAAGCTTTGTAGGAACCAAACCACCACCGTGGCAATGAGAATGACGGAGAATGCCCGCTGCAAAAAATCCTTGGCCTTTTCCCACAGCAGTTGACCCACATTTTTTACACTGGGCAGACGGTAGTTGGGCAGCTCCATGACAAAGGGGATGGGCTCGCCGCGAAACAGGGTGTCTTTATAGAGAAAGGCGGCTCCAATGCCTACCAGGATCCCCAGCAGGTACAGCCCGGACATGATCAGCCCTCCCTTGCCCGGGAAAAAGACGCTGACGAAGAAGGAGTAAATGGGCAGTTTGGCGGTACAGCTCATAAAGGGCGTGAGCAGAATGGTCATCTTTCGATCCCGCTCGCTGGTTAAGGTGCGGGTGGCCATGACCGCCGGCACGGTGCAGCCAAAGCCGATGAGCATGGGCACGATGCTCTTGCCGGACAGGCCGATCCTGCGCAGCAGCTTGTCCATTACAAAGGCCACGCGGGCAATATAGCCGCTGTCTTCCATTAAAGACAGGAAGAAAAACAGGGTGACGATGATGGGCAGAAAGCTCAGCACACTGCCCACGCCGGTAAAGATACCGTCGATCACCAGACTGTGGATGACCGGGTTCACATGCAGCTGGGTCAGCGCCGTGTCCGTTAGGGCGGACAGACGGTCGATCCCCAGCTCCAGCAGTTTTTGCAGTCCGCCGCCGATCACATTGAAGGTTAAGTAAAATACCAGCACCATAATGCCGATAAAGCAGGGAATGGCGGTATAACGCCCGGTGAGAATGCGGTCGATCTTTTCGCTCCGAATTCGCTCCTTGCTCTCCTGGGGGCGGATCACCGTCTGTGCACACAGCCGCTCGATAAAGTCAAAGCGCATATCTGCAATGGCGGCGCTGCGGTCCAGCCCGCGCTCCGTTTCCATTTGGCGGACAATGTGCTCCAGCATCTCCTGCTCGTTGCGATCCAGCTGCAACTGCTGCAGGATCAGCGCGTCGCCCTCAATGGCCTTGGTAGCGGCAAAGCGTACCGGCAGCCCGGCGAGCGCAGCGTGGTCCTCAATCAGGTGGATTACGGCGTGAATACATCGGTGCACGGCACCGCCGTGGTCGTCTTTGTCGCAAAAGTCCTGCTTCAGCGGCGGCTCCTGCTGCTTGGCCACATGAACGGCGTGGCGAATCAGCTCGTCTACGCCCTCATTCTTGGCGGCGGAGATGGGAATGACCGGCACCCCCAGCATGGCCTCCATGGTGTTTACATCAATAGAGCCGCGGTTGCCCACCAGCTCATCCATCATATTCAGCGCAATGACCATGGGTATTCCCATTTCCAGCAGCTGCATGGACAGATACAGGTTGCGCTCAATGTTGGTGGCGTCCACAATGTTGATGATGGCCGTGGGCTTATCCTGCAGCACAAAGTTGCGGGAGACGATCTCCTCGCTGCTGAAGGGCGACATGGAATAGATGCCCGGCAGGTCCGTAACCTCCGTGTTTGGGTAGCCGCGAATGGCGCCGCTTTTGCGGTCCACGGTTACGCCGGGAAAGTTGCCCACATGCTGCTTGGCACCGGTCAGTTGGCTAAACAAGGTGGTCTTGCCGCAGTTTTGGTTGCCCACCAGTGCATAGGTCAGCACGGTACCGTCCGGTAAGGGGTGCTCGTCCGCTTTGCTGTGGAATTTGCCGTTTTCGCCCAGCCCCGGGTGGTCCTGGTCCTTGGCGCGGTCTTTGAATGTGTGACTGCGGCTGCGGCGCCCAATGGGCTGAATGTCAATTTGCTGCGCTTCTGCCAGGCGCAGGGTCAGCTCATAACCGTGCACCTGTACTTCCATCGGGTCGCCCATGGGCGCCAGCTTGATGACCGTTACCTCTGCTCCGGGGATCATGCCCATATCCAAAAAATGTTGGCGCAGCGCGCCCTCGCCGCCCACGCGCCGGATTACGGCGCTTTTGCCAACTTCCAGTTCTTTCAGCGTCATCGGTCGGTCTCCTTTTCTTCATATATTTCTATCTCTTTACTGTACTGGATTGCCTGGCTGTTAGTCAAGACTTACCTGTCTGCGGCAGCCAAATTTCTGCCGTGGAAAAGCAAAGAAAAAGAGCAAAAAGTGAGAAATCGTTGCCGAAAATAGAATTTTGGTTAAAATAGAAATGGAGGACATGATATGGAGTACAGAACACTTGGAAAAACAGGATTGAAGATTGCACGTATGGGATTCGGAGGCATTCCGATTCAGAAAATCGATGAAGAAGGGACAAAGAAGCTTCTTCATGCAATGGCAGAAAAAGGAATCAACTATATTGATTCCGCGAGAGGATACACAGTCAGTGAACGGTATATCGGTTATGGGCTGGAGGGAATTCGTGATAAATTTGTACTTGCGACAAAATCCATGGCAAGAACAAAAGAAGCAATGGCGGCAGATATTGAGACAAGTCTGAATAACTTCCGCACAGACTATATTGATCTGTATCAGGTACATAATCCAAGCATGGAACAGCTAGATCAGGTTATTGGAGAGGGCGGTGCACTGGAGGCGCTTATAGAAGCCAAAGCAGCTGGAAAAATCGGACACATTGGACTGACTGCGCATTCCACTGCTGTTTTTGAGCGTGCATTGGAGCTGGATTGGGTAGAAACAATTATGTTTCCATATAATATTGTAGAGCAGCAGGGCGCTGAACTGATTCGCAAATGTGCTGAAAAAAATATCGGATTTATTGATATGAAACCACTTGCCGGTGGCGCAATCGAAGATGGTACACTTGCACTTCGCTATGTCTGTTCCAATCCGGATGTGACTGTTGTGATTCCAGGAATGGCAGAGATCCGTGAACTGGACGAAAATATGGCAGCCTGCTCTGATTCTACACCTCTTACAGAGGAAGAACTCAAGAAGATGGAGGAGGTTCGCGCGCAGCTTGGAAATGATTTCTGTCGTCGCTGCAATTACTGTGCACCATGTACCGTAGGTATCAATATCCCAAGTGTATTTCTCTTTGCCGGTTATCTGCAGAGATATGATCTGGCAGACTGGGCGAAAGAACGCTACAGCACGCTGAAAGTAAAAGCTTCTGCATGCATTGGCTGTGGCAAATGTGAGCCAAGATGTCCATATCATCTGCCAATCAGAGAAAAATTAAAGGTATGCGCGAAAGATATGGGAGAATAAACATGTTCAAAGATATTGTAAAAGCAAGCAGAAGCTACAGAGGATATGATGAATCTTATCGCTTCAGCAGAGAAGAGTTGGAAGACTTCGTGGACTGCGCGCGTTTTGCACCGTCCAGCGTGAACGCCCAGCCATTTCGTTATTATCTGGCATGGGAGAATGAAGAAGTAGACCGAATCCAGAAACTGACAAACTGGGCGCGGGCGCTTCCGCAGATGCAGCTTCCTCATCCGGGCATGTGCCCGACAGGATTTATCATCATCTGCCAGGATCTGAACCTTGGAGCTTCCATCCCTAGATACCAGAAAGATGTCGGAATTGTGGCACAGACCATGCTTTTGGCGGCAGCTGAACGTGGACTTGGCGGTTGCATGATTGGAAACTACAATGCCGATTCCGTCAAAAAAGAACTGCACCTCGCCGAAAATCTCGCTCCGGTGCTGATCGTGGCATTTGGCAAGCCGGCAGAAAAAATTGTGATCAAAGAAATCGAGGAAGGCGAGAACATTGCCTATTACCGCGATGAGAACGATGTACATTACGTACCCAAAAGAAAACTGGAAGACATTATAATAAAGAAATAAAGAATTCCCAATACCATACTTTATTTCCTAAAGTGCGAAGCATGACTACACCCCATCAATTAAAACTGAAGAGAGAATCTGGATATAACCACTACGGGTACAGATGCATCTGCAAGAGTTCGTAGAAATACTTGGGATGTATCCTTAGTTATCAGAACCGCAAATAGCTAAAAATTGACATTAATCAAACATTTATATAAAAAACTGCTGTAATATCGGCAGTTTTTTGTACTTTATTTGACTTGTTGAGACAAAATGCAGTGTGCTATAATAGAAAAAGTTTGTTACTCATAATAAAAGAACAGGGGTAATAAAAGATTTAAACTCAGGAGGCGAATAAAGTGAAATATTTAAGACAGTTTGGAATCATTCTGGCTGTGACCTGCGCGGGGGAGATTATGAAATATTTTATCCCGCTTCCAATACCGGGTAGTATTTATGGACTGATTCTGATGTTTGTGCTTCTGCTTGCAAAAGTGATCAAGGTAGAACACGTAAAAGAAACAGGAGAATTTCTGATTGAGATCATGCCGCTTATGTTTATCCCGGCAGGTGTAGGACTTGTTACGTCCTGGAGTCAGTTGCAGTCTTTCCTGGTGCCACTTCTTGTAATAACAGTAGTATCTACATTTGTAGTTATGATTGTGACAGGAAAAGTGACAGATTTCTTAATTTCAAGAAAAGGAGAGAAGAAGAATGGATAATCTGATTTTGAGTTCTGCAACAGTTGGAATCGTGATCAGCCTGCTGGCTTATGAGATCGGCCTGGCTGCTCAGCGCAAATGGAAACTGGCAGTTTTAAATCCATTGTTGATTTCCATCATACTTGTAATTGCGTTTCTGGTAGTATTTCATGTGGATTATGAAAGTTACAATATGAGTGCCAAATATCTGAGCTATCTTCTGACACCGGCAACGGTCTGTCTGGCTATACCTCTTTATCTTCAGCTGGATCTGTTGAAGAAAAATATAGTAGCGATTCTTGTTGGTGTATTTTCCGGAGTGCTCGCAAGTCTTGGAACCGTACTTGCAATGTCAGTCGTATTCGGTCTGAACCATAAAGAATATGTAACGATGCTTCCAAAATCTATTACTACAGCGATCGGTATGGGAGTATCTGAGGAACTTGGCGGATATGTGACAATTTCTGTTGCGGTGATCATCATTACAGGAGTACTTGGAAATATGGCAGCAGAATTTATCTGTAAGCTTTTCCGTATTAAGAGCCCGATTTCCAGAGGCCTTGCAATCGGCACGGCATCCCATGCAGTAGGAACTGCGAGAGCAATGGAACTGGGTGAAGTCGAGGGAGCAATGAGCAGTCTTGCTATCGTTGTGTGCGGTCTGTGCACAGTAATCGGAGCATCCATCTTTTCCTATCTGTGGTAAACGGAAATAAAAAATACAAAAAGTTGACGATTCATCCTGAAACCACGGATGGTCGTCAACTTTTTTTCTGTTCTAAAAGAGTTATATGTATCTCTCCTGCAACTGGCTGTCATACATTTGCTTAGACCCTATAGTTTTGCGCCACCGGATTTCCCCGGCTATGCCTTTTTTTAAAATAAATATAGTCTTTTATTGCATAAACGATAATATGTAGTATTGTATATTTGAATTCATTCCATGTTTTATTCAGCATTGATACTGAGCGGCTGTTCCTGATTATTTAACATTCCCATTTTTATAAGTAATGATATTGCATCACCCATGCCTGCTACATAGGACATGTCTGCGTATCGTTCATCCCTTGATTCCAGGCATGCAATATAATCATCTACGACTCTTCTGATCACATAAGGTATTTTCAGACTGCTGTAGCGTTCTTCCAGATAATCCAGATCACCGTTGTCCTGCTGAATATACTCATCCGATTCAAATATTTTCTGTCTCCTTTCTCCCATCATTTTTTCGATGTAGTTTGTAATTACAGCTTCGTTTTTGTTTTCCAATTTTTAATCCTCCGTTTGTGCAATAACTATAGGTTTCGCCATTATTCTATAATTCAGGAAGGTATATCGTCAATATGATTCGTCAGACAATTTCTTAGATTTTTCGACAAATCATAGAATCTTCTTTGGTAGATTTTATGTTATTTTTAAAGCATTTCCGATGGTTTTTGTGTGTTTTGATTTTTTATAAAAACAGAGTCGTTTTTTGCTAAGAATTTTCTTTACTTTTCTGTAGTTTTCGAATAATATTGTAGGTATATGCATATCAGAATATGAATAAATATGCATTCCATTTCAGAAGGGAGAGGAACTTATGACAACTTCACACATCTGCATCATGATAGCAATCATTGTTTATCTGGGTGCAATGATCTATGTCGGCTACCTCTGTTCCAAGAAAAATAATGACACATCCGATTTTTATCTGGGTGGACGTAAACTTGGACCATTGGTTACGGCAATGAGTGCAGAGGCTTCCGATATGAGCAGCTGGCTTTTAATGGGACTTCCGGGTCTGGCGTATCTGTCTGGAATCGCTGATGCCGGATGGACTGCGATCGGACTTGCAATTGGAACGTATCTTAACTGGAAGATCGTTGCAAAGAGAATTCGTCTCTACACACATGTAGCAGGCAATTCGATTACATTGCCATCATTCTTCAGCAACCGTTTCAGAGACAACAGACATCTGTTACAGTCGATCGGAGCTATTTTTATCGTTATTTTCTTTATTCCGTATACGGCAAGTGGATTTGTCGCTTGTGGAAAATTATTTCATTCCCTTTTTGGAGTGAACTATCATGCGGCAATGATTATCAGTGCTTTAGTTATTGTGATTTACACGATGTTAGGAGGTTTCCTAGCTGCATCTACAACCGATTTTATCCAAAGTATAATTATGACAATTGCCTTATTAATTGTCGTATGTTATGGCATTGGTATGGCTGGTGGCTTAGATCTTATCTTCTCTAATGCCGCTTCTTTACCAGGTTATTTGAGCTGGACTCAATCGTATGATGTGAATACGCATACAGCTATTTCATACAATGCCTTAACGATTATTTCCAAAGCTGCCTGGGGCCTTGGTTATTTTGGTATGCCACATATTTTACTTCGTTTTATGGCTATTGATGATCATAAAAACTTAGTTACATCACGTCGTGTCGCAACGGTATGGGTTGTGATTTCAATGGCGGTATCGGTTTTAATTGGAATTGTTGCCTTAGCCATGACAAAAGTCGGTGTCCTTGATGTATTAGTGGGAGCGGATTCGGAAACGGCTATTGTGCGAATTGCCCATTTATTAAGTACCCATGGTTTTGTGTTTGCCCTTGTTGCAGGAATTATCTTATCGGGTATTTTAGCTTCGACTATGTCAACTTCAGATTCTCAATTATTAGCTGCTTCAAGTTCTGTATCGAATGATATTTTAACTGGATTCTTTGGCTTAAAATATGATCAGAAAAAACTTTTAAATATCTCTCGAGTTTGTTTAGTAATAATTGCGGTAATTGGTATTGGTTTAGCTTGGAATCCAAATAGTTCGGTATTCTCTATTGTATCTTTTGCCTGGGCGGGATTTGGTGCTTCGTTTGGACCACTTGTCCTTTTGGCTCTATATTGGAAAAATGCCAACAAATGGGGTGCTTTATTTGGTATGTTAAGTGGTGGCTTGATGGTCTTTATCTGGCACTTTATTATTAGCCCTATGGGTGGTGCTTTCTCGATTTATGAATTGCTACCAGCTTTTGTGCTTTCTCTTATCGTCAATGTCGTAGTTAGTATTCTTACCGGTGGATCTTCTAAAGTAATGCAAGAAGAGTTTGAAGCGGTCAAAGGAATGAACTAATGGATATTAAATATTTACAATTGATTGAAGACATCAATCAAACGCATAGTTTGACCATGAGTGCACAGCGCTTAGGGTATACTCAGTCGGCATTGAGTCACAGCATTAAGAAAATTGAAGCAAAGTTGGGGGTAACTTTATTATCACGTACCAATCATGGCGTGGCGTTAACTTCGGAAGCAAAGTTTTTATTGCCTTATATTCAATCAACGACTTCACAATATCGCGCTTTTGAAGAAGCCGTTAATGCGTTGCATGGTTTAAAGAAAGGTTCCATAACGATTGGTACCTATTCTAGTATGGCCATTCATTGGTTGCCTTCGATGATTTGTGCCTTTCGTAAAACATATCCAGAAATTCAAATTCATGTACGAGAAGGATATGCGGATGAAATCTTGCAGTGGATTCGGGAAGAGACAGTGGATTTTGGCTTGATTTCTAACATTGCCGAACAATCGTTTGATTTTCTTCCGTTTTATAATGAACCTTTATATGCGGTAACCGAAGAAAGTTTTGTCTGTCCGGAAGCTTGGCAAGGTAAGTTTCCTATGAAAGCTTTTGAGAAATATCCTTTTATTGCCAGTGAAATTGGGGTAGATAATGATGTGGTCAATGCGCTAAGAAATGCGAAAGTTGAACCCAATGTACAATTTTATTGTAAACAAGATCAATCGATTCTTGCGATGGTACAAAATGGTTTAGGGGTAACCTTGTTGCCAGGCTTGATTTTGAAAAACGCGAAGCATGTAAAGACGATTCCTTTACAAGAAGATGTCCAACGTACTTTAGGCATCATGTACTTATCCGAAAATCAACTTTCGATTGCTGCAAAAGCTTTTATCGAAGTAGCGCAATCGATGATTCAGAATAAAGAGGTCCCAAATTAAGTTTTGGGATTTTTTTCTTGATGAGCTACAATAGGTGCAAATAGGAGAACACTATGAAATTTGAAGAACTAGAAATTGAACCGAAAATTATTCAGGTATTAAATCAATTGGGATATGATGAAATGCTTCCGATTCAAGAAAAAGTGATTCCTGTTATGGAAAGCGGAAAGGATTGTTTTGTGCAATCACGAACTGGAAGTGGAAAGACCATTGCGTATGGCTTACCCATCATTGAATCGTTACAGGAAAATGAAAGAGAACCACAGGCTTTGATTTTAGCGCCTACACGTGAATTGGCAGTACAGATCACCAAAGAATTAACCTTACTAGGTACATATAAGCGCGTAAAGTGTTTGTCTTTAATCGGGAAACAAGCGATGACAATGCAGGCGGAAGATTTGAAGCAAAGAACACATATTGTCGTCGGAACGCCAGGGCGTGTATTTGATCATTTAGAACAAGGAAACTTCGTTTTAGATCAAGTAAAGTATTTGGTTTTAGATGAAGCTGATGCTCTATTGAATCCAGATTTTTATGAAAAGATTGGAAAAATCCTTGCATATTTTCCACATAAACCACAAATCTGTTTAGTTAGTGCAACCAAGAATACAGCAGCTCAAGATTTTATGAATACGCATATGGCAGACTTTGTATCCCTTCGTATTGATACCAAAAATGAGCAGATTGAACAATATGCCTTACAGGTACCAGAAGAGCAGAAGTTAGAAACTATGGTACAAGTTTTATTGCAGACTTGTCCTCAAGCTTGTGTGATTTTTTGTGCAACGCAACAAAGAGTGTGCGAAGTAACCCAATTCTTAAGAGCCAAAGGAGTTTCGGTAGCTGGCATTCATGCGGGTTTAGATCAAGCGGAACGTTTTAGCGTATTGGATGCTTTTAAACAAGGTAAAATTCGCTTGTTGGTGGCAACCGATGTTTTGGCTCGTGGCGTAGATATTGAAAAGGTGGATTTTGTCTTAAACTATGATGCCCCTTCGACACAAACCCTTTCGATTCATCGAATGGGAAGAAGTGGACGGATTCATCAAAAAGGGAAAGTACTTACGTTTTATGTTTCGGAAAATTCCTATATGGCAGAGCAAAAGAAGTGGGACTTACAACCCGTGGAAGATGAAGTAAAAGCCTGGAAGACTTTACAAGAATGTCATCGTCAAGTAACGGATAAAGCGGCCTTGGTTCGTAAAGATGTGACGTGTCTGTATTTAAATGTGGGAAAGAGTAAAAAGATACGGCCAGGGGATATTGTTGGGGCTATCTTACATATTGATGGTTTAGAGATGGATGACATTGGTGTCATACGGGTGCAAGACCATCAAAGCTTCGTGGATATTTACCATAATAAAGCAGACTTGGTTTTAAAAGGTCTACATACAATTAAGAAAAAAAGCGTAAGAGTAGAAATCTCTCACGCTTAGAAGAATAAGTGTTCAATTAATATTTTTAGACCTAATAAGATAAGGATGCCACCACCAAGGAATTCGGCATACTTTTCAAATAAGCTACCTAATTTCTTTCCAAATAGAACACAGAAGAAGGAAAGAATAAAGGTTGTGCAACCAATGGTGAGTACAGCTTCGAGAAGGTTTACTTTTAAAAAGGCAAAGCTTACCCCGACAGCTAGGGCATCAATACTTGTCGCAATAGCGAGAATGAGTACATCTTTGAAAGCTAGAGATGTACTTTTTTCATTGTCTTCTTTTTCTTCTTTTCCTTCACGTATCATATTGATTCCGATAAAAGATAATAAAATAAAGGCAATCCAGTGATCAAAAGCTTGAATGTATTCGGTAAAGCGAATACCAGCAAAATAACCAATAGCAGGCATTAAGGCCTGAAAGAAGCCAAATGCGAAAGCTAAGATAAAAGCGTATTTTAGTAGGTCTTTTTTATCAAGACTCATCCCTTTAGCTAGTGATACAGCACATGCATCCATTGATAAACCAATGCCTA
>OOCH01002553.1_pt1 | contig 11105 bp, 10 predicted proteins | sample 1671641 | NCBI WGS metagenome assembly OOCH01 (sample SAMN06348177, study PRJEB24527) | human gut metagenome | biome: human gut; feature: ankylosing spondylitis patient; material: feces | host: Homo sapiens | place: China | collected 2015-10
GGAAACCCTCTGCTCCCGCAAGAAAACCATCGTGGTGGCCGGAGACGAGTACCCGTCTGAGATGGTGAAGGAGAAACTGCTGCGCATCACAGCCTCCCACATCGAGTACGTCTTTGACTGCCTGAAGCAGAACACCACCTACGTCCGCAACATCAAGAAATATCTGCTGGCGTCGCTGTTCAACGCGCCCAGCACCATCGGCAGCTACTATTCCGCCCTCGTCAACCACGATATGTACGGCGACGGGCTGCGCGGCAGATGAGCGCTGGCTTCCACCGGCATTTATCCAATCACGAACAAAGGAGGGATGACCCTTGCAGGAGGAAGTGGAAAACAGAGCGGTCACGCTGGTCATCAGCGCGACAAAGCTCACCGGGCGGCTGCTGAAAGCCGCCATTCTGAAATATCTGGCAAGCCGAAAGGAAAAGCGGCTGCAAAAAGCCCGCGCCGCGCCGGAAAAGCCCACCGGCAAGCAGACGGTGAAGCAGCTCATCGGGCAGAACCAGGGTGTCTCCAATATAGAGATCACCGACAGCAATATCAAATCCTTTGAGCGCGTGGCACGGAAGTACGGCGTGGATTTCGCCGTGAAAAAGGACCGCAGCGTATCCCCGCCGAAATACCTGGTCTTTTTCAAGGGGCGGGACGCAGACGCACTGACGGCGGCGTTCAAGGAATACACCGCAAAAGAGGTCAGACGCGCCTCGAAAGACAAACCCTCGGTGCTGGATCAGCTCCGTGCGCTCAAGGCGAAGGTGCTGTCCCTTACGCCGGACAAAGCCCGGAACAAGGACAAGGGGCTGGAGCTATGAAGCAGATCAACGTAAAGAAGCTCCTGCTTCCCAATATCCCCTATGTCTTTATCGCGCTCTTTGCCACCAAGCTGGGGCAGGCGGCGCGGCTGGCTCCCGGCGCGGACTTCTCTCAAAAGGCGCTGCACATCATGGAGGGCTTCGCCGCCGCGTTCCAATCGGCGCTGCCCAGCTTTCACCCCATCGACCTGTGCGTGGGCGTTGCCGCCGCCCTGCTCATCCGGCTTGCCGTCTACGTCAAGGGGAAGAACGCGCGGAAGTTTCGGAAGAATATCGAGTACGGCAGCGCAAGATGGGGAAATGCGGAGGACATCAAGTCCTACACTGACCCCACCTTTGCCAACAACGTCATTCTCACCCAGACGGAGCGGCTGACCATGAACAGCCGACCCAAGGACCCAAAGACAGCGCGCAACAAAAACGTGCTGGTGGTGGGCGGCTCCGGCAGCGGCAAGACGCGGTTTTTCATCAAGCCCAACCTCATGCAGCTTCACAGTTCCTACGTTGTCACCGATCCAAAAGGCAACATCGTGGTCGAATGTGGAAAATTACTCCAGCGGAACCAGTATAAGATCAAGATACTGAACACGATCAACTTCAAGAAGTCCCACCATTATAACCCCTTTGCGTATCTCCACAGTGAAAAGGACATTCTGAAGCTGGTCACGACCCTCATTGCCAACACGCAGGGGGACGGGAAATCCGGCGACGACTTCTGGCGCAAGGCGGAGACGCTGCTCTACACGGCGCTCATCGGGTATATCTACTACGAAGCGCCGGTTGAGGAGCAGAACTTCGCCACCCTCATCGAAATGATCAACACCATGGAGGTGCGGGAGGACGACGAGGACTTCAAAAATCCCGTCGATCTGATGTTTGAAGAACTGGCAAAACGGGAGCCGCATCACTTCGCCGTGCGCCAATATGCCAAATATCGCTTAGCGGCAGGCAAAACAGCGAAGTCGATTTTAATTAGCTGCGGCGCGCGCCTCGCTCCCTTTGACATTCAGGAGCTGCGGGAGATCACGGCGTATGACGAGCTGGAGCTGGACACGCTGGGCGACCGGAAAACGGCGCTGTTTATCATCATTTCCGACACAGACGACACCTTCAACTTCCTTGCCAGCATGGTCTATACCCAGCTATTCAACCTCCTGTGCGACAAGGCGGACGACGTGTACGGCGGCAGGCTGCCCGTCCATGTGCGCTGCCTCATCGACGAGTGCGCCAACATCGGGCAGATTCCCAAGCTGGAGAAGCTGATGGCCACCATCCGCAGCCGCGAGATCTCCGCCTGCCTTGTCTTGCAGGCACAGAGCCAGCTCAAGGCGCTCTACAAGGACAACTGCGACACCATCATCGGCAACTGCGACAGCTCCGTGTTCCTCGGCGGCAAGGAGCCGACCACATTAAAGGAGCTGTCCGCCGCGCTGGGCAAGGAAACCATTGACACCTTCAACACCGGCGAAAGCCGCGGCAGAGAGGTTTCCCACAGTCTGAACTATCAGAAGCTGGGCAAGGAGCTGATGAGTCAGGATGAGCTTGCCGTTCTCAATGGCGGCAAATGTATCTTGCAGCTGCGCGGCGTCAGGCCGTTTCTATCCGACAAATACGACATCACAAAACACCCCAACTACAAGTACCTCTCCGACGCGGACCCGAAAAACGCCTTTGACATTGAAAAATTCCTCTCCACAAAGCTCAAGCTGAAGCCGGAGGAGGAATTTGAGGTCTTTGACGCGGGCGCGGCAGCAGGTTCAGAATCCGCCTGAACGGGCGGATTTTTATATATACATCAGACACCCATTCCGTAAAGGAGGACGCCGACAATGCAAGAGATACAGGCGAAACGCAAAGTCGGAGGAAAGCACAACCGAAAATTTGAAAGGAGAAGCCGGAATCGACAGCCGCACAGCGCGGCCAGCTTATTCCGGCTTTGCGGTTTCCATCGTAAAAACCAAAAAGAAACGATTCCGGCACATAAAATATGGATTTCTTCAATAGCGCAGTCGATGTGTTGCAGACCCTCGTCATTGCCCTCGGTGCCGGTCTTGGCATCTGGGGCGTCATCAACCTGCTGGAAGGTTACGGAAATGATAATCCGGGGGCAAAATCGCAAGGGATGAAACAGCTCATGGCGGGCGGCGGTGTGGCGCTCATCGGTATGATCCTCGTGCCGCTGCTCAAAGGGCTGTTCGGTTAATCCCGTCCATGCCGCAATGTAAAACCCTTCGCCCCTGCCCGCCTGACGCGGGCGGGGGCGGGAAAGGAGGGCTGACCCATTGGATTTGATATGGGAAAAATTCACCGAATGGCTCAAGGAGCTGTTGGTCGGGGGCATCATGGACAACCTCACCGGCCTCTTTGATAACGTCAACGCCAAGGTCGCGGAGGCGGCGGGACACATCGGCAGCACCCCGCAGGCGTGGAACGCCAATATTTACAGCATGATACGCTCCCTCTCGGACAACCTGATCCTGCCCATTGCAGGCGTGATTCTCGCCTTTGTGATGACGCTGGAGCTGATACAGCTTATCGCGGACCGCAATAACCTCCACGACATCGACACATGGGTATTCTTTAAGTGGGTATTCAAGACAGCGGCAGCCGTGCTCATTGTGTCCAACACATGGAACATCGTCATGGGTGTGTTTGAGGCGGCGCAGAGTGTGGTAAACAGCGCCTCCGGCATCATCGTCGGAAACACCTCCATCAACCTTGCCGACCATATCGCAGACCTCGAGGCGCGGCTGCTGGAGATGAACGTGTGGACGCTTTTGGGGCTGTGGCTGCAATCCTTCGTGGTGGGCTTCACCATGTGGGGGCTGACCATCTGCATTTTCATCATCATCTACGGCAGAATGATCGAGATTTACCTCGTCACCAGCATCGCGCCCATTCCCATGGCCACCATGATGGGCAAGGAATGGGGCGGCATGGGGCAGAATTATCTCCGCTCCCTGTTGGCTTTGGCGTTTCAGGGCTTTCTCATCATCATCTGCATCGCCATCTATGCGGTGCTGGTACAGAATATGCTCATCGACGACAACATTTCCACGGCCATCTGGCTGTGCATGGGCTACACGGTGCTGCTCTGCTTCACCCTGTTCAAAACCAGCAGTCTCGCAAAGTCAATTTTCAACAGTCATTGACGGAGGTACATCATTATGGCATACGTTCCCGTACCCAAAGACCTGAACGCGGTCAAGACCAAGGTGCTGCTGAACCTGACGAAGCGCCAGCTCATCTGCTTTGGCGCTGGTGCGGCGCTGGGCGTTCCGCTGTTCTTCCTGCTCAAAGCCCATACCGGCGTCAGCACGGCGGCGATCTGCATGATCCTGCTCATGCTGCCCTTTTTCCTGCTGGCCATGTATGAGAAGAACGGACAGCCCCTTGAAAAGATCGTCCGCAACATCGTGCAGGTCTGCTTCCTGCGCCCCAAGCAGCGCCCCTACGCAACCAATAATTTCTACGCCGTTCTGGAACGGCAGGACAATTTAGACCGGGAGGTGTATCGCATTGTCCACCCGCACAAAACTCACCCGCGCCGAACGCAGGCAGATCGAGGCCGCCATCGCAAGAGCGAAGCGGCAGGATAAGAAACAGAAGTCCGCGCAGGACAGCATCCCGTTTCAGCGGATGTTCCCCGACGGCATCTGCCGCGTGACGGACAGCTACTACACGAAAACCGTCCAGTTTCAGGACATCAACTATCAGCTCAACCAGAACGAGGACAAGACCGCTATCTTTGACGGCTGGTGCGACTTCCTCAACTACTTTGACAGCTCCGTGCGCTTTCAGCTCTCCTTTGTGAATATGTCCGCCAACAAGGACAATTACGCAAGGTACATCACCATCTTGCCGCAGGGCGACGATTTTGACAGCATCCGTCTGGAATATACCCAGATGCTCCAGAACCAGCTTGCCCGCGGCAACAACGGCCTCATCAAGACCAAGTACCTGACCTTCGGCGTGGAGGCGGACGGGCTGAAAGCCGCAAAGCCAAGGCTGGAGCGCATCGAAACGGACATCCTCAACAACTTCAAGCGTCTCGGCGTGGCGGCGGAGCCGATGAACGGCACGGAGCGGGTGCGGCTGCTGCACGGGATGCTGCACATGGACGAGCAGGAGCCGTTCCGCTTCTCGTGGGACTGGCTGGCATCATCGGGCCTTTCGGTCAAGGACTTTATCGCACCCAGCTCCTTTGAGTTCCGCACCGGCCGCTCCTTCGGCGTCGGCAGGCGCATCGGCTGCGCCAGCTTCTTGCAGATTTTAGCGCCGGAGCTGAACGACCGAATGCTGGCAGACTTCCTCGACATGGAAAGCTCCCTTATCGTCAGTATGCACGTCCAGTCCGTGGATCAGGTCAAGGCCATCAAGACCATCAAGCGGAAGATCACGGATTTGCAGAAGATGACCATTGAGGAGCAGAAAAAAGCCGTCCGCGCCGGATACGACATGGACATCATCCCCTCGGACCTTGCCACCTACGGCACGGAGGCGAAGAAGCTGCTGCAAGACCTGCAAAGCCGCAACGAGCGAATGTTCCTGCTGACCTTTATTGTGGTCAACACCGCAGGCAGCCGCCAGCAGCTTGACAACAACGTGTTTCAGGCGGCCTCCATCGCCCAGAAGTACAACTGCCAGCTTACCCGCCTTGATTTCCGTCAGGAGGAGGGGCTGATGTCCTCTCTGCCGTTAGGGCTGAACCAGATCGAGATACAGCGGGGCTTGACCACATCAAGCGTCGCTATTTTTATCCCCTTTACCACGCAGGAGCTGTTTCAGGACGGCAAGGAAGCTCTGTACTGCGGGCTGAACGCGCTGTCGAACAACCTCATCATGGTAGACCGCAAGCGTCTCAAGAACCCCAATGGCCTCATCCTTGGTACGCCCGGCAGCGGCAAGAGCTTTGCCGCAAAGCGGGAGATTGCCAACGTGTTCCTCGTTACTGACGATGACATTATCATCTGTGACCCCGAAGCCGAATACGGGCCGCTGGTGGAGCGCCTGCACGGGCAGGTCATTAAAATCTCCCCCACAAGCCCGCATTACATCAACCCTATGGACTTAAACCTCAATTACAGCGACGATGAAAACCCGCTGAGCCTGAAATCCGACTTCATCCTCTCCCTCTGCGAGCTGATCGTGGGCGGCAAGGACGGCCTCATGCCGGTGGAAAAGACCATCATCGACCGCTGTGTGCGCATGGTGTACCGGGATTATCTCAGCGACCCGAAGCCTGAGAATATGCCGATTCTGGAGGACTTGTATAACGAGCTGCGGCGGCAGGAGGAAAAGGAGGCGCAGTACATCGCCACGGCTTTGGAAATCTACGTTTCCGGCTCTCTCAACGTGTTCAACCACCGCACCAACATCAACATTGAAAACCGCATTGTCAGCTTCGACATCAAGGAGCTGGGCAAGCAGCTCAAGAAGATCGGGATGCTCATCGTGCAGGACGCCGTGTGGAATCGAGTGACCATCAACCGGGAAGCCCACAAATCCACCCGCTACTACATTGACGAAATGCACCTTTTGCTGCGCGAGGAGCAGACCGCCGCATACACGGTGGAAATCTGGAAGCGCTTCCGCAAATGGGGCGGTATCCCCACCGGCATCACGCAGAATGTCAAAGACCTGCTCTCCTCCCGCGAGGTGGAGAACATCTTTGAAAACAGCGATTTCATCCTCATGCTCAATCAGGCCAGCGGCGACCGGCAGATTCTCGCCAAGCAGCTCAATATCTCCCCGCATCAGCTCTCGTATGTCACCCACAGCGGTGAAGGCGAAGGGCTGCTTTTTTATGGCAACGTTATCCTGCCCTTCGTAGACCGCTTCCCCCGCGGGGAACTCTATGACCTGCTCACCACCAAGCCGCAGGAACAGACTGCATAACAAGATATGGAAAGGAATTGCACGATGGAAAACAAACTGATGATTTTTGAAAACGACGCCTTTGGAAAGGTGCGAACGCTGAACCTCAACGGCGAGCCGTGGTTCGTAGCGGCGGATGTGTGCAAAGCGCTGGAACTGGGGAATCCGAGCATGACGGTTGAGCGTCTGGATGATGATGAAAAGGGTATCAGCACTATTGATACCCTTGGCGGGAAACAGCGCATGGCAATCATCAACGAACCCGGACTGTATTCGCTGGTGATCACCTCCCGCAAGCCGGAGGCAAAGGCGTTCAAGCGCTGGATCATCCATGAGGTCATTCCGGCCATCCGCAAGCACGGCGTGTATATCACCGACGAGAAGCTCAAGCTGTTCGCCGAGCACCCTGAGCTACTGGACGCGCTGATGAAAAGCCTCTACGCCGCCCATGCGGAGAACCTGCGGCACAGGGCGGAGCGCCAAACGCTGCTGCCCAAGGCGGATTACTACGACGCCTTTATGGACGCGGACGGCTGCACCAACCTTCGCACCACGGCAAAGGAGCTGAATGTGCCGGAGCGCTGGTTTGCCCGCTTTCTCCAGCAGACCGGCTTTCTCTACCGCAGCCCTGCGGGGAACCTCATGCCCTACGCCATCCCCCGCAACCGCGGGCTGTTCCGCGTGAGGGATTATGTCCGCAACGGTCACGGCGGCGCGTACACCCTCATCACCCCCATGGGCAAGAGCCTGTTCCGGGAGCTGCTCCGCTGCGGCGAGGCGCTTCCAACTGATTGATTAAACGAATAAGGAGCGTAACACCATGAAAAAAGAAAATCTGTACCTGATCCACGGCGAGGACTATCTGCGCCACATCGAGGAAAAGCTGGAGCTGCTGTGGATGGCGACCATCCTCATGCACTACATCAAAAACGGAGCCGAGAAGGACGGCTATCTGGACCTGGTACGCAGATCCACCCTCGACTTTGACGAGCGCTGCGAGGAGATGTTCAGTTCTTGGGGCAGGGCGCTCAATTACCTCAAGTCCCGTGACCTTGCGGACCTGTCCGACCTCATCGAAAACGACCTGATCGAGCCGGAATATGCCGGTTATGTCCCTGCAGAAAATCCCTGCTGCCCCGGCGAACGCTGCTGCGAGTATGCCGAGCGCATGGAGCGCGAATACGCCGCAGAGCGTGAGGCGGACGAGGACAATGAGGACGCCGACGTATTTGAGTATGACGGAGAACCGGCCATATCCGAGCTGACCGGCGTGTGCAGGGACATCCTCACGGCTGTCGAGGGGCTTACCACGCTTCTAAGGGATGAGTTCGACTATGCAGGCTGACCGCATTTACTGCGGCGACGCCCTGACCGTGCTGAAAACCCTGCCGGACAATTCCGTGAACTGCTGCATCACCTCGCCACCCTACTACGCACTGCGGGATTACGGCGTAGATGGGCAGATCGGGCGGGAGGAAACCCCGGCGCTGTATGTGGAACGCCTGACTTCCATTTTTCGGGAGGTCAGGCGCGTTCTCACGCCGGACGGCACCCTCTGGCTCAACATCGCGGACACCTATGCCGGAAAGGGCAATCAGGGGGATAGCCTCGACCCCAAGTACCCCAACGGCAGGACCGGTCAGGCGGTCGCCCTCAACGGCAAGGTGGAGGGCTGCAAGGCAAAGGACATGATCGGCATCCCGTGGCTGCTGGCGTTCGCGCTGCGCGCAGACGGCTGGTATCTGCGCTCGGACATCATCTGGATGAAAGCGAACCCCATGCCGGAAAGCACCAAGGACAGGCCAAGCCGCTGCTATGAGCATATTTTCCTGCTGTCCAAGTCCCGCCGCTATTACTATGATGCCGCCGCCATCGCGGAGCCGGTTGCGGCCTCCACTCCTGCGCGGATGAAGCGCGGATTTGGTGCAGGCAACAAGTATTCCGCGGATATTCCCGGTCAGAAGCACCAACACCTCAACGACCACCGCCCGAACGGGTACGCCGATGAGGACATCCCGCAGCTTCGCAACAAGCGGGACGTGTGGCAAATCAACACCGTGCCGTACCGGGGCAGGCATTTCGCCGCTTTCCCGCCAAAGCTGGCGGAAACCTGCCTGCTGGCAGGCTGCCCGCCCGGAGGCGTGGTGCTGGACCCCTTCCTCGGCTCCGGCACTACGGCGGCGGTGGCAAGGCAGCTTGGCCGGCACTACATCGGCATTGAGCTGAATCCCGAATACTGTACGCTGGCAGAGAAACGGATCGGAGGTGTCGCGGTATGAACGCCTACACTCGGCAGGATCTGAGCGTCATGCAGGCGTGGCCGCTGGAGCGGAAAATTCGCGTGACGCAGGCGAAGATCATTGAATGGTATCACCACTACGGCGGCAAGGTCGCCGTTTCCTTTTCGGGCGGCAAGGACAGCACCGTGCTGCTGGATCTTGCGCGGCGGGCGTTCCCCGACATTCCCGCCGTATTTGTGGACACGGGGCTGGAATACCCGGAGATACGGGAGTTTGTGAAAACCGTACCCAATGTAACGTGGCTGCGGCCTGAAATGCCCTTTTCAAAGGTCATATCGGAATACGGCTATCCCGTCGTTTCCAAGGACGTGGCACGGCGCGTTCGCTATGCAAAGCGTGGCAGCCCGTGGGCGCTGTGCCATCTGAACGGATTAAACCGTGACGGTACGCCCTCAAAATACAATGAACGATACATGAAATGGCGTATCCTGCTGGATGCGCCGTTTTTCGTTTCCGACGCCTGCTGCGCCGTGATGAAGGAGCGGCCCCTGCACAGATATAACCGGGAAACCGGTAGAAAGCAGATCATTGCGACCATGGCCTGTGAGAGCGCACGCCGCCAGAGCGTCTATCTCAAAATCGGCTGCAACGCCTATCACAAGCGGGACCCCACCTCTCAGCCCATGTCCTTCTGGATCGAGCAGGATGTTTTGGAATATCTCAGAATGACCGGTATCCCGTATGCCTCCGTCTACGGCGAGATCGTGGAGGAAAACGGCAGGCTGACCACCACCGGCGCGAAGCGCACCGGCTGTATGTTCTGTATGTTCGGTGTTCATCTGGAAAAGGAGCCGAACCGCTTTCAGCGCATGGCGCTGACACATCCCAAGCAGTACGATTTCTGTATCCATAAATTGGGCTGCGGTAAAGTGCTGGACTTTCTCGGCGTACCGTATGCCCCGAACGGAGGTGAAACCCCATGAGCAAACGCTCACCCCGGCTGCTGTTCACGCAGGAGGAGCGGACAGCGCCGGAACTGGAAAAGGCTATCCGAAAAGCGGACAAGCGCATGAAGAAGCTGGAAAAGGCCGAGGCGAAGATACCCAAGAAAACCGTAAAGAAAAAGCAGCGCGTCGTTGACCCGAAAACCGGCACGGTCACAACGCGCCTTTCCTTTGAGGAGGTGGACAAGAAGCGGCCGCCCTCCAAGCTCACCCATGCCCTGCGGGACGCGCCCGGTGCGGCGGCGCTGTCTGCCGTACACCGGGAGATTCGGGAGCATGAGCAGGACAATGTGGGTGTGGAGAGCGCCCACGGCGTGGAGCAGGCGGTGGAGCGCGCCGTGCGCCTTGCCCAGCACGCCCACCGCTCCCACAAGGAGAAGCCCTACCGCCGCGCGGACCGGGCCGAGGCCAAGGCAGACCGCGCCAACCTCCGTGCGCTGGACAAAACGGCGCAGTACCATGACCCGCAGTTTTCCAGCAATCCCTACTCCCGCTGGCAGCAGAAGCAGGCCATCAAGAAGGAATACGCCGCCGCCAAAGCCGGAAAAAGCGCCGGGAATACGGTCAGAGCCTCCGAAGCCACGGCAAAGGCGGCGCGGAAAGCCGCGGAGAACACAAAGAAAGCCGGCGAGTTCATCGCCCGTCACAAAAAGGGCTTTCTTATCGTGGGCGGCATCGCCGCCATGCTGGTCCTCATCCTCTGCACCGTGTCCTCCTGCTCCATGCTGATTCAGGGCGGGGCAACCGGCGTCAACGTGTCCACCTATCCCAGCGAGGACGCGGATATGCTGGCGGCAGAGGCGCAGTATTGCGCCATGGAAGCGGAATTGCAGCAGTATCTCGACACCTACGAAAGCACCCACGACTACGATGAGTACCATTTTGATCTGGACGACATCGAGCATGACCCCTATGTGCTGATCTCCGCCATCACCGCCCTGAAAGGCAAGGAGTGGACGATAGCCGAGGTCGGCGGCATCTTGGAGATGCTGTTTGAAAAGCAGTACATCCTAACGGAAACCGTCACCACGGAAACCAGATACCGCTCTGAAACGCGCACCGGCTACTATACCGATGCGGAGGGCAATCTGCACAGCTATGAATATACCGTGCAGGTGCCGTATACCTACTACATCTGTACCGTGAAGCTGGAAAACTTCAACCTCTCCCAT
>OOCH01002555.1_pt1 | contig 11094 bp, 10 predicted proteins | sample 1671641 | NCBI WGS metagenome assembly OOCH01 (sample SAMN06348177, study PRJEB24527) | human gut metagenome | biome: human gut; feature: ankylosing spondylitis patient; material: feces | host: Homo sapiens | place: China | collected 2015-10
CTTGATGAGTCTGATGTTGAATTACCTCCTCCCCCACCGCCCGAATACCCTCCGTTGTCTATAACCGGATCTGTTATCTGCGGGGCGTCACCGTCCTCCGGATTATCACTGTCTATTACAACATGAAAAGGATTCGATTTAGAACCATCACCAAAGTCATCTCCTGATGTAAAAATATCCGGATCCGAATTTTCTTTATCGGTATCAGCTTTATCAGGAGTCTTTTCATTCTCTGCCGGAGGTTCGGTACTCGTAGAATCATCCTCTTTTTCATCAAGGGTTAATGAGTTATCATTCTCATAAGATACTGACGGATCTGGATCCGTAAATCCTTCTTCAGGAGATGTAATCTCCGTGTTTTGAGTCTCTGTGGCAAAAACGGTAGCCGGAAGAAATATTATTGTCGTACACAATACTAATGCCGTTTTTACAAATAAATTTCTCATTATCGGGCAGTCCTTTCTCTTAAAACTCCTCCATCCATTTCATATACGTGGTCACATAAGATTCTGATATCCTCTTCATTATGGCTTGCCAGCAAAATGGTTTTTCCTGCTGCTTTTAAATCCAGCAGCAGTTCTCTTATTTCTTCCACGCCATGTTTATCCAGTCCATTAAACGGCTCATCCAGGATCAAAAACAGAGGATCTTCCATAATGGCCTGTGCAATACCAAGGCGTTGACGCATTCCAAGGGAATATTTTCCGACGGGTTTCTTCATGTCCGGATCCAACCCTACCCTTTTTAAGACTATGCGGATATCGGCCTTTGAGATCCGGCCATTCATGTCTGCCAGGATCTCCAGATTTTTAAAGCCCGTATATTGTGTAAGAAAACCGGGAGTCTCGATAATAACTCCAAGACTTTCAGGAAAATCCACATCATGGCCTATTTTTTTTCCAAATACAAAAATAGTGCCCGTAGTTACAGGAAGAAACCCACAGATGCATTTCATAAGGACGGTCTTTCCTGAACCATTATTTCCAACAATCCCATAGACGTTCCCTGTTTTCAGGGAAAGATTTACTTGCTCTTTGCGGATCACAGGCCAGATTAAATGTCCCTTCAGATTTCTTCCAATCTTCCATATAAAACACCTCCCAGAATTCCCAGCATTACGAATAAAAACAACAGTAGAAATAGCCAAACTCCTATTTTGTCCGGTCCCCAATTTTCATCAGCCAGTATCCATTCTACTGGATAAAACCATATCTGATTTTTAAAATAGCGGTCATGAAGAATAATTCCGAAATAGAAGCTTACAAAAGGGATTCCATATACCATGTAAGCAGAATCCCATAAAATCCCGCAGCTTCCACCGAAAGTACTTATGATACTTCCGATAAGTCCTGTCCGGAATGCCTTCATGAGCAAGTCCAGAAGTGCTTCTTTCTGAATAGCACCCTGTATCTCCAGTGGATAGAACACAATAAAATTGATAAAAAGTACCGTTAGTATAGCTAATATCCAGACCATAAAACCAGACATCATAATAGAAAAGACTTTACCTTCGACATACTGTCTGCGGGTCGTTCTGGGAAGTATCTCCTTTAAAAATCCACTTTTATATTCTTGCATAATGGAATCACTCCATGGCAATACGGCCGCTACCGGAATGGCAAAAGATACTGCCTGACTTTTTAAGGAACCTTCCAGTATACTGATAAAAGTACCACATGTCAGTGCTTTTTTTAAGCTGGGATAAGTCTGTCCAATGGCTATGGAAATGCAGGCTATCAGCCATGCTGCCAGAAAATTCTTATTAAAAAACATACGTTTTGTTTCACCCCACATAGGTTTTCCCCCCTCCGATCATGTCTTTTCTCCAAGAAATTCAAAGGTATATTTTTTCATCCGGTTAATTGCAAAAACTGCAAGAAGAACTAAAATACCCAGAAAAAACATGTAGGAATGCGTGATTTTCGGAAGCAATGGGTCATAACCCAAGTTATGTTTTCCGTATACTGCCTGGTTCAGAGGACTGATCCAGCAGATTAATACATTTACCTGATACATTTCGTATTTTTCTTTATGTAAAATTGCAGCCAGTACTTTCGGGTCCAATAAAAAACCAAAGACACTGTAAAGAAGGCCAAAAATCATCCCCTTAGTCTTCCCTTTATAAAGATTTCCTACAAGGATTACAAAGCTTAAGGTCAGCGAATAACAAAACAGAAGGAAGAAAACCTGCAGCATACAGCCATAGGGTGAGATACTTTCCATGACCCTTACTGTAGAAGGGACCTGCAGGTTTTTTCCTAATTCTGAATAACCAAGCATGGCCGCAGTTTCGCTCCACAGATTACCTGGATAACTCTTTTTCATACACAGCACGGCCGTAAACAGCAGCATCAAAACCGTATATAAAACAGTTACAAGAATAACATAAATGAATTGACCTAAAAGCCATTTCCTCTTGGTTGTCCGGGTCAGCTGGTATGGAGTAATAGGTGTCATCTTCGGCAGGTCAGAAAACATAAGAAGCAAGAGCAGTGAACTGGACAGTACTGCTATCCCATCCCCAAATGTCCAGATAAATGGTTCAATGGCCTGTACCGGTGTATCGTAGGTCTCCATTACAACCATGATTCTGCCTGTAAGCAGGAAACTAAGTACAAATTCTAACAGAAATATAAAAATAACTCTTGGATTGCGTAAAAATCCGAAGAAATTGTACCTTACAATTCCAAATACCTGTCTCATGTCAGTAACCCAGATTCCGGTCTATGATACTGCCATCCACGGCATTAATGGTAAGGAAGCTTTCATTCGGATCTTTACTGGTATTTGATTCTGTTTCTCCGTTATATTCACTTTCTGAAGTCATGCTGCCGAAAAAATCCCAGACGGGGATCATAATACCTGTGTGTGCGTCAGTAGACGGCTCATATATTCTGGCATAACCAAGAACAATCCGATCAATATTATAGACTCTGGAATTTTCATATTGCATATTATCAGCGTTTGTTACCACCATCATTTTTTCATAAATTTTCATAATCTCGCTGAATGAAAGAAGATTTAAATTCTCTGTCTTTATGTTACCAATTGTGTAGGGATTTGAATAAGTCATGCTTTCTATGCCATCTTTATCGACATAGAAACAGAGACTTTCATAAGACCATGTTTCCATTGTGCTATCCATATCTTCCAATGCCCCACCGTCTGCAATTGTCTGAGTTACCGGCACACCATTTATGGTACGTGCATAATCAATTCTATATCCATTTCCAAAATTACCTGAACTATTATCGCCTTCAAAACTTTTGCACACCGCGTAATTCCAGTTAGAAAACTGTAAATCTGTGATGCCCATTTTTTCAACTTTTTCCTTTACAAGTTTTTTTGCTTCATCCAGGGACAGCCCGATAGATTCTTCTATGGGTTTTTCTTCCTCTTCAGAATATCCGTAATCACACCACATTGCATCCTCCGGTATTTTTTCCCCGCCCTTGTTTGCTGCTTTCTTGATCTTGACTGACAAGGTATCGGAGCCAGTGTAAGATGTTATATAATAGTATTGTGAATCGTCTGGCATTTGTGCAATACAATCGAAATAATTTCCGGCAACAGGTTTTGCCTCTGTCAGGGTTTTCTTTTCCGGAGCAGTTTCGTATTCCTGTTCCCATGTCTCAATATCTTCATAGATATCATAGACATAATTCCCATCATCATCTGTTCCATAGTTATACGGATCCAGGTTTCCGTTTGCAACGTCTTCTTTTAGTTCATCCAGAGTTTTTTTAATTTCATCCTTTGTCTTCACGTAATAGCTATCCATGGTATAAAGTTTTGCCTCTGAGAAGAATGCGTTTGTAATACGGTCGAGAAGCTCCTGGGTAACTTCTGCCGCGGTGACAGAAATAGCAGATATCTTTTCCACTTCCGGAATTTCTACGCCTGCATCTGTATTTACCACGAGCTTGGCACTGTCATCTTCCACATGGCTTTTATAATTTTGAGGAGCATCAATGAGATTCCTGATGGTTGTCTTTGACTCTGAACCGTCATCGTTCTTACTTTCAGATGCTTCTCCTTTAGAACCGCTAACATCATCCGCTTCCGTATAAGCATCTACAGCCTTGCTCCCCTTCGGCTTTACCAAAGAAGAATCCGGGGTCTGTGCGCATCCTGTAAACATTCCAATACAAAGCACTATTCCTGCAAACTTTCTTATGTTTTTTCTCATTTCTGGTAATATCTCCTTTCTAAGGTTGTTATAAGTATATCATCGAGCATTACACCAAATCTTTCGCGATTTGTAACTGATATGTAAACGTTAGTGTGATTACCAGAAAACAGAGACGGTAGTTCCTTTTCCCGGATTGCTTTCAATCTTCAGTTGGAAATCGTGCAGTTCTATAATTTTCTGACATAAAGAAAGACCGAGCCCTACACTTCCTTTTGCCCTGGAACGAGATTTGTCTACCATATAAAATGGTTCCGTCACCATTTCCAGATCCTCTTTCGGTATTCCCTTTCCAAAATCCTGAACCATCAGATGGTCTGGGGTTACCTCAAGCACAATTTTTGATTCTTTCCTGGAAGCTTTGACTGCATTATCAACTAGATTTGTCACTACACTTATCATTAAGTCCTGATCAAACTTCTTTACTAATTCTTTTGGTTCACAAAATACATCAAGAGAGATGTTTTTTTCTTGAAGCCTGCAATCAATGAGTTCTTTTACTTCTTTCAGGAAATTATCCACCTGTATTTCCACTGGATTGAATGAGTCTTCCGAAGCTTCGTAGAGTCCGGTTAATTCCAGCATTTTCATAGAAAGTCTTGAAAGCCTGCGACATTCATTTTCAATATAAATCAGAGCCTTCTCCTGCCTTTCCGGGGTTAGGCGCACAGTAAGCAATGTATCTGCATAGCCTATGATTGCAGTCATTGGGGTCTTCAGCTCATGAGCCAGACTTCCAATAAGCTGTTTTTGTGTCCGGTTTATGTTAGAAAGACTTTCAATTTGTTCTTTTATTTTACCTGTCATAAAATTAAAGGTTGCACCTACCTGCGCAAGTTCTGTATTTCCCTCTGACGGTACTTTAAAATCATAAATACCTTCAGAAACAAGAAGCGTAGCTTCTCTTAGGCTTGTAAGCGGTGCTGTGATTTTTCGAAGGCTCAAATAAAGGATAATTCCCATCACCACGATCAAAGATAAAGTAAATCCACCCGTCTGAAAAAACAGCAGATGACTTTTTTCTATTACATCTGTTATATCTTTATAAGTAACAATCTGATATCCCATATTTACATTTCCATAGTAAAATAACAAAAGTGTCCTTCCATTTATCTGACTGATCATAGGGCCATGACCGTCACTGTTGCTGCCATGATTCACCATGTTTGCCTTACTTTTACATAATTCTCTTAACTTTTTTACGTCGAATTCATAAACAGTTCCATTATAGGTCGTTTTTCCATCGAGATATAAAACCGCGCTGTCATGAAAAACCTGCCGAAAAGCATAAGTAACTATTTGGGGGCGCATTTCGTTGTCGGCATTCTGTTTCTGATTGTCAGAAAGGCTTGTTTTATTTTCAAACTGTAAGATATTTGTTCTGAATATACTGCTTTCATAACTGTTGATATTCTGTATGCTCTGATTTTTCCACCTGTAAGTTGTATAGAAAAAAATTCCAGATGACAGCAGAAGCACCACGCAGATTACCTGTAAAAAAATTTTTGTAAATAGCTTCATAAATCCACCTCAAGTCGATAACCAATTCTGGGAATGGTTTTGATTTTATCCTGCCAGCCTAGTTTTTTTCTGATGCGTCCAACGTGTGCATCCACAGTTCTTGTTTCTCCGCAGAATTCCTCCTTCCACAGTTCCTGCAAGATCTGGCTTCTGGTAAGTGCTTTATTTGGGTTTTTTACGAACACCATAAGGCAGTTATATTCCATAGGTTTTAAATATATCTCTTCTCCATTTTTCGTAACTATGTGACTTACGGTATCAATTATGACATCGTCTATCTGAATCTGTTTCGGTGCCGTTCCATAACGATCTAATACTTTTTCCAAACGCACCATTACCTCCAGCATTTCAAAAGGTTTTACTATGTAATCCTCGGCTCCGTCTTTTAACCCTTTTACTTTACTTGTAACATCAGCCTTTGCCGTAAGAAATATAACCGGAATACCAAACTTTTTTAATTCCGGTAAAAGGGTATAACCATCCTTTCCCGGAAGCATAATATCCACAAGTGCGCACTGAAATTCATGGTCCTGTACGACGCCTTCACTTGCATCATTTCCATCCAGATAACCTACTGTTTCATAACCAGCAGCTTCCAGATTCATACAAAGCAGATCATTGATTGCCATTTCATCTTCTATCACCAGTATTCTTGCTTTCATAATAATGTTCCTTTCATTTTACACAAACCCGATTATTTCTTTATTGTGCGTGATTTTTACTATTACAATTATACACTAATTTCAGTACTGCGAACGTAACCGATTTGTAAAGAAAAAGGAATCACGTTGATTTATTAAGAAGATATGATAGTCTGTGATGCTACCGTTTCAATCGCACCACATGGTAAAACGGAGGTGCACAATGGACGCAAAACGGAAAGAAAGCATGTCTATCATGAAGAAGATCATGATCGCGATGGTAACAGGAATTCTATTAGGAGTTGTTTGCTTGTGGCTGCGTGAATCACTAACAGCAGGCGGCAATGAAGGAACGTGGAAGCTGATCAATCGAATCTTCTTTCAGGACATCACACAGGAAAAGGGATTTTATTCCCTTGGATTATTCTATATCATACAGCAGTTATTTATGAGAGGTCTGCAGCTGGCAATCGTACCACTTGTTTTATCATCATTAAGCCTTGCATTATGCAGCATGGCAGATCCAAAGAGACTTGGAAAGATCGCAGGAAAGACAATTGGAACATTCGTAGGGTTTTATGTATGCGGTGCAACATTAGCTGGATTGTTTGCATACTTTATCAAATCCATGGGATGGTTCTCTGTGAATCTTCCAGAAACAACAACTTCTAATGTAGCAACACTGGAGGCATATAATCCATTGACAACAGTGATCAATGCGGTGCCATCAAATGTTGTGGAAGTACTTGGTTCAAACAACAGCATTCTGGCAGTTGTTGTAGTAGCTGTGATCTTAGGGCTTTCAATGAATGCTCTGGGAGACAAAGCAGCAACCATTAAGAGTTTATTACAGAATCTCAATGATATCGTACAGGTATATATGGACTTTTTGATCAACAAGGTCAGTCCAATTGCGATCTTCTGTATGTTAGCCAGAACATTTGCAACTTATGGAACAGAATATATCAGACCAACGTTAACATTTATGATCGCAACGATCTTTATCAGTTTAGCATTGGTTGTAACGATTTATCCAATCGGTATCTTCCTCTTAACCGGCTTAAATCCATTTAAGTTTGCAAAGAAGATTTTTAAAGTTGGAATGTTCGCAGCAGCGACTCAGTCATCTGCAGCAACACTTCCTTTAAACAGAAAAACATGCATGGAAGAACTTGGATGCAGCAAGGAAATCAGTAGTTTCGTACTTCCAATGGGAATGACTATTAATATGAACGGAACAACTGCCATGCATATGGTTGCGATTACATTTATCGCAACAGCAGCTGGGATCAATATCACACCAACCCAGCTGATCACAGCAGCATTCCTGTCTATTTGTGTAGCGATGGGAACACCTGCGATTCCGGTAGCTGGAACAACATTGATCTTTGTTATCATGTCAGGATTAGGATTAAGTTCTGATCTTTGTATGGTAGCATATGCATTAGTACTTGCGATCAGTTATCTGCCGGGTATGGCTGTAATTACATTGAACGTTGTTGGTGATGCGGCAACGACTGTGATTGTCAGCTATAAAGAAAATGAATTAGACAAAGATGTCTATAATAGTTAAAACACTCCATATAAAAATAAAATCCATATAATTTACAAAACTCCATATAATATGTCAAGAAAACTGTACACCGATCAGGCGTACAGTTTTCTTGTTTGGTAATAATAGTGATAAAACTGGATATTGTATGCATAAATTTGACAAAAACTGGGCAAAATGTTATAATATTAAAATCATTATATAGAATTTCCAGAATATTCTGTATATGGAATCTTAACAGAGTACGCCAATCCATCAAGAATCAGATTGGCAGCAAAATCAAGATTAGTGCAAACAGAGGACGACATAAATTTGTAACAGCTAAGGGAGTGATCACACAGACATATCCTAATATCTTTTTGGTAGAGTTAGAGAATGCAGATGGCAATGACCAGAATAAAACTGTAAGTTTCAGCTACCAGGACGTGATCACAAGAGATGTCCGTATGATGTTATTAGAAAACTAATGGGTGATGCATAGAATCCTTCTTGTCTGAATATATTTGTATATACAGACAGGGAGGAATTTTTTTATGGATTTTGAAAAGAAAGAATTTTATGGGATCGTGGCGAAAGCGAAGAAACAGATGCAGATCACGATCGATCAGGACTGCAATGTTGCAGATACAAAACCAGATGTAGAAAAGATGATCCAGACCAGAGGAATCGTAAAGATACAGGAAACGGAAATGATGGTTGACCGGGTAAGGATCAAGGGGGAATTTATATTTCAGGGACTATATGGTACAAATGATACGTCAGCATACCTTGAATCGCTAGAATATTCACTTCCGTTTGAGGAATATGTACATATAGAAGGAGTGCTCCCATCGGATTATGTAAAAGTAAAATATACGATCGATGACATCAATACGATTTTGATCAATTCAAGGAAAATAAGCATTCGTGTATTATTGACGTTTTCCTTTCAGATCACGGAAGAAATGAAAGAAAAAGGGATCATTGAAATTCATGAAGAAAATGTATCCGTGTTAAAGAAAGATGTACAGATCACAGATCTGATCGTAAATAAAAAGGATATCGCGAGATTAAAAGAAGAATTGGTACTTCCTGCAAATAAGGCGAACATTTATCAGATTTTATGGACACAGGTAGATATGGAAAATCTGCAGGCAAAAATTGGAGAGCACATGATCGAGATTCAGGGTGCAATGCATATATTTGTATTATATCTTGGAGAAGATGCCCAGATGCCGGTACAGTATGCGAGATGGGAGATTCCGGTAGATACGCAGCTGGAATGTTATGAATGTATGCCAGGAATGATCGGACGGATCGGGATGACACTCGGAGGACAGCAGTTGGAGATAAGACCTGATGAGGATGGAGAAGAAAGAATTATTTCTTTGGATGTTACGATCGACTGTGATATTAAAATTTATGAAGATCATAAGATTTCATATATTGATGACGGATATAGTATGGAAGAAACGCTAATTCCAGAATATCATATGTTCGATTTTGAGACACTGGTAGGAAAGAACCAAGCGGTGATGAAAGCAGACAAACGCTTTCGGCTGGAACAAGAGTTAGGAAAGCTGTTGCAAGTGTTATCCGTTAAAGGAAGTGCAACCGTAGACGATGTGGAAATGACAACACAAGGATTATCTGTAGAAGGTGTGTGGATGGCAGATGTCTTGTATCTGTCCACAGAAGATATGACACCAGTGATGAGCAGTTCTTATATGGAGCCGTTTACATTTTTTGTTGAGACGAAGAATCTGACTGGAAATGAGGACTATCAGCTGGATGTGCGGGTAGATCAGATGACAGCGATTCCAACAGAAGGAGAAGAGATAGAGATCAGAGCTTCTGTTTTATTTGATTTTATCGCTTTTCACAGAGTCAGACAGCGGATTATGACGGATATGAAGCAAGGACCGCTAGACTATGACAAAATACGTGAGATCCCAGGGATCGTTGGGTATATCGTCAAAGAAGGAGACACTCTATGGTCTATTGCCAAGGCGTATTTTACAACGGTTGAGAGCATTCGGGAGCAAAATGAGGACATTTCCGATATCAAACCAGGAGATAAGCTTTTAATCGTAAAAGAAATGAAAATATTTTAGCAAATAAGGATTGCATTTTTTTCAGAACAATACTATAATATTCTGTATACAAGGTGTGAGATAGAAACTATTTCACATAAGATAAAGGAGTGCATATGGATCATAGTATTGTTCTAAAATCATATGGAAAAATCAACCTTGGTCTGGATGTTTTAAGAAGACGCGAAGATGGATACCATGAAGTGCGTATGATCATGCAGACGGTTGGACTTTATGATGTGCTTACAATGAAGAAAAGGAAAGATGACAAGATTGAGATGACCTGTAATCTTTCGTTTCTGCCAACCGATGAACGTAATCTCGTTTATAAGGCTGTAAAACTCATAAAGGATAAGTATCATATTAAAGATGGAGTTGAGATCAATCTCAGCAAACGGATTCCGGTAGCAGCAGGTATGGCTGGCGGAAGTTCTAATTGCGCAGCAGCATTAAAAGGAATGAATCAGCTGTTTGATCTAGGATTATCGATTGATGAATTATGTGAGATAGGAGTAACGCTTGGAGCAGATGTTCCATACTGTATCTGGGGTGGTACAGCACTATCAGAAGGAATCGGAGAGAAACTTTCAAGGGTTGATGCGATGCCAGATTGCTATATTCTGATCGCAAAACCAGGGATCAGCGTATCAACAGCATTTGTATATAAGAACCTTGATCTTCCAGCACTTTCGAAGCATCCGGATATCGATGGAATGCTGGAGTGTCTGAAAGAGAAAGATCTTACAGGAATCTGTGATCGTCTGGAGAATGTACTGGAGACAGTCACAATCAAGGAATATCCGATCATAGAGAAAGTTAAGAAACATCTGATGGATCAGGGAGCAAAGGGAGCTTTAATGAGTGGAAGTGGACCAACGATCTTCGCGATTTTTGAGGATAAGAAAACAGCGGACGATGCAATGGAATCATTACGAAGTATTGAGGACATCAAACAGGCATACGTAGTAAGACCGATACAATAATGTATTTTCACAAATAAGAAAGCAGTATGGAAGATACATTGGAGAAAGTAGGAGGAGAAGAAACTATGAGCGATAAATTAAAGGTAAACATGAATGAATATCTGCCATTGAGAGATGTGGTTTTTAATACATTAAG
>OOCH01002559.1_pt1 | contig 11088 bp, 10 predicted proteins | sample 1671641 | NCBI WGS metagenome assembly OOCH01 (sample SAMN06348177, study PRJEB24527) | human gut metagenome | biome: human gut; feature: ankylosing spondylitis patient; material: feces | host: Homo sapiens | place: China | collected 2015-10
AAAGAGATCGGGATGTATCACATGATGAAGGAGTCCGCCGTAGAGAAGGCAAAGAGCCGTGCTGTCGAGAAGCTGAGAGAATCCTATCCCGGCAGCAGGCTTCAGGTATGGAGGGCTGTTCATCGTATGATGCGGAGGCCGGTCCTGCCGTCGGAGGAGGACAGTGAGCTGCGGCGCAATTTTCCGCAGTATGTCCGTGCTTTGGCAGAGGTCTATGCTATACTGGAGGAAGCCGTTGCAAGCGGAGAGCGATACTTAGGCGAGAATGAGAGTTCCAATACCTGTGAAAAGTAAAGCTGGAGGCGTATGTAAAGATTGTGGATGGTCCTCTTACTGCATAGCCGAATCTGCCGCCGACAGCGAAAACTGCCGAGCGGCAGTCTTACAATATGGGAAGATAAGTAGTCAACTCAAAATTTTTTACAAAATTCTTTGTAAGATTTTTCGTTTTTCGCAGTCTTATAAGTGAACGGGACAAGGAGGTGAGCAGGTGACGGACTTTGAACAGATATACAAAGACTATTTTCGGGATGTGTTCCTCTATGTGCGGCGGCTGTCCGGCGGGGACGAACGGCTGGCAGAGGATATTACCAGCGAAGCCTTCTTCCGTGCTCTTCGCCGCATTGACAGCTTTCGGGGGGATTGCGACATCCGGGTGTGGCTGTGTCAGATCGCAAAGAATTGTTACTATACCCATCTGAAACAAAGCCGCAGGACAGAGCACACAGCGGATATGGAACAGCTTATATCGGAAGCGGAGGAATCACCGGATGAAATGCTGCTGCGCAGCGAGAATGCCCAACAGGTAAAACATCTGCTGCATGAGCTTCCCGATCCGTACAAAGAGGTTTTCATGTGGCGTACCCTTGGCGAATTGAGCTTTAAGGAGATCGGGAAGCTGTTTCACAAGACGGAAAACTGGGCTTGCGTCACCTATCACCGCGCACGAAAAATGATCCAAAAGGGAATGGAGGTTGACAAAGATGAAAAATGAATGCAGTATCATCCGCGATATTCTGCCTCTGTATGTGGAAAACATGGTATCGGAGGATACGTCGGAGTTTGTAAAGGAGCATCTGGAAAGCTGTCCCGCCTGCCGTGCGGAGCTTGAAAAACTGCGGGAGCCTGTGGAGGTGCAAACAGAGCCGCAGCCCGACATGGACGCCGCGCCGCTGAAACGGCTGAAAAAGGCACTGCTGATGAAAAAGGTGCAGACCATCCTATGCACGGCGGCGGTGCTGCTGGCGCTGATGCTGTCGGTCATCTCCTTTTTGACTGCGCCGGAATACTTCACCTATTCGCCGGAGCTGGTGACAGTGACGGAGGAAGCAAACGGTGCGGTGACGCTCTCTTTCAGCAACGAGGTCACGAATTATAAGCTCCAACAAATCGCCGACCCCGATGATCGCAACACTGTCTACCATCTTGAGGTGTGGACCTCCGTATGGGACAGAGCGTTCCATAGACCCGGCGTACAGGCTGTGACCGCAGCACCGGAGAGCGGCAAGCCGCTTCTCGTTTATTTCACGCAGTTTATCAACGGACACGCCGAAAGCTCCAGCGATAGCTCGGTGTGCATCTACGGCACCGCGCCCGACAGCGGCGGCTGGGTCGCTTTGGCGGGGCTTTCTTTGGGCTATTGGCTGCTGTTCAACATCGCCCTGTTCCTGATCCTTACCGGGGTATGGTTCAAGCTGCGTAGGAAAGAAAAATCCCGCCGCCGGGTGGAGCGCCTGCTCCCGATACCTATCGCATACGGGCTGGGGCATCTGTGTGTCATGGGCTTTCGCACTGCATCCTGTTCGGAATGGCGCGACTTTCAACTGATCCTTGCAGTCGGCGTTCTGTTCTACTGCGCTATGCTGCTGGCATTGAGTATTTTTTATAATGTAAAAGAGCTGCGGGGTATAAAAAGAGAGGGTGAGAACGAATAGCGGTCTGACCATTTGGAAAGTAGGTGTACCATGAGAAAACTTGTGATCTTTTGCTTTGCCGTCTGTATGACCGTGCTTACGGTACTATCCCTGTTCAATTTTGCACAGGACGCAGAGGAAAGCATGATACTGGATAAGCGGGCGGTAATCCTCGAAAAGCCGGAGACATTGAGCAACCGCGAATTTTTGGGACAGATAGATACTGCACTCGGAAAGATCGGCGCAGACATTATGTACCGCTACGCGGAGCTGGATGGGGACAAGCCACTGTACCGCTACTATAAGACCAGCCATACCGACAGCTTTCTTTCCGTTTCTACCGGGAAAGGGAGCGTGAGGCTGGAATCGGACGAGTTCTTTTCCACTGCAAAGCAGCCGGGAGCTATGGCGCTGCATCTGTCCTCGCTGTTTCAAGATACCGCCATCTATCCACTCATGCAGGCGCAGCAGCATGACTTGACCGCCGCGACCTGGTATGTGGCGGAAGGGCAGCTTGACGCGGTGCTTCATGCGCTGAAAGGCTTGGGCTATTCCGTAACAGCAACCAACGAAAGGCTTTTGTCTACCAAACTGCCGCTTTATTTCCTGTTCATTCCTGCCTTTATGCTCTGCGTCAGTATCGTATTCTACACCCTGTCCGCAGGCAAGAAAAATGTACTGAAAAAAATGGAGGGCTATACCACGGGGAATATCCTGCTGGGGGAGATCAAAGCCTTTGCCCCTGCTTTGTGTCTTTGCTTTCTGCTGATTTTTGCCGCCGCCATGATTTGCGCCGTGTGGCTTCATACGGTGGCGACCTGGCAATTTGGGCTGTTCCTGCTGGGGGATTGTCTGTGGCTGCTCGTTCCTCTGATACTGGGCATCCTGCTCTCCCTGTTGTTCCTCTCTGGGCAGCGCAGCGCGGAGTATGTGAAGGGCAAAGTTCCAAAGCGCGGGATCTACATTACAAACACGCTTGCGAAAGCTGCTTTTCTAATCTTTATTCTATTCTCTCTCACCATTGCCATGCGGAACATCACGCAGATCTACAACACCTTCCATGCGGCGGAGTTCTGTTCGCAAAAGACAAAGGGCTATGTGACTGTCCCTCTGAACAATGTTAATTCCGGCAGAGCACCGGAGGGCGCGGATTATCTGGCGTTCTATTATGCCACAGTGGATCGCTACAATGGAATACTCATGGCAGCCAACGATTTTAATTACGACCTGTTTGAAGGGAAAATGCTGGGAGAGGCATACGGTCAGGATTATGCCCACATCAACCGAAACTACCTTGCGTTCAACCCCATCTATGCGCTGGACGGGGAGCAGATCGGTGACGCTCTGCTTTCCGATACCCATGTGAATATTCTGCTTCCAAAGTCCAAGGAATACAGGCGGGATGAGGTACGGGAGCGCGGCGCGAGCTGGGGAAATTCCGGGGATGTGAATATTGTCCTCTACGATGATAAAGCGTCTGACATATACTCCTATAACGCCAGCACAGGGCTTGGGGGCAACGGCGCTCTGCCCGCGCCCATCCTTGTAGTCAAGGAAGGTGACCTGCTGGACGGGCTTTTCATCGAAGCATGGTGTTCACAGGGGGCGTATTTCCTCTATGTTCCCACCGATGATCCGTATGCGGAGCTGCTGCCTATCCTGCGGGAAACAGGGATTGACGCGGCGACCGTTTCCACACCGACCGTCGCCGCCACCTTTGATAAAATGCTCCATCATCTGACCTATATGCTGATGATTTGGGGCGTACAGGCTTTGGTGCTGCTGATTGGGCTGTTCTGCCTGATCTTATTCGGCGCAAGGCTCTACTGCGACAATTATAGGGACAGGATCGCCTGTAACCTGATTGAAGGGCATTCCCTTTTGAGCTGTATTCGCACCCATCTCGTGCTGACGGTGCTGTACTATGGGGCGGTAGCGGCAGGGCTGCTGCTCTTAAAGCTCGCCATCGAGCTTGACTACAATATCCTGCTGGGTACATTTCTCGCGGAGCTGCTGATCACGCTGCTGGCTTGCGGCAGCATTGCCCGGAAAAACCTCTATCAGATTGTGAAAGGAGCGGAAGCATGACTGCCATTACTTTATCCAATATCAATAAACGCTTCGGGGAGAAAGTCCTGTTTCGGGATTACTCGCTGCATATTGAAGCCGGAGAGTTTGTCGCCATCAAGGGCGAAAGCGGAGCCGGAAAAACAACTCTCCTGAACATCATAGGACTGCTGGAAACGCCGGACAGCGGCAGCGTCACCCTCTGCGGCGCAAGAAACCCGTCCTTTTCCTCCCGCGCTGCGGTTCATCTGCGGCGGCACAAGCTGTCCTACCTGTTTCAGAATTACGGGCTGGTGGACACCGACACCGTGGAAGCCAACATGAAGCTCGCCACCCGGTTCGGTAAAGCAAAGGGCAAGGCAGAGAAAGAACGCATCGCGGATGCGCTGGCACAGGTGGGGCTTTCGGGCTATGAGCGTCGTAAGGTCTACACCTTGAGCGGCGGTGAGCAGCAGCGGGTGGCGCTGGCAAAAATCATTGCAAAATCCCCCGACATTATCCTTGCGGATGAGCCTACGGGCAGTCTTGACGAGCGCAACCGCAGCTATGTGATGGATATTCTCAAAGAGCTGAACCGACAGAGGAAAACCATTGTTGTTGTGACACATGATCCCTATGTGAGCGATTGCGCCACACGGCATATTGCGCTGTGAGAGGACGGAGGGTAAAGCTATGCGAAAAAAGAACTGGGCTGCCTTGCTGTGCTCGATCCTGATTCTTGCGAGCTTAGGGCTTGGCGTTTCCATCATTTACTCGGACTACTATTTTAGCCCCGTGTCGGGCTTGCAATCCTTTACTGTCGCGGACGTCTCCCGGACATACCTTCATCCGGAGGAGGACACAGGCACGCCAAGCGCCGCCGCGCCGTCCGATGAGCTTTATGTGCTTCTGGAACGCTGGGCATTGGAAAACGAGGCGACAATCCTATACAAGAACGGGTTTGCCGCAGGCTGCGGCATCCTGGACGGTTCGAATTGGCTCCGTGAAGCCGTCGGGCTTTCGCTGCCTTGTGACGCGCAGGGCGTATTAACCGCAGAGGACGCGGCTTTTTCGGAAACCTATGTGCGCGACGGACGGTTTTTGCCGGACGCGCTGGGGCTGCCTGTACTGGGAACCTATCGAGAACAGGATGTGCCTTCCGTTATCTCCAATGCAGGGTTTCTCTATCCGTTGTCCATGAGCGGGGCGAAGGACGGAATGTACTTCACAGATGGCGCGGACACCAGTGGTCTGACGGCCCTGTTCGAGAGCCGCGGCTATACGGTCACTGACCAGCGGCAGCATTTGAGCCTTCCTGCACTGGCGGCGAAGCTTCTAACGGACAGCGTTCTTTCCAGAGCGATTTCCGCTGCCATGCTCGGTTTGATCTTTTGCTTCTCCTATGTGGTGCTGACCATGTATCGGGAAAATGACCGCCGCTATCAAATCTATCATTTGTTTGGGCTGTCAAAAGCACGGCTGTTCCTCCGCTCCACCCTTACGGCGATGGGTATTGCACTGACGGCTGCTCTGCTTTTCGGCGTGGCGCTGTACCGGGGGCTGACCTATATGCCGGACAGTGATCTGACCACGCTGCTGATAGGTACTACGGCAGGGTTTGTACTGTTCTCACTGATTTTGAACTGGGCGGGCTACTGCGGAACAGCCGCATGGTTGGGGAAAGGGGAAAGATGATATGACACTGATCAGGCAGGTGGTCCGGGATTTGGTCAAGGATGTTGGATGGGTCGTTTTTTACGGCTTTTTGACCGCAATGTCCATCATGGCTTTCGTGCTGGTGGGATTGAGCTACCAGCATGTCGCGTCACAAAATGATGCAATCCGTCGTTTTACGCAAAACGATGTGAGCATGGTGCGGGTAAAGGATTTGAGCAGCCTTATGACAGCGGCTGACCGGGAAACTACCGCACAGCCTGTCAGAACAGGCAGCGGGCGGCAGCAGAGCCTCGTGGAGCTGTTTCAAAAGCATGACAACCTCGGCAGCCTCGTCCTTCTCCCCGGCATCGGCGGGTATCAGCAGACCATCGTTTATGTGGGTGCCTATACCCGGCTGACAGCATTCCCGTTTCCGGCAGGCAGTGATGCACCCATCGCCGCGGTTTCGCCGGACTGCGCCGGGGACGAAGGAAAGACGCTCCGCATCGGAGATCACGAATGCACAGTAACCGTTGTTCCATCCGATATGGACGTTTACCATCCGCTGCACTACATTCCGCCCGCATCGGAGAATCTGAAGAAAACGCTCTATGTTTTCTCGCCATCCTGTGAGGATGCCCTTTCCCTCGCGGCGTTTCCGCACGTATCGGTGGATATGTTCATAGACCGTCTGATTCTTGCCGAACCCACAGAGGAAAGCACCGCCGATGTCAGGTCGTTCCTGTATCAAAACTATTCCGCCTATGCGGAGATACAGTCAACGGAAAACTTTTTGCGGCTTTCCTCCGCAAGCAGCACCCGCACCCATCAGGCGTATCTTCTGTTCTACATCATGTCCACGCTGGTTTTATTCGGTGCGCTGCTGCTGAACACCTATCGCATCCTGCGACGCAGGATCCCGGAATATGCGGTGCACCATCTGTTTGGCGCAACACAGCGGTTTATCTTTGCAAGGATGTATCTGTTCGTGTTGGGATACCATGTGATCCCGCTTGCGGGAACGCTCCTGATCCTGTCATTGAACAGGCTCGCGTCGCCGCTGAATCTTCTCATGGTATTCGCAGCCACCATGGGCTCGGCGTTCCTTGTCACAAGTATCGTGCAGCAGCGTTTTGTATCTAAATTTTCACAGGGATTAAGGAGGGAATGAACTATGCCGGGAATCACCGTTACACAAGCCTGCAAGAGCTATGAAACCAGCCACTACACCGTAAAAGCGGTAAATCACGCCGATCTTTCCGTGGAAAGCGGCGAAGCCGTCGCCATTGTCGGACCTTCCGGCAGCGGCAAGTCCACACTTTTGAGCATTATCGGTCTGATTTTGAAGCCAGATTCCGGAAGCGTCGCCGTGGACGGAAAGGAAGTCCTGAACATGAGCGACAGGCGGTGCAGCGCTTTCCGAAATGCCTCGTTCGGCTATATTGTGCAGGACTTCGCCCTGCTGGACGATGAAACCGTATACCACAACATCCGAATCCCCTTGCTTTACAACAGGCAGATCAAGCGCAGGGAGCACAAGCCCCGAATCAGGGAGATCGCGCAGAAGCTGGACATATCAGACAAGCTGAACCGCAAGGCAGGCAAATTGTCTGGTGGAGAGCGGCAGCGGGTGGCGATCGCCCGTGCAATCGTCTGTGACCAGCCGATCATCCTTGCGGACGAACCCACCGGATCACTGGACGCGGCGAACAAAGCGAATGTCATGGACATCCTCATGCGGCTCTGCAAGGAAAGCGGCAAGACGCTGATCATCGTTACGCACGACCCTTCGATTGCCGAACGCTGTGACAGGATCGTTCAGATGACGGATGGCCGCATTGAGGGAAACGGAGAAAACTTGACGTGAGAGGGCGTGCGCCCATTACCATGGATTTCAGAATCAAACAGCCGCAAGCCACCATTTTTGATGACTTGCGGCTGTTCTGTTCAGCAGCTCTTTTGGTAACTCTCCATCTTGTACGCTTTGCTTCGCCGAAGCGCTGGAAATGCACGATCTCCCGGGCCCGCAGGAACTTGATGACATCGTTGACGTCCGGGTCGTCGGACAGGCGCAGGATGTTGTCATAGGTGACCCGGGCCTTCTGCTCGGCGGCCAGGTCCTCTGTCAGGTCGGCGATCAGGTCGCCCTTGACGGCCATGGACGCCGCGTTCCACGGGGAGCCGGAGGCGGCGGTGGGATACACACCGGCGGTGTGATCCACGAAATACGCCTCGTATCCCGCCTTCTTGACCTCCTCCGGCGTCATGTTCCGGGTCAGCTGGTGGACGATGGCGCCGATGATCTCCAGGTGTCCCAGCTCCTCCGTGCCCAGAGAAGCATCGGAAATGTTCCAATGTATCAAATACGAGGACAAGCGTGAGGTATTTGGCTTAAAAATACATAGCTTTTCGACGCTCGACAGAATTAAAAAGTACGACGGCTCTGGCAACGAGGAAAATGCCGAAAAGCCTTATTTTATCGAGGTTGGAGAGATAGAACGGACTATAAATCTATACGCTATCGCTTCAACAAAATTTCAAGTTGCTGTCTAATTCAATATCAGCCCCGTATGCTTCAATTGTGGACAAGCCATCCACCTTATCAATAGCGAACTACCCACTTGGAAACAAACAAGTGGGTAGTTCGCTATTGACTTTCTATATGAAAATAGTATATAATAATATAGTAAAGTACCCGACCGATTAACGAATTTGAGGCAATTAAGTAGAGGTGTGCGAATGCTGCGTGAAAATGATATTAAAGTGGTGAAAAAGATTTTTGAGCAACATCATTATGTGATGTCTACTGCCGAAATTCTTAAAGCCAAGCTATATTATGCCGACATTAAACAACTTTTGGACGAAGGCTATATTGAAAGAATAAGACGTGGTTATTATCATTGGATTGAAAGCTGTGAAACCAGAGAAATAGTTATCATCAACACATTGTTTCCAGATGCTGTTCTTTGCATGGAAACAGCGCTGTTTTATTACAAGTACAGTGATAGAAACCCTGCCGAATGGTGTTTTGCAATAGATAGGAATATTTCAAAATTGCGAACTAACATAGAGTACCCGTTTATTAAAGTATATCGCATTGAGCCAGAGTTGGTTACGCTTGGCGAAACAACCGGCAAAATCGATTTTACAAAAGTCCGAATTTATGACCGTGACAGGACGATATGTGATGTTCTAAAAAATATGAGTAAAATGGATAAGGAAATTTTCAATAAAGCAATACAGGGATATGTTAATGACCCGAAAAAAAATATCCCCAATCTTATGATGTATGCCAAGAAGCTGCGTGTGCAGAAAAAGGTAAAAGAACTGATAGGAGTGTGGTTGTAATGGCAGACAAAGCAGCTTCCGTTTTGGCAAAGCTCAGAAATAAGGCAAAGGCTTCGGGTATCAGTTATCAACAATGCTTGCAGCTTTTTGTTCAAGAAGAATTTCTGAGAAAATTATCTAAATCGGGGTATGGAGATACGCTGATACTCAAAGGCGGACTGTTCATTTATACCCTAACCAATTTCGAAAGCAGAGCTACTATTGATGTCGATTTTCTGCTCCGTGGATACCCTAATTCTATAAAAGATATAAAAGATTTGATTGGTAAAATTATTGACACGCCAACAGGCAACGATTATATAGAAATGCAGGCAAAAGGATTTGAGGAAATTTCCCCACAAAGGAAATACCACGGTATCAGTACACAAATTATTGCTCAAATAAAGAATGTGCGTGTGCCATTCAACATTGACATTGGTGTGGGTGATATTATATTCCCCCGTGCTGAAGAACGCAAAATCAGTACGCAACTTCCAGATTTTGAGGCACCGATAATCAAAACTTATTCACTTGAAAGCACTATTGCCGAGAAGTTTGATGCTATATTGCAGCGCTTTGAGCTGACAGGAAGAATGAAAGATTTTTACGATATTTATTATCTTTCAAGGACATTCAATTTTGACGGAGAAAGATTACAATCCGCTATCTTTAACACCCTGCAGCGGCGTGGCACTCCCTACGATAGAGATAGCTTTAAGCGGGTTGTTTCACTTGCCGATGACGAGGATATGCAAAAGCGTTGGAAGTACTTTTTGAAAACAATAAAAGACGATACACTTGAGTTTCCGTTTGTCATCGCTGAAATCCAGACTTTCCTTGAACCTGTGTTTGATGCGATAGTCAATGAGGTGGAATGGCAAAAACAGTGGAAAGTTGATTTGAACTGGATTAAGAATGAAAGGAGTTCCGATTTATGAGTAAAGTGCTTACAACCGAACAGCGTGAGCAAGCAGGTTCAGACTCCTATAACAGATTCGAATTTCAAGTCCATTGGATAGTATGTCATATTATAGGAAGACTACAAGAGGATGCGGAGTGTATAGTTTTTTGTGAATTCCATGATGATATGGCTGAGTTTTCTCCCAGTAATCAGCAGTACCAATTTTTCCAGATAAAAACAAAAGAAGACTCTTCTGACTGGACTATTGCGGAAATGTCTAAAAAGGAGAAGAAAAAAACAGGTGGATACAAAAAGTCATTTTTAGGTTTTATTTTCTATAACTATTTGGTTTTTGGTTCCGAATGCTCGCACTGTCACTTTGTATCAAACAATGACTTCGATAATGATGTTTTATTATGGCAGACGTATGTTGAAGACGGGAAAAGCCTTCAAACAGAGAATATAGAACTATATGAAAAAATCAAAGACCGCATCAAAGAAGAATTCTCTGATGATATGCCGAGCAATTTTGATTCAGTCTTTGAAGAATTCATCCAGAACACATTTGTTCATAAATCAGAATTACAAACATCGCTTGACAAGGGCACACAGAGAAAAACAACTGAAAATGAGCTGCCAAGCCTTACACAATGCACCGCCTAACAGGACATAGGCGGTGTTTTTGTATGCAGACAGCGTTTTCTCTGTGTGCCGATATGGGCCAGCCGTGCGGCATGGTCTAAATTCTTGTCAAGGAGGTTATTCGTGTCATGGCAGAAGAAAACAAGCATCCCCCTACCACGGAGGAACAGACCCCGCCTGAAATGCCGGGAAAGGCCCCAAAAATGGAGCAGGCCGAAATCCCTGATGTGGGCGGCGGCCCCGCTCCGTCCGCAAAGGTGATTGACCTTTCCGCGATGCGTTCCACGCCGGAAAAGGACGCTCCGCCGGACATCCCCAAGGAGCCGGAAGCCCAGCCTGTTTCCGTCACCGAGTACAGCAAGCAGGAATGGAAAAAGCCCATGCCGGAGCCGGAGAAGCCCAAGCCCAAACGGGGCCGCCCCGCAAAATCCGAAAAAGCTGCGCCTACCGAGCCGGGGGCCAAGAAAGAGGCAAAGGCGGAAAAGCCCCGCCGTGGCCGCCCACCCAAGGCAGAAAAAGTGGCCCCGGAGCAGGGCAAGCCGCCCAAAGCTGGCAAGACCCATGCGGCCCCCGAGGAAAAGGCAGCGCCCCCGGCCCCGGAAG